>JGI24159J19872_10014072_pt1 | contig 10362 bp, 6 predicted proteins | sample Ectturendosymbi4_FD_19872 | JGI IMG/M metagenome (IMG submission 19872) | reverse complement strand
GACTGAGGATGCGTAATTTTACGTGAAATCGATTTCCTATTAAAAATTTGCTGATCGATTCCTTGCTTACACCCATTGTGGAAAGTACATACTTGAGCGGTTATATGGTTTATTGAAGCAAGATGCAATGTTGGCAAAACAAGCCACGAGAGGAAAATGGTTTATCGTTGTTACACTGAATATTTAATGTTACCACATTTTTCAAATATGGATGAAAGCTAAAAAGGAAATGCGTCAAAAGTTATAAAATAGTGCAGCAATACAATGGTGTCACGGAATTGAAGCAGGTTGAGAGCTAGGCGTGCAAACATACATTGCGGAAAAGACTTGACAGTCAACGTCGCGTGTCACGAGTGAGAACGGAAATTCGATTGCAATTTAGTAAGCATAGTTCGCGTTACTCTCGTGGACTAAAGGCATCCCACCGCTTCACACAACGGTTTGATGCGACCAAGTTTAGTGGACACACCAGAAGCCAAACCAAGTAAGACATAACAGCGATACTTCATGATTCAATTATTTCCATTGCAACAGCGTGCAATGCTGTTGCAATTATCAGGAACAAAAACAGTCACAATGAAACTAACGAAAAACAGCGGTGAAGTTATCTGATCAGTGATCACACTCACATTACATAATTCTTGAGTACCTCAATGGCCTCCTATTATCTGAAAAATGGATTCAGGCGTTTTATTCCACAGATTGTACATAACAATAACCAATTCTCAACGCCATAAAATGAGAACGCTCATCATCATTCACTTCAATCCTTCGCCCTCATTCTTTTATAGCAGACACGCACAACATACGGCCCGCAAAAGTTTTTCTTGCGGCCCGCGAGAGCTTTCTCAATTGTAGAAAATGTAGCAAAAACAGGAACTCGAATAAGCAATTGTTGTTCCAGAATTTCTTTTATACTACAACGAAATCTCCACATCGAAATGAAATAAACTTTTGCGGCCCGCGACAAATTAATGTTGATAATTTGGCCCTTCGAGTTATCTGGTTGTGCAGGCCTGTCCTGCAGAGATCTTTTGTCAACAACATAGTAAAAAACGTGCGTTTAACCGAAACAAAAATACTAATATAATTGTTTACAAAAATTCTGGAAATTGTCCTTACTCCCAACATTTTGGGGCCTCCCGAAATCGGGGGTCCTAGGCTTAAGCCTTTTTAGCCTAATGGCAAATCCGCGCCTGAGTCGTACCCAAACAAACAAATCCCTGGGCGAAACGGCGAAACCGTCAAAATATACCTGGGAACCAATGCCAGAGGAAAATACACCAAAAATGTGGCTAAAAATGCTCTTGCAATAAACCGAATTGACTAATAAAAGCTCTTAAGCTTGCTGTAATCATTCGAGGAATCAGCCGAATTGATTAATTTTATTCAGTCTCAGTATGGCCCCGGGCTGTGATTACAGATGATGACCATTCAGTGATTTTGCTAGTTGTGTAACTACCAAAGTCCAGCTGCGTTAATGGATATAATACAGTCCGCTGTCTGTAAAATCACTTGCACTTTCAAACAACGTCCATCCCCTGCGGCCAAGTTGGGATTTGGCTTACACAGCGGTTGTGAAGTCTAGGTAACTACTTATAACCGGTTGCCAATTATGAAAGTACGGTACGAAGTGCAACAGGCGAGCCAGAAACGAGAGCAATTAAATAAAACGTTCCAGTGGCTCAAGCAAATCTTCTCGTCACTCACTTTTATAGAAAAATGACGTTATTCAAGGTGAGCGATAAGTCGGCGCGATGTATACACGAAATGACCCGACACGCGCCTGGAATTGATTGGGTGAAATATGTTTGGAAACATTCCTCAAGTTTTTTCTCATTTTGATGTGACTTAAAATGGCAAGTCATGTTACAAACAGAACGAGAGGGATAACGATTGTTTGAAAATGAGCGGGTAAACTTTTGAAACATGCCAAGAATCTAACGAAAGTTGAGAAAATCCGTCCCAGTCAAAAAATATATGCAAAGGTTTTGAAGCCGGGCAGTTGATCGGCTTGACCGTAGTTGCGCTTGTGTACACACAAACAACGCTATATGTGCACTTCAAATAGACCAACCTGCAAAGTTTAAAACAGGTCAGGCCGTGATGCAGCTACGTAACAATGGGCAGAAACCTTTTCGGGTGGGAGGGGATCGTGTGCAATGATTTTTCGATGCAACAGTTGTTATCAAACCCCAACCGTTTCCTTGATGTTGCATGTTGACTGGCGATATGAATCTCGTCAAACATGGCATTCAAAAAAACGATGATTGCACAGGTTGTTGTCACCGAGAACGCGAGCACTTTATCAAAACCTGCTCTTTTCCAAACGTAATGTGTGGTGCTCCGTCTCCGTTGATGCATTGCCATAGGCAAGGCTGAAGATATATGTATTCAGCAGTCGCCTTTCTGCGTTGCAGTGCGCAAAGTCATTGAGGTCAGAAAATACAGTAAGTAGCGTGGTCAAAACAAAGCTCGGAATTTGGTGAGAAAGCTCACGGTATGCCGCTGCAGAAAAATAGTTAACTATATTCTTCAGTTGATGAATCACGCCCTCCACTTCAAGCGTCTCAGAATTTGGCCTCCAGTGCCATGTGAAAATTAAAGTGAATCTGAATAATTGTGGCTTGTTTAAATTGTTACGGAAAAAGGCGTCGTGTGAATGCGCCATTGTTCTAATCTAGATTCTAGAATCATGATATTATTCGAGCAATTCAAAAACGGTTGACTGATGCGACATTAACAGCAATTACGTTTGGTTCGGGAAGGATGTTTTACCGACGTTTCCACATGTATTTCAGTGTTCATTGCTCGGATAAGGAGATTAAAAAGACAATCTGACAATCAATCGCTTGTCTGTAATGTTAACCATTATGTAAAACGTACAACGACAAAGCTTGCTATGAGAGTGACGTGGTGACTTTTGCTTTTTCTTTCTTTCATTGTTACATTACAGTCAGCCTAAATCCGTCTTACTACTGAGCAGAAAACCAATCTTCAAGAAGCCCCTGTAGAATGCTGGCCATTGACCAATTTACCAGGGGTCAATTAACAGACGTAGTAAACGAGGGACTGACACCTACTGTCATTTAAAGATACTTGAAGTCAACTGCTTTTCAGGCAAAATTTTGCAGAATGATATGAAACCCGTAACTTTTCACGGAAGCAAAGAGCAATTTCATCAATAACTGTCAATTTTTGGACAAAATTAACTGCCATTTGAAAGTAATTCGTTCGTTTCTGATTACAAACCTTGTTTCGGACAAAAAAACTTTATATGATGAGAAAAACGTTTCTGTGCTGGCCAAAAAAATTCTATCCTCCGTAACATTTTGGGGGTATGGTACGGTTATGCATTCCTATCAACAATAAGTGCTTGTATGTTCGTGTAAATCTTAGTTTTTGATGGAGAAAAGTACGACAACAGGGGTGGTCAGACCTCGGCTCCTGAGACGGACGCGACTATTTTGACTTTCTTGTGCTGCTCTTTAAGCTTCTCGAACTATGTTGACTTAGTTATTTTGTCACAACAGTCAATGCATTCAAATCGGCTTTTCAGACAGTGACCACTTGTTCATATTCCAAAGTCCAAACAGGCCCTAATCATCGCGCTAGAAAGATCATGTCTGCGAATTTTTAAATCATTACCTTCTTGCAAACGGCTGATGTGAGGATTCTGCAGTTATCACCTCAGCCTGGTACAGCTAAATCGGTCTGGAAGTAAGGCACGCAGCTTTTAGAAGTAAGGTAACAGCATTTTGGGCTTCACTTGACGCAGTTTGCTCCTTTGAACATAGTATGCTAATAGCCTTGTTCCATAATAATCGCTTCAGTGTTTGCCAATGTACGCTTCAGTCCAAAACCTCACCTCACGTCACTTCTTCAAAAAGACAAACCAACTGAAATTTAGATAAGTAGGAGGGAACAAAACTTAAAGCGTAGCTATTTCAAACAGCTTTGAAATCAAATCAGTGTAATTTTAAACAACTTACAGCCGATATGGAGACCTACAAAATCGTTACGTGGCATTAATTTTTGTTCGATAAAGTTTCACAATGCGTGAAACATAAGCTTACAATATTTTCCGTCCGTTTCGACTTCAAAAATCTCAGTTTCATCGTATGCGGCTCTGACACAGAGCGGGATTGGCCACTCTTGATCTATAAAGGCACATTAGAACAAAGACGTACGAAATTTAACGGGATAATATTATCTTCTCGTTGTAGGATTGGAGTGAACGCTGGACTGTCACAAAAGGATGTAACTAACAAAATCTGTCTGTTTCTCGAACATGAAAGCCCATGACTGACTACGACGGGATGCAACGATAGCGGAAGTTTTAACGCTACCTGCGGTTCGTCTTGTAGGCTGCACCCCCTCCATATGAAATAATCACTTTTGGCCACTAGCAGCAGTAGTCTCTTGCATAAATGTGTGTAGAACATTGACGTAAAATTCCGGAAGCATGGACAAGCGTCCAAGGCGTGAACATCTTGGAGGATATGGGGTAAATTTTTCAACACAAAAATGTCTCGTCGGCGTTGTGCAAAAAAGTAATGTGTTTGTCATGGAAACAAAAAGTTGACAAACAAGTTCAATTAAATTCTTTTAAACAGACCAAAAATTAATCAAAGACTTCAAAATGGACCAAGGAGTTCATTTAAAGAAAGGTGTTTGATTAAACAGACAAAGTTATCATACCCCCCAGACGGTGCGAATGCGAGCACCTCTGAACGAGGCCCTCTGGCTGGTATTGCAGCACTTCTTCATTTTCATACCACAGCAGTTGCTTCGGACGTTTTTCATGCCGGGCGCATGGATAAGTATTTATTATGGTATTTTAAGTGTTTGCTAATCGTATTCGTAAAGACCTGATTGTTGCTCCATTTGTTCTTTTATCCTATCACGTGAACAAGAACAAAATATTAAAACCATGTCATTGAGGCCCCATGCATAATGCATAATGCAGCGATGCACTAAATATCATGGCACAGTCACACATGCACTACTCATCATAATACCAGCTCCAACTGTAGTTACTAAGGTCCAAGAGCAGGAACTTGTTTACAGCGTGGTTCAGCAAACAGAGTGTCCGAGAAAAAAAACGACGGTTTCGAAAATGGCTCTTTGGCGATTGTCAAATGAGATGTTTTAAGCGTTTCCTTATGTCGTTAATTCGTTTAATTTTGGCATGACCTAAACAGCGTTTTCAGTGAGCCTCGGATAAGATGAGTGAAACAAGCGATTTTCGAAACAAGTTATAAATTAAGAATATACAGCCAGTACATAAAAGTTATGGGAGATGATCGACCTCTCTGAAAAAAAGGAAAACACAGTGCATTTTAAAATAACGTGGTGTACAAATGTACAAACATTGTTCTTATGAATATCACTTCATTCATTCGTTTATTCGTTGAAGATCAATCAAACATTCAATTAGAAGATCAGTTAAAGCTTCTTTTGCCTTCGCCTTTAGTATCCAAGGGCCACAAGCACTATCATCCACAACAAACAAAAAGCATTTGTGTTTCATGAAAAAACTAACATACAAAACGAATCTGGTGAAAAAAGCTAGTTGGACAATAACCCCCAATAACCTACAAAAGAAAATATCGAATAAAACATTAACGATGAGGGCAAACTTGCTGAAGCGTTGGACAGAGATTGTTTTTAGTCATTGGTCAGGAAGCGCGAGAAAATATCGAGAAAGTAGGTCAAGCCTGCACAGAAATGCTGGGTTCCGTTACGGTGGCGCTAAAATCGACAAAGCGATCTGCCAACGCCCTCGCTGGCCAGCAAATACAGTGAAGATCCCACTCTAGAGTTTAAACATGTGACGCTAATCAATGACTTTCCGAACCATATGGAGCTCTATGAGCATTGTTCTAGAGATCTTTGTACTTACAAAAATGCGGGAAGATATAATCAGAAAAGTTCCTACATTATTAAAAAATTTTAAATTGTGAGTTTTGCGGTTGTGTTACGCTCTGTTTTTGTTGATTGCTTCCAATTACTTAGTACAGATTTTATTGAAATTTTACAGCACTCACTGTAACGTCAATTCGAAATCACGTGCCTCGACTCCTACACCCGCAGTCATGGCCACGACAGTTGATTGAACTGTAAGACCAGTTACTGCTTTACTTTCTTTTGCATAGACCTTACTAAAATACAAGGTTTTAAAAATCGTTGTGAAACTGAAAAGGAGTGAGAAACACTTGCTTAAACAGACGCATTAGTCTGGTTTGTCTATGAAAAATGATTTGTCAAACATTTATTTAATCTTTCTGGGCAATCGCAACGATTCATATTTTGTATGGTATAGCTATACTGAGTAAGGTGGGCCATAATGCCGTAATAACTATAAGATCACATTCTACTAAACTTTTTTCGCAATAAATGTGCGAATCGCCATATGAATAACACCAAGGAAGAAAAAATGCCACACGTTTCATTTAAAACGGATGTTCTAAACACACAAGAATTGCTCTCACATAAATTACTCTAGTCTTTTCAGTTTCAAATTTCAAGCAGCACTGAAAAGTTCCGTAAGTCTAGAATTTCAATGGCGAGTCAGGTATTGCATACGAATTTTTGAGATTTTTTGAAAATTAAATTCAAGCGGAAATTTCATGGCAGCCAAAGCTCAAAATAGCCCAGTCGTATCTCAGTAAAAATGCTTGTCAGGTGAATATGTCCTGTCGGAACGCATTATAGCAGGTGTGCGCAGGTTGCTAACAGCATGTGATAGTATCAGACAGTAGGATTGACCGAATGCTATTTTTCAGTCTTGGTACCGGTTGTTACCGGAATGTGTGACCTCGCCAGGTGGAGCTGCCGCGAGGGGAGTGGCTCCGGTAATTCCGTCAGGTTTGTCTGCGGTTCGCGAGCGTCGGAATTCCCCTCCACCACGTGACTTTCGATTGCCAAGAAGGCGAATGTTTTTCAAAGTAGCCTGTATGGTGAAAGACTCGGCTCTTTCGTCGAGACGATATCGGCTTTTTGCATAGTGTGAACTTGCTAGGTTTCAAAGTCATTGTTTTTTTGGACGTGTGAATCCCTGTCCATTGCTCCAAGACTATTACTTTCCTCTCTCACCGATAATAACCAATCATCGTCAGTCAACCTTTGTGGAACGCAAAGCACGTTCCGTGCTGAAAATGTTTACGACATCTTCGACAAACAGTTTATATGTCCAAAAATGGGTTTGAGCGTGATACACTAGCCATCTTTTTAAGACAAAATTGCAAAAATCTTCTGGCACGAATTACCTCGTTGTTTGGTTTTTGAAAAAATAATTTCCCAGTTGGTAGCTTCCGATGGAAAAGCTGGGTCTATTTTTGAGATTAAACTATTTTACGTTTTAATTGAAAATACGAAGGCATGAAAACACGCAAAAACTTTAATTTCAACATCACAAACAAGTGACTGTGGGATGTTTCAAATTTTGTTTGAACATGGCCTAACCTTACCAAGGGCACAGCATAGCAGACATAGTAAAGACAATTCAAGTTGCTTCCCCAAAAGACATTGTTTCATTCCAATTTAGAAAAGTTTCGCAGAAAGTCAAAGACGATCGTTTGCCCAAGACGTTTTTTAGAAAAAGTGTCTTAATTGGAATTTTACCTGAACGCTGCTGAGCGACGCAAAAACTATCCAAAATATTTACAGGTCTCACTTTATTTGTTCTTTTTCTACTGCTAGATACGCCTCGGACGCAATTGCATGGGTCTACTGGCTGGCGTGGATCGATGTAGGCATTCCCTATCTCAAAACAGTCCGATGAAAATCTGTTATTTACAGGATGATGAAGGCTTCTTGTCGTGCTATATGTGTCCAAACCTTGTCATATCAAAAAATTGTTAAAAATTCCTTTAGCAACCGTAAGCAGTCAAAATATGCACAGCTCTGCTTTGCAAAAAAACAACAACATGAAAATAGCTCGATGACATTTTGTTTTGCATCTATACTCGAAAAGAAATAGTGTTACTACACGCTCGAGGTTGTTGAGAAAATGCTTTTTCAGAAAATGTTTGTGATACAACTGCTTTTGCAACGTATAAAAATTATGTATAAAAATACCTCGAACCACCAATAAAGCATAGGGCTGCATTTTAAGAACATGGTCGAGGAAAAATAAAGGTTTATGGAATTCCTACAGTAAAATCAGAGTGCTCTAGTAAAAGTTTGACTGCTGAAACAGCGAAGGCCCTCCTGATGTTTAAGCAGAAAACAAAAAGCTAGCCTTAGAATGTTTCTCTTCGTGCTTGCACAGACCTCATCGGTAAGAGCTTAAAAGCTGAGAGATTTTTTAAAGGTAAACGCTTTTCTGTCAAACGACCAGAGATAGACCATCACTTAGTTAAATGAATTCTGCTCGGAAGTTGCCACTCTTTAGTCACTGCCGCGACAGTTGATGATACGGTTTAACAATATAGAACTTACAGTGCTGTGGATTTGCAAAAATATGCTGGTCAAACTGGTCTGCAAACTTAGTTCTGTTGAAAGTGTTTGTGTGACTAATGCTGCAAATGGAGAGAGAGGCAGAACACGGCAAGTTTCTTTGAGGGCTACCACATATTAGTATTTGCTCTAAGAATGACACATGTTCGCAGTGGTTGTCAAATGCTGTGCAATAGCAGACTGGTGGGATTTAACATTCGCTGGTCAGGCTATTTAGCTACGCAGCCGCCTTCAACGAAAAACAATGCCTGTTTGACATGAATATCTATATTCACTGAGGTATAGGCGGTATTTTTAATTTCAAATAATTAACTGATGAGTCACATGAGTTTCCAAGCTTTAGCCTAATATGATCTTTGTGGGTGTATTTAAAGATGCCTCCATCCGCATATAGTACACTTGGCGCACACAAATGATTTTACCGTTTTTGTACTGAAGTTTAGTCACACGATACCAAGCTCGATATTTCCATGCCTGAGATAATCTCTTTATATTGAGTATTTAATTTATCGCCACGTCTGCAGAATTTGTTTCTAAATAATGTAAACAGTGGAAGAGAAAGTGTTCAAAGATGAAGTAACTGAATTAAGTTTTGAGAAAGATTCTGTGGCCTGTGAAGCAATATCAACAGCAGTGACAATAAAATGGGAAAAAGAGCACTAACAGCAGCAATTCATATTTGTCTTTTCAAGCGTTCACTAAACAAAGTCAAAGGAAGCAAATACTATTTTTGTCATAAACGAAATGACCAGAAATAAATATAGCTTGGCTGAGAGCCACCTGGCTCAATGAGGGAGAAATTTTTAAATCCTGGTTTGAAATTTGCTCATGAGAGGAAAAACAAGTATTCTAAATTATTGTTTTTGTGTTTCCACAAGATCTGATATTTCTAATAATCCGGATGCTTTTTCTTTTTCAAGCTTGAGCGCTAGTAGCTGGTTGCTAGCATATAGTGTACTACTGACCACTATAAATTCTGCGCTTGACTGTCTTTTAGATTTTCCTGACCTGCTACAGGCTTGAGATGCATTTGCAATGCAGGTAATTCAGCATTGTGATGCAGCAGTCCTGAGATTGTAGAAAGATGAAAAACGTGGACTTTTTGGTGTGCTGTGTTAACGAATAGATTGTGGGCACCACTGTCCAGTGGCGTGCAGAGGCAGGGGCGGATCCAGACAGCAAGGTTAGGGGGGACGATTTCAGTAACATTTGTTAGTCAAGCTTCATAATGGCTTTGCCACTGTAAGAGAGATGATTTTTACTTCACAATACTGCTGTGACAATAAAATAGACGGCAAAATGGCCTTATATCGCGAATGTTTTTTTTCCGAATTGTAAAAAATTGTGGTGAAAAAACTTACTTTTGTAGGTTTTAGGTGGGGCGATCGCCCCAATCGCCCCCCATTGGGTCCGCCCCTGTGCAGAGGTCTGGTAATGCCCGGGGCGACTTCGTGATTGTATGCCCCATAACCAAATTCTCACATTGAACAGTGGCGTATGGTGGTCATTGTTACTGCATATACACTGTTCGTGACGTCACAATATGACGTCATATTCACGTTTGCAAACCAACGTTTTGGCGAAGTTTGTTGACAAAGCATGCATACTATTCTATACACACTCTCCTTACTCGTTGTACAATGTGTTACTGTAATGAGCATAAATTAACAGCGCTCCAAGTTATGAGACCGGAGCAAAACACAACAGCACTCAACGCCATGACAGAGAAGTTCATAACTGCAAAAATATCCGGCAACGCATTAAAACAAGGGAGTAGAACACACTCAGTATTGCGTCAGCGAAGTTCACAACTGCAAAAACACAGTATAAGCAGGGACGTAGTTCTAGCAAAAAAGGTGTGAGAACGCATCCAAAAAATAGCCATTTTTAAAACAGCTT
>JGI24159J19872_10014071_pt1 | contig 10362 bp, 11 predicted proteins | sample Ectturendosymbi4_FD_19872 | JGI IMG/M metagenome (IMG submission 19872) | reverse complement strand
TTACTATGTGCGTTTTTGCTGAGAGTGCTGTTACTGTGTGTGCCAGTAACTGCGCAAACCACTAACATGAGAATCATTATGTTTTTACTTTTCATGCGCAACCGTGTACGTCACTGGCAGGTCATCTGCGAAAGGTCATCGTTCTTAGCGGCGTGGCGTTCGCGTTCGTTCGAACTGAAGTGCAAAGCGTGATTTTGACAAAAGTGTCTGGACTCGTAAAATCAAACTAACAATAATGAGAAACAAACCAGCAAGATTTGTTGCTTCGTGTTTCGTTGTAAGGACGTCACATTGTTGCGAAGTTCATTTGCATTAACTTCTTCTCAGAAAAAGCGCATCCATGCTCCACTGACAATGGAAGGTGCAGCCATCTCTGCTTAATAACTTCCGCTGGAGGGCACCGATGTGAATGTCCTGAAGATTTCTTCCTGGCGAAAGATGACAAGACCTGCCTCAGCAATTGCTCGTCGGGAAAAGTATGTTCTTTCTAGTTTTTCGCTGTCACTTCCCACATAGTTCTTGTACACTCCTATCCATGTACACCCCTGTTCATGAAACACCTGTTTCTGTACTCTCTGTTTGTAGGAAATGCATTTTTGTTCAAAGACAGTNGGCTGAACTTGACAGAATGAATATTTTCGTGAAAAACTTGACAATGCACTTTCGAGGCTGTCAACAGCGGATCACTGATACATGCGTTATGCGAACACATAGGCGTTGTAAGGGATTTATGTTTCTATGCAGATATTAGGTCATTCGAAATAGTGTATCTTTTATGACCAGTTTTTTTATTTTCTTCCTGACGAGATGCAAAGGACGTACGTACATAGTGTCGTACATTGTATCTTGCAGTTGCTAGATGACTAAAGTAAAAAAGTATTGACCTAAATCAAATTACATGTGATGCTTCAGTATCAGTTTATTAGGGAGCAACTATAAACAAACATCAAATCATGCCACAGAAAACAAACCACATTAGAACAGCTTTTATTTTGTTCCCAGGACATCTGAAATAACCATACGGTTTTCTAGTCAGATGCCCTGATGAATAAGGGAGAAAAAAAAGAAAAAAGACCAGACTGAATGGTGCATTTCAATAATGACGGTCCAGGCTAGGCAATGTTATTTTATTACTAAGTGTAGCACGTCATGTATTGCCAGAGCATGTCTGGAAAACATCTGCCCTTTCATAATACAAAATTATTTATTTGTAGCGTTTTGAAAGCAATCATATATTTGCGTTGCTGATTTTCAGCGATGATATGATTGCTATTCTTGAAGTTTATGTTTTAATTTAGTAACAAATAGGTGGTAACTTGGTATTCAATACTTGATCGTTGTCTCGTATGATAAGAATGAATATCTTCAATTTTTGTAAAAAGGTCTAGAAATTGTTTGGGAACTAATCTAAAATGAATTTTACACATTAATTAACTGATTTCTAGTTTAAAGATTTTGTCTATATTACGTATTTGGGTATCTTTGTACAATATACATACGTTAGTGTTGAATTTGCTAAATTCATAATTCCTATTGTGAATAATATTCAAGGGATGGAGTGTAGAAAAAGATGATGATCCCCAGCTGGTAATGGCATATAGAAGATGTGAATATACTAAGCTATAGTATACTGTTTTCAAGGATCTGAATGGAATATAATGCCTGAGGTTGCAAATTATACCTGATGCTGCAGAGACTTACTTTTTTACCATAGTTATACGAGGTTTCCAATTTGATTTATCATCACTTATGATTCCAAGGTACTTGACACATTCAGTTCTTGAAAGCAGATGGTTGTTAATTTGAACGTTGAAATTTGTGTCTATATATTTTTTTTGTTTTGTAAATAGTATGTACTGGGTTTTATTGTAATTTAAAGATAATTTATTGTACTTCAGCCACTTGTCCACATGTTCAAGTTCTTGATTTATTTTTGTTGTTAGTTCATGCATTGAGTTCGCCGATAGTGAAAGAACCGTATCATCTGCAAAAAGAATGGTTTCAAAATTTGAGACAAGCGGTAAATCATTTACATACAACAGGAGAGGCCCTAATGTAGAGCCCTGTGGCACGCCACAAGTAAATCTGGCCATTTCAGATCTACTATCATTTATTACTACATAGTGTGAACGGTTTTCTGAATAGCTTTTACTATTAGTAGAGGTAAACCCTTAATAAGATATTGAGTATTTAGTTTATGAAGAAGTATATCATGATTGACTGAATCAAAAGCTTTGGCAAGATCCAAAAATATTGAACAAGTGGCTAAACCTTTGTCTGCATTTTGTGTTAGAAAACTTTGTAAATCGTTTAATGGCCAATTCTGTGCACAACCCACTCCTGAAACCATATTGGCAGTCTGTCAAAAGATTATTGTGTTTTAGGTAACTGTATAGTCTATCATAAAGAAGTTTTTCAAACACTTCATTAATTGTAGAGAGCAAGGATATTGGCCTGTAGTTTGAGCACTTTTCANAGGAACCAATTTTATGAATGGGAGTAATTTGAGCAATCTTTAATATGTCAGGGTACACTCCACTTGAAATGCAGTTATTGAAAATATCAGACAAATATATAGAAATAATAGAACTAGACAGTTTAATAAATTTTATTGGAACATGGTCAAGCGGAATAGCATTCTTACTATTGAGATTATTGATGACATGTTCAACTTCACTTGGACATATAGGCTGTAAGAAAAAGGAACTATTTAAATTACACTGGAAAGATGGGGAGTTACTGTTGGTTGAGGAATATTTCTAGCTAGTGTTTTTCCAACTACAGAAAAATAAGTATTGATTTTGTCTGCACTTCCTTTACTGCTCTTTGTCAGTGTAGTATCTTCATTTTACAGATCCTGTAGATGTACTTGTTTTTTATGCCCTTTATTCAATATGTTTTTATTGTTTTCCACATTAAGGACGAATTGTTATTACTAATTTCAATCTGTTGCATATAATAGCTTACTTTTGACTTTTCTATTAGATGATTTAACTTATTTCTGTATTTTCGAAATTCAGCCCATTTGTGGTCGTCTTGAACAGATTTTCTCTGTAAATTTGTATACAGTTTGTTTTTTGCCCTAATTGATTGAAGCAGTCGTTTTGTAAGCCATGGCTTGCTTTTAATACGTTCATGTCGTTTTGAAAGAGTTTTTAAGGGGGCATGTTTATTTAGTACATTTGCAAATGAAATCAGCACCGTACCTAAACTAGAATTAACATCTTCACTGATTGGCATACTGCTAAGGATTATTTGAAGTTCACTAAGAAAATTTTCAATACTAAATTGTTGCATATCTCTAAAAGTCACCTTTGGTACCCTGTGAAAAGATTTGGGCAGAGAAGCAATACAAAATATGGGGTAGTGATCACTTCTATCCCAAAGACGTATGCTTTATTTCATTCTATGCTTAAAGTGTCAAGTTGATTTTATGAAATTAATGATGAATGCTTTTTGTAGTTCTTATGCTCGAATACAAAATGCATCCCATACTGGTGGAAGTGTGATGGCGCCGATGACTGCGGAGATGGTTCGGATGAACCAACCACTTGCAGTAAGGATTTTCTTAGATTGTGCATTGTCATGTCCGTTGTTATAAACGCAGTTGTAAAAATAATTATAAGGGATTTTACTCGATGTCAAGCGTTGGCTCAACAGTTGAATTCAAAAAAATTAATGTTTGTGTATGAGCTTCCTGCACATGCCTTGCAGAGACGTTGTTATTTTCAGGACCATTCCATTGCTTGGCCGGGCAATTCCAATGCAGGGACAGCACTAAAGAACACCCTCAGTGCTTGAACCCTACAGCACTTTGCGACGGCCATCCAGAATGTCAAGATCAGTCCGATGAATTCCACTGCAGTGAGATACTTTTGCTTTTTTTAATCCTGTACTTTCGTAGTGCATTGTTATTGCACGCCACGCAGCCCAGAACGGTAGATGAAAATAAATGCTGGGATATGTATTGCGAGTGTTTGTGCTGTGATTGGTTGCATTTGTGAGGGTTTGTGCCGTGATTGGTTGCATTTGTGAGGGTTTGTGCTGTGATTGGTTGCAGCAAGTTAGCTACCCGCGTCACGCAACCAAAGATATAACATGTTCAAGGTTTGACTTAGGTTAAAAATTACAATAGAAAGCAGAGGAAACAAAATCTGAAACATGACGAAAAGAGCGTAGTACAGTGTTTCCCAACCTTTTTAAGCCACGGACTATTTTCGGATCAGTATAAATCTTCGCGGCCTCAAGGTAGACTACAAGAATAATACGAATGCAAATTTTAGTAAACTTGGTTTATTGATCGCCCACATTCACAAATTTTAATGAGAACCTTATCCATGACTTTTTTCACAGGTTTGTTGAAATGATAGTCGACAAAAAGACTTCGCACCCTGTTAAATATTTTGCTGTAATTCTTAAAAGAGATAAATATATCCAACTCGGAGGGAAATTTGGTATAGTGCTCAAGAAAGATTTGGCGAATGCAGTGCAAATGAATTTCTGCCTCTTCATCAATTTCTACTGCACTACGTTACAACGGTAGTAAGCTACTCCTCCCCAAGTAACTGGACCGTCAAAACGTTTTCGCTACACCCGATAGTCTTTCTCTTTGAAAAACTCAAGGTTTTTGTCCAAATAGTTTATATGGTTTGACACCAGATGGCGACGTAGTTTAGCTTCTTTGAAAGAGCTGAGAGACACCTAAGCACAATATGTACTGTGGCCGCTTATCACCGTTCTCCTTGACTGAAGTAAATCCAAGTTTCAAGCATATTTATCGCTATATGCAAAGGCCGGCTTTCGTTCAGCCATGATAAACTAAGACGATTAAAGCTAACTGCAGTTTAGACAACAAGTTTTCACTTCAAGTTACTCACTGCATTCACTTCAAGTTACTCACTGCATTCACTTCAAGTTACTCACTGCAATGCATCACAAAGTATAAATTCCATGTGGAACAGTGAAATTAATCACGCGGGATAGATGCATTATTACGGAACAAACGAGAGTGTGCGTAACAAACGCTGTACGAAGAAAAACTTCCATTGTATGAAGTTGATGATTATTAGTTGTTGAGGACATTAAAATGAAATTGCTTGCAGCAGTCAGTATACTTGTGGACTCTGGTCGGAAACACTGGTATAGATATTTGCCGAAAATGAGTGTATTTATAGATATTTGCCGAAAATGAGTGTATTTATAGATATTTGCCGAAAATGAGTATATATATTTGCCAAAAGTGAAACAAAAAGATAGCTTGCGTAAAATACAGGATACGAAAGTTAAGTAACTTCGTTACTTTCACCGAACTGAGATTGATATTCAGCAAAACCATATACAATGAGCATTATATTTGAATTGTTTTGTGATAAACAGCTGGTTCATTCTAAAGGCCTCGGCATTCCTACACGAAGGTTTGAGTGTTTCCTGGTTTTGAAACTGATTTCATGGCGTTCCAGGTGAACACATCTGTGTGAACGGCTTTTTCAAATGTGAGAAGTCATCTCGTTGTGCCCCAGAGGCGCAGAGATGTGATGGGAGAAGAGACTGCGCTGATGGAGAAGACGAAGATGATTGTCGTACGTAACGAGACCACTTTAGCCATTTACTTACCGAACGTCTTTAACCACACAGATCGTTGGAGTGTGCATCTTGTATTTCAATGTCATGCACGGCCTGTTGCCGACTGTTGTAGGGAGCCGGTGTTGCCGAACCATAACGGTTGTCTGGAAAATTGCGACAAAAGTTCGTCTTTCGGTTCAAATCATCCAAGAAATCTGACGCTTCGTCTCAGAATGTCATTGAATGCAACCGGCCGTGGTTCGAATCTCCAACCGGTCATTTTATGCTTCGCGATCCGGTGATGTTATTGTCAGTCTGACAACCCGCATATTACGTTGCAGCTCAGTTTTCATGCGAGCAGCGGCAGCAAGTGGCTTGCCAAGCTTACCCTGCATCGTCGTCTGGCGCCCACTCCCCCACTTGCATACCTGCGCACTGGTTGTGCGATGGTGACAATGACTGCGCAGGCGGAAGTGACGAAAGGAACTGCGCGACACTCCTGTGCAAGGTGTGACGTAGTGGTTTGCATCATTGTTGGTTCCTGGAAAGTTTTTGTTTGAAGCCAGCATGGCGCGGGGCGGTCGCCATTATTTTCGCACTGGCCTCTCTTACTCGATGGCACAACTTGTCTCGCCAAGCTCTGCCAGAAGTGTCCACAGTGCAGCCAAGTTTGACAATCAATCCCACCACCTTGCATCAGTACTCAGCAGGGGGGATTACCGCACTGCTGCTTGCAAACCTGGCCCGGTGGGAGGCAATCCATGTGGTACCTGGTCGCTAAAAAATTTGCTAAATAGTAAAATCGTTACGTAGAAAACTTTCTTTAAATGTATGGTCCGCTGCAGAAAGGAGTGGTCGTCCTCACCACACCCTGCCGCACAGTCGCCTTGATATATAGAAATGTAGAAGATGTGCCTGAAATTTAGAACGAACATATTTTGCGGTTATCTTCACTTGAACTGACACTTTTCAGCATATTTTCCACATACGCCCTCCCACTTATTTTCACGCTTGTCACCCAAAATCATCGGGCGAGCGAGCGCCAACCTGCTTTTAAAACAACCTGCAAACCAAGCTGATCTACTTTGATGTCTGCTGTGCATGGCTCCATGAAAAGCATCTGATCCGGCAGTGGATGTGTTGGTGATGTTTTTGCTTTGTAGGCCAAAGAATTTAAATGTCGGTCACACAACCTTTGTATTCCGAAGACTTGGCTTTGTGACGGAGAAAGCGATTGTAGAGATGGGAGTGATGAAAATTCCCCGTCTTGTGGTAAGCTGAAAATTTGCTGTATGTATGATTGCAATTACGTGTTTCCAAAATGCAGTGTCGACGACGCAGTCTGTCAATGCGCTGAATAAGGACCCACAAGTAACACGCGACCCACCACACATGAAACACAAGGACCGGTCCCCCCCACATCAAGCGAAGTCGTGCGCAGCGTGTAACTGCATCGTAACTGTGTTTAGATATTTATGCAGATTTTAAGTGTCTCAGCCAATTCTTTGCTATTTATACCTCTGGTCTTATCAGCGACAAACATAAGTTTTTCTATTAAAACACGTCAAGTACTCTCAGTCCTTTTGTTTATTTGTTTTTTTTCCCGTTATATAGACGTTGATCAAATTGCAGCTTTGAAAACTGTTATTTGCATTTCAAAGTAGTTTGACTGGCTTCCTCCCCATTCTGATGAAGTAATACCCAACAGGATTATTTTATCATGTTATTTTCAACTGGCTGAGTAGTACAATGGCTTGAGCACGCGTCACTAAAGCTGGTTGGCTGAGTTCGATACCCCGTCGGGAGACTTCAAAATTTCTACTTGCTTAAAGCCAGAATAGCGCAGGACCTGTCCAGCCCCATGCTCGGCGCTGATGGTCGGGTGCAAGGAACAGTTCACGCGCGCTTTTGTCATTGATTCGACATCAGTGCAGCATTCACTAACGAAAGCAGACGTGTGGTCCATGGCGCAAGTAAGCGGAAAATGGGCGCCCCAAAGACCATTTGTGGGAATACTGCTGCAGTGCACTGATGTTGTGCAGCAAATTGTTTCCGAAGGCGTTGGATCTTGGTCAACACACAGTTTTTCTAACTACTGATTTCCTTGCAAATCTCAAAATTGTATTACTCGCTAGATTATTGTGCAGTTATAATGTTCCCTGCCTCGTCATTTTACAACTATGTTACTATGTTTTCTTCTACATGGTAAACGGCGTATGCATCATACAGAACAAATCATACATGGCTCGACTTTGAAAAGATAGGCCAATAAAACTGGTCTGGCTTTGTGCAAAGTAAGGAAGTCTAAGGTGGTAGAAAGAGAAAAGGCTTTGATGCGTATGTTTGTACGCTTTTGTACTGTCATCGAGAGAATACATAAAGTTCAATCAGAAATGGCGAATGTCTGTAAATTTATAGAAGGTAATTCATATTTTAATGTAATGCTTTCAATATAAAAAGCTTTTTAAGCTGAACAACGAAGAACAGATGCCAAAGCAATTGCTCTAGATCAGGCATGGGCAATTAATTTAACTCAGGGACCACTTTCAGAATGAAGCGCTGAGCGGAGGGTCGTGCCTCTAATTTGATTGTAAAATAAATGAGTAAAACAAAAACAAGAATGGTACACAAAAAAGTTTTGCTTAGAGATGGACAAAGTGATTACGATGGAAACAGAAGTATGTCTCGCTTCAAGTTAGCCCCAGCACTAATATTAACTGTAATAGGTTCGAGGAACTTTCAGATTTGAAGATTTTTCCTGCATGCTCCCGCGCACCTGCTCTAAATGTAATTCTATTGAAGAAATCAGCCTCTTGGCATTTTGTTTGTGTCAACTTTTGGATTTTTCGGGGAGATGAACAAATCAAATTTTACGTAGTTTTGTGGACTCGGACCCAACGTTGTGCCTACTTCGGTAAAACTAGAAGCTTAGTTTTGAAAAGTTAAAAATTAGAGGTTGACTTCGAAAAGGTATATAGCCAAATACTAGAAGTGTTGCTGAGAAAACAACTCAGGAATTGCAGCAAACAATTGAGCTGTTTACGTGACTGAGAAGAAACCAACGTTCCACTCCACGGCTCCACCAACCATCAGCCAACCCTTGTTACGTTGCTGTTTGCAGTTCGGTGCGGCTATACCACGTCACTCGGGCATTTTGGATGCTTCAGAAACGTAGCTTTTCAACAGTTAATTGTGTTTGTTGATGGAAATGTTACGAGTGGTTCACAGACAAATGCGCTGATTGTAGGAAAAAACAGACCAACAATTCATAGGCGTAATTCCCCCAATGGACTGAACTGTTTTTTAAAATGTGATCTGTGATCTTGACTGTAGAGTACAATGGATTTGAAGCAACATGCACAATTGTAGTCGACGTATAAACCCACTCTGCAATTTCGTTCCAATATCGAAAGCAGTTATGATTGATTTAATCGTTGTTCAGACCAAATGCATCAATGCACAGCTGGACCTCAGCACTCCAACCGCCGATACCAATTTGTAAATTGTTTTGGCGCCAAACTCAACTTGCAACTCAACCGTGACATGTTAAAGCAGATGAGCTCTTAGTTGCAACGAATAACCAGGCGTGGTGGCAAACTCGATTTTTGTTTCAAAAACCTCAGTTGCAAACTTGATAGCTAACTCGAACACGAACTCGATTTGAGTAATCAAGCAACTTTCAGAAACCTGACCCCTACCTAATCGTGTCGTTCAGTTATAAATGTTGTTTTCTATCTTCGTCAACGTTTGCAAGTTGTCTCAATCTTTTTGAAATGACAGCTGGTTTCATGCACACTTCTGAAATATTCGCTCAATTTATCTTCAACTGTGTTATCAATAATAGAAGTAATGATGTTGATCTATGTGGAGACACTGATCATGTTAATGCTATTTATAGAACAGGCCCACTTGGCCCGTGCGGGCTCCATGTTGGTGACCCCTCATCTGGATCAAGATACCCTTACCTCTGTATTCACGTCAAGTCAAACAGTTGAAAATAAAACAGTGTGCAAGTTCTGTTCAAAGCAAGACTTGTTTTGTTACAGCGAATAAAAGTTGTGGAGCAGCTGACTTCACCTGCAAGAACAGCATGTGCGTGCCATCCGGGTGGCGTTGCGATGGTGATGATGATTGCGGTGATGGGAGCGACGAGGCGGGATGCAGTGAGTAGTGAATTTAGACTATCGTTTGTACTGAACATGTTTTTTTAATTCCTTTGAAAATTTCACTGCTATTTCCACTCAATAATGCCACACGCAATTATTTTAGTGGCGAATTTTTATCAATTTCAAGAACTTTCGAGGTAGGTGGATGCTTTGCTAAGACACTTCTATGGGGCGCCATTTGTAAAAATGTTATATCTGACAGATTTAGCACAAAAATTGCTATCTCTACGCAGAGATAGCTAAATGCGCGCAGAGATAGCTAAATATGCGCAGAGATAGCAGTTTTTAACGTAAGCTTGGCAGATGAATTCATAAACTCAAATTCAGAGACCAAGCCTAATTGTCCATGCCTGCCCAACCTTTTTCGTGTCGCGGGTCACTTTCACATGAGGAAATTTATTGCGGGCCACAAACGTTTTTGTGACGTAACAAATCCCTTGATTTTGATAAGTTTTATGAGATAACAGGAGGTGATAATGAGTCCTATAGTTGCACGCAGTGTTGCCAGCTTGTATGGGTGTAAACCAAATCTAAAAAATTGACATATTTTCGAAGCGTTTGTTATACAAGTTTTTGGGTGGTAGGCCCGTAACAGAAACAACAGGTATAATTTTGGTGTGTTTTGATGGCAAAT
>JGI24159J19872_10014070_pt1 | contig 10362 bp, 4 predicted proteins | sample Ectturendosymbi4_FD_19872 | JGI IMG/M metagenome (IMG submission 19872) | reverse complement strand
TTTAAACAACAAGAGTGTAGAGGACGTTGCTGCAAAAGCGTAATTAAGAAAGTCATAAGAAATATATAAAGTTCAATACCAGTCTTACGTTCAAGCAACGAAGACTCAAGTCGGCATCTAAAATGATTAATTACCAAGCAAAAGTATGAGATTAACAATGCTAAACTCTTTCTTCAACAATATTCTATACACTGTCTACCTTTTAAAATGCACTTGACGACACTGTATATCACAAGCGGGATTTGCTGCTTTGAATTACTCCTGAACTGCATCGCTGTACAAATGCTGCAGAAAGTGTTCTTGAATGGAGTCGCAAAAAGAGAAATAAATAAAACTCTTAGTTGTTTTTGCAATACAGTATTATAAATTGCATAGTTTGGAAATATGTCAAGCCAGTTATTGCGTACGCAATGAAGGGATCGCGTACTTTTCTGCTATTAACAAGTTTCCTACTAAAGGGCTCTGGAAACCTTTCCAACACCTTGATAAAAATGCGAAAAATCATGTTTTTCAAACTGACCTAAATCCATTATTCAAACCCAATTTCAACTGCACTTTCAACAATATCGTTGATGCCGGAAATGCGATTTTAACATTCCTTTATGCTGAACACAATTTTCGTCTAAAGGTTTTTCTTGTTGTTTTTTGATAAGCATTCTTGCAAAATATCTTGCGGAAAAGTATGAAAGTTTAGTTAGAGAGTGTGCTGATGTATGCAAACGCCTTGTGAGAGAACGTTTGAGGAAAAAAGATTTTGTTGCAAATAATTTAATGGCCGTTTTCTATGCACATCTTTGAGCAAGCATGCCTATGCTTCGCGAAGTACTTCGGGAGTAAAATCAATGCAGTGAAGTGACTTCCTGATATGGCAGGTTTTGCATGACGTCGACAAGAAGTAAGCATCAGACTCTTCCACAAGTGCGACACAGCTTTGCTCTAATTACAGTAAGATTATTGTTTACTTGATTCAAATATGAAACCGAATTTCGTTTCGTTTTGTTTTTCTGTTATAATTTTATCCTTTAGGTGGTGACTGATTTACATATAGGACTAAACCTGAAAAACAGAATGGAACAACATCAAGGATCAAATGTTAGACTCAAGCAACGGGGTCATGCAGCTGTAGATTCTTAAACAGATAAAGACTTAATCGCGATCAAATCTGATCCGGAAGGTTGTGCTTTGCGAGTTTCAAAAAGCTCATTTTCTAAAGGTTTGGTCTAAAGTGAAAAAAGAACTGATCCACATGGAAACTGGCATAACCCAAGCGAAAGTGGTCTAACACGTTGGTTGTGCTTCATACATCCACATTTACGATATATAGCCTACCACAGTGTTTCTCAACTTTTTTGCTACGGAGGAACCTTCCCCAATTTATAGGCGTTACTCATGGAACCCTATGCAATGATCCAAGTGCCTTTTTTGCTACATCCGCATAGAACTGTTGTTGCTAGTTTCGTCCCAGGCAATTTCAGTCTGTTTCGGCGGAAACCCTGGCAGCCACTCTTGGAACCCCAAGGTTCCGCGGAACCCCGGTTGAAAAACACTGGCCTACCCGATAAGGGTTTTGCAACTTAAAGCTGATTGCATGTAAACTAGGTCATTCCCAGTGCAGAGTTTGGATTTTTTTCTACTTCGAAATGACCGTCAAATAAAGCATGAACACTGTATTCACAAATTATCAAAAAGCTGAAAAAGTTCTACAAAGGTGCAGGATTGTAACAATGCTACAAATGACATCTATCGATTTCACACAGAAATCACTGCAAAGTTCTTGAAACAGTGCGCACACTGTAAAGTTTCTGAAGCTTTCACTTTTAAAAAATATCTTGGTATTTCCTCTGATATTCTTAAGTAAATGGCGACTACCTGCGACAAGTGCCAGCTGCTGATCGAACGCCGATGATAGATAACTATCGTTCTGCTTCTGATAAATAAAATCATTCCAAGGATCTCCACACTTATTTAAAACGCTCATTGCTGTGCTTAAGCTATACTCTTTTAAGAACCGCAAAACCACAATTCTTGCTCGGAATTTCTCTAGTCACAACTTGCCGTACGATAGGGCTAGAGAGCTGCTGACCCCTGATTGGCCATCTGGCGTTAGTGGTTTTCCACGTTATGGCCAAAAAACTATGGGTATTTTATTAATCCACTTAGGGGGATTCTTTTTGGAAGGCACCGAACAAGTTACAGGTTGTTGACTCCTGAAGGTGCTTTGGTTTCTTTGGTGCACATTAACTGAACCAAAAATATTTTGACGCATGACACAGCATATGTACTAAGAGTAAAACTCCACAAACATGAAAGCTATTTACACCTGAATTTTTGGGCAAAAGCGCTTGAGGTACGGAGAACACATTGCAGCCCCTATAAACTGTCTACAAAAATTATTAGTGTAAATATACTGAGCAGATTTAGCCGCTTTTCCCTTGTGGTACTTTGTCACTTAATGCGGATACCTGGAGTCAAAATCCTCGCAGAGTAATGGAAGCTCAGCTTGGCGGGCAGATTCCTCGAACACCCTAATTTTCTTCCGTAATTATATTTGCAGAAAATAGAAAACAAAGAATAAACTTTAGCCTTGTGAAAATGTCCTTTACTAAAAAGTCAGAGTCAGCGAACATACGAGAGGAAATCGTTGCAGTGTTAAAATAGATGCTTGAACACCCGTCACAGGAAAGGAAAAACATTCAATCTTTTCTTAAAAATGACAGCTGCATTTTTATCAAGAAAAACTCTCTATGGTAAGAGTTCATCCACATTACAACAAAAATCAACAGCGAGAACTGATCACAAATAATTGCGCAGTTGGCCTATGAGATATTTTCTCATTAGGAACAAACGTCTGTGACCATGACCATTCTGACTAGGCGGCAAGTGGGGGGCAACTAATGTCAAAAACGATCTGTAGTTCTTACGTGTGTAAACTTGACTAACAGGAATCCAATGCCGATTTTGAAATCACTAACGATTTTCGCATAACATTTGAAAAACGATTGCGGTCAGAATGTCTAATTTCAAAGAAGGTAAGAATGCCTTTCCTTCAGCTTACTTTGCACGGGCAACACTGCAGGCTGCAGCTTGACTTCAACAGAAAATTGAACCGACGCGATTGCTTGCACTGTGTAACAGAAAATTGAGCTCAAAGTCCACAACCGAAAAGTCACCAAGCAAAGTCCTACAAAGCAGAAAAGAGGAAATGAAAGCAATCGGTCAAGAATTATTCTACAAGCACGAGTTTCCTGCCACGTGGCAATTTCCTACCGCACGGAAATTTGTANAATTACAATTGGCAGCTCTGAGTGAACTGGGGCAATGCTCCAAAATGCGTGCTGGACGTTTTTCCTTCTCATCCACTCTAATCTTTTAGAACGGGGAGTTCAGATTGAATCAAGTGATAGAGTGTGAATTTGGAACAGTTTTAAAGTAACAAAGGTCTTTGACGTTTGGGGACCAGGCTATAATATGTGGTAAATTATAACTCCGTTGTAAGCAAAAAATTACGAAATACAGCTCTCTTGGTTATAATGCCTTTCCACAAGTATGTAGGAACAGTGGCGTAGCCAACCCAAAATTTTGGGAGGCNAAAATTTTGGATTTTAGGCGGGCAACAGTATTTTTGTTTGGGATGACGCTTCTCAATGCACAAAANGACTAAATATGCTAANAATGTGGGGGGAATAGCCCCCTGGCTACGCCTATATGTGTAGGGACCAACCTACACCAACAGACATTTACCGGCTTTGAACAACTATGGAAAAAGGTTGTTGATTTTTCATTGCTAAACTGCAACTGTCAAAATTTTAGCGAAACTTTTGAAACGGAAGGTCAACCCCAAATTGTCCAAACCAGTGTTTCACGAAGTAAATAGTACCGAGTGTCGGTTGTACTTACATGCTTGATACAGCATGCAACAAGTAACAATTTAGGAAACCACTGGTTTTTGTTTAAAATGAATCTTGCGATGTTTGAAGCAATCTGAGATATTGCAAAATCTGAACCAATGACAGAAACGATCGAAAGTATTATTATTACCTGACCAGCAAATGAAATTGTTTGTTGCTTAGAAATTGAAATAACCATTCAAACCGTNAATAATTATNTAATGAAACTCTCATCTTTCATAATCGTTTACCCAAACAAATGTTTATCATGGCTAAACAGTCNACAATTTTTCACTTGTTTGAAAGCGAAATCTACAACCGCTCAAGGAACATTTTTTGCTTTCATTTTCTATCAGAACTCGCAAAGAAAAACCTTGTTTCAGTCCATTTCGTGAAGTGCGTTACTTTCAGGAAGAAAACAGCTCTGTGAAAAAAACTTGTTTTAATCATGGGTTCCTTTGACTGTGCACGGTATGCTGGCCGGACGTAATTTGACAGGTATGCCCGAAAGCGGCCACTGATTTCGTGTATCATAACTAAACTACCCCATATTGCGGTTCTCAATAATTATATGTTACCTTAATCCAGTGTTCTTCAACCGGGGTTCCACAGAACCATGAGATTCCGCGAGTAACTGCCATGAAATTTTTGTTTGCTTCAAAAATGGCTGGTGTTCGAAACGAAATCGTCTCCCTTTGTGACGAACTTTTGAGAGAAAAAGTCATCTCTTGTGATGAATGCAAAAACGTAATGCTCTCATTAAATAAATGATAATAACAAAACATGGATACAAATGAAAATACCGAAGTGGCGGTTCTGGTATTTTCTCAAAGCTCAACGACTGTTTGTCAAAGTTTATCACCAAAAAACAAATTATTGACACTCTTTGAACGTTGCACGAACAGCAGGACAAAAAGTTAGTCAAAAAGCAACAACTGCTGTCAATGATTTTGTGGCTTCAAAGCTGACTCCGAAATCACAAATGTTGTCAAAAATCGCAACAACACCTGTGCAAAAAGCAGCGCAAAAGACAACGCAAGAGATAGCAAGAAACATTAACAAACTGATTGGTTGGTCTGGTCAGGCAGTTAAAATTCAGAACCTTGTCAAGCGGATAAACCAGAGATAATTTCATCATGTAACAAAATAAACAATAGTAAAAAATTGAAAGAAATATCCTATGGTGTTGAATATATCACATTAAAAATCACACATTCAAATGAAGGATTTGAATTTTATTCACGTCTTAAATGCCTTGGTTATCTCAAAAATTACACCATGTCATTGAGTTCTGAACTTATGCGTATATCTGATGAAATTAAAGTTATCATTAATCTTGTTAAGAGGAGATAAAACAATAAAAATTCCATATAATAAAGCAACTGAAAAAACCACACGTTGATGAAAGTATTGAGGAATACGAACATCACGAATACACTCCAGTCACAGGAACTAGTCTCAACAATCCCGGTGAAATACGAATTTCGGTGGAAACAAGACTTGTTCACACACCCAAGTGAGTCTTATCTTGTTTTCGAGGGCAAACTGGTGAAAAACGATGAAGCTCTTTCTACAGATGCGGATGTAATCACACTTCCAACAATGCTATGATGCATCATTTCATCAAATACCAGCTTTCAGGACAAGAAATTGAATCACCTTTTCACCCCGGACAAGGAATAACTTGGACAAGGAATAACAATGCTTGGACTGCTTAAATACCCAGATGATTTTCAAAAACAGCAGGGTTTTAACCGACTTTGGTACAAAGTGATTTAACAGAGGAATTCTTACTTAGACTCAGGCAACCATCAGATCATATCTTAAAGTATCATTTACCTGGAGAGGGAATCCCGACAAGCTCAGCTTTCCTGAAGTGTTCGAAATGTTCTGAAGCCAGAGATATAATTCAAGGCCTACAAGAGGAGGGTCCAGTGGGTAAATAGTTCAGGGGGTCGACAGCTACGGATGGGATCGAGACTGAAGGAACATTTGAGTGTGTGTTACTAACAAACTCGGAATAATGTAACGAAATTAATCCTGGTGATAAAACTGGTTTGACCTAAAGGATTTGGTAAGCTAGTGTGATGTATTTTAATGTGAATTGCTGGCAGTGCATTTTCCTGATATGATGCATTGGTAATTATTAGCAGTAAATATTTTTGTTAAACTTGAATGTTTGCCTACTTTGTCGAATTTTAAGAGGATTTTTCAAGGGAGAAACAGAAGTGAAATTTCATTTTACTAACTCCGAAACTACGCAAAAAACATTTTTCCACTAAAGGTTGCAAAATTCAAAGTCCAGGGTCGCTTTCCGACGCCCATGGTGGCAATGCAGACAGTTGCAACAAGGGCTGCTGCAATACGAGAGTGTTAATAAAAAAGAAAACTAGCCTCATTTAATATGTGGCTGCTGCTTAATTTCATCCGCCAGTTGTGTAAAACGAGGTTATAACCAGGATTGCGGAGTGGAAAGGAGTCGGCGATTTTTGGGTGGAGTGGGATTCGGAGTCCCATTTTTTTGGTCGACTCCGGATGTCCAAATGGATCATTTTTACATCACACTGCTAAATTGGGAGTTCCTGTTGAAATAGTACAGTACAACGTCTTTTGAAACGTTTCTTGAAACAGAGATTTCTTGCTGTTAACCACGATTTCCATTGGTTTTAAAAAACAAATTTCATTCCCTTTATGTTAAGGATTCGGAATCGGGCGTCGGAGTCGGAAATTTTGGAAAGTCAGAGTCGGCTATTTACCTCCGTCACCCTAATCCAGGTTGTAACCCTTTGACAAGAGTCCCTCTCATAAGAAATCAACTTCCTTGATTGATTTTCTCTTTTTTGGTTCATTATCGATAAGAGTAGAAACCTTTGATCGGAAAAGTAGGTTGTTGGCAGAAAATCTTTGATCGGAAAAGCAGGTTGTTGTCATACGAACAAGAAACGAAATAGCTTTTTGACTGAAACGCCGATATTCAGAAATGCTGAGAAGCGATACCAAACAATCAGCGTAGTTTATAAATATTATAAATTCTGTTTTTTGGACCAAACCTGACCGCAGCTAAATACGTTCACTTCTTAAGTAACCGAAGTCAAAACCCTCAGCTCTGAAGGGCTGTATGTTCCACAGCAGAGAATTTAGATTCGAATAAACATCTTTTGGAAAATGGACTTCGAAATTTGGTAGCAGAGCATTAAGACACTTGTGCACGATTGATTTTATTTTTGATTTCAAGATGGTGCCTTCAATCTCCAAATTGCTTCTTTGGAAAAAATTTTGTATGCGTTTAAAATCTGAAAAATCGCCTTATCTGGCACTTTGCTTTGTCACAACTTCAACTTTTGTTTGAACGCCTGAACTTTCCCAAAAACGTCGCATCCATTTTCTTGCAATGAAAAATTCAAACGATTTGTGTTCTGACAAGAAGGACAATTTTGCAAGCCAACAGATTTCTTGAAAATTAGTGGACATTAGGTGTCCTTGTTGAGCAAGGAAAACCGCGACTCTTGCCGCAGTTGAAATGAAACACCTGCTTGAATATTTTTCCTCTGGATAACCAGCGTACCTCAGCATTATATAGCAACCCTATTGGGTCTGCGTACATGTCTTTGCATAGTTCTGAAATCATTCGATGTTTCTTTGAATGTGAGCGGATGAAATTCACAATTTTTTATGACATCATCAAGAACAATCTCCACACCTGACGGCATGGGTGTCGGAAGGATTTTTCCAGGGGTGCAAAAGTGGTGAAATTTCATTTGCCCAACTCCGGAAATAAGAGAAACATTTTTTTACTCGAAGGTTAATAGCAAATTACCAAACTTAAAAATCCAGCGGAAGAGGCCACCTGCTCACCTTCTGACACTGATGTAAAACGCGGTAGGACAGGGGTGGCAGTAAAAGAGCTGAGGGCAATGCAAACTAATAAAAAACAAAACAACTTTACCAATTATACTCGATTCTGTTCAGCAACGATGTTGACCTCAAAACCAGTACCCGAAATTATAGAAAACCATTCTGAAGTTTCTGGGTGCGCTAATTGCTGCAATAAATTTGTTTCAATTCGATCTTGATAAACCATGAAACTACGTACGATATTTTTTATAAAAAAGGCACCTCCGCCGCCGTTGTCCCCCTTATGAAGTACCAGGGGTGAAATGCCCCCGTCATGCACCCAATCTTCGGCGTTCGTGTAATAGCCCCTTCATTGGGGCTAAGGCACAGGCAAAGTTAAAACGAAATATCCAAAGGTTGATTCGTACCTCTGTTACAACTTAAGTGTCTTTCTAACGCAACTCTACGCGTAAGAGAATTTTTCCCTTCCTCTTCTTGTATATCACACAAAGGCAGCCAAGTGTTGTACGTGAGCATGTGCTGTTACAGCAGGGGCTCCCAACCTATATCTGACCGTGTACCTCTTCAGCAATTCGACAGACGAGTATGGAACCCTAAAATTTCAATGACAAAATAGTTTATCATGGCTAATCATAAATGCATTTAACAGCAGGCACATAATAATTTTTGAAAATAATGTTCACTGATATATGCATAAATATTTAGAAATAAATAATGCATAAATATAATTTTCCTTCTATTGTTAACCTTAAACGCACCCCTACAGATAGGCAAATTTGCCCCATTTTGGTAACCTCTGTTGTGTACAGAGAAATTTTTTCGTGTTGGTTTGAAACTTGCAAGTGCATGAGTTTTGCTTCGTGACTTATCGATAGTTCATGAGCACTGACGTTTGGGGACTTCCTATTTGTTGTTCAGGTGGGATTAAGGTAGCGCGGGGCCCCAAACACGCTTGAACAAGTGAAAACTGTTAAACCATACGTTTTATGACATGGCCAGCCATTCTTTGGGCATCCATGTCAACATCATTAGGCACAATGAATTTCGTAAGTGCGAAAAACCTGGTCTAAATAGCAACTGGTGGACATTTTCTGATGCATATCTTTTTTACCATAAACGTATATACGTATCTTTTTCTAAGGAGTACATCACTGCACAGCTCACAAGTACAGCACAAAGGCAGTAATCAATGCTTCCAAACTCATCAAGAAATTTTATCATTACCCTATCCAAGCAGTGTGGTCTCAGTATGTGTCGAAGTCGATTGTTAAAAGCAGCAAACCTACTGCTTAGGATTGTATTTTCCTGATTTCGCCGTAGCGAATTTGTTTACGATACTGGTAGTGTCTATTTCACATAGATGCTCACGCTCTATACTCTTTAGAATCAGGCCGTTCTGCTTGTTTTGTCTTATGGTGCTCCTTTGTTCGTTCTACCATCTTAAGTTTAAAAATAACCGTTCTTATTTGTGAAAGAAGACTCCAAGTGTACTACCCAAAGGCCAATGAATAGATGCCAAATCCAGGGCTTCCAATAAGCTTTTTTTAAATTCTATATATACATATACATAAACGTGTGGATTTTAGGCAATGATGATGGAGTTTCGAGACTTGGTCTCGGTCTTGAGACCGGTTTTTGCGAGTCTCGGTCTCGAATGTTTCAGCTCTCGTCTCGGTCTCGAAGGCTGCGTGTTTCGGTCACAGCCTATTGTCTTGAGCTTTTGAATATCGCAAAGAAATGGCTTGGTAAAACTTCCATAGTTCAACGAATTTTTGTCAGTTGTGTTTGTAGGTAAGAAAAAACCAAAACAGTCCGTAAAATGCCAGAATTTTGAAAAAAATTCAACTAAGAACTGATGAGGACATTTTTTTTAAATTTAGGCAAAATCCAAAAATTTTGAAGCCGCCTCGGGGCCCCCTTTTTCAGAGACGCCGTGAGTCCCCTCTTTGGAGAGTTTCGCACTTAGTGTTTGCATTGTTTTGTTGAAAAGCTTAGTAATCACTCTAGAGCAGGGGTTCCCAACCTTTCTCTGACGATCAATCTCTTCAGCATTTCGACAGATGAGCATGTGCCCCTGAAATTCTTGTGACAAAAAGGCTGGAAAAAATATAAAAAATCCACTGAACTTTTAAATATAGTGCCCCCCTGTGTAAAATATAGCGCCCCCNTCTGAGAGTTTGTCTTGGGCACCTAAATTCTGATATTCACCTTTGCATATAATAAAGAGCGCATTTCACACAAAGGACCGTGGGGCCCCCAAAAGCGCGGGGTCCGTAGCAACTGCTACATTTGCTACTATTGTTAATCCGGCACTGCTGTCGAATTGTGCATTACATCCCTATGAATATAAGTGTTTGCCCACGTGACGTTGCGACAGTTCATGTCTGTCTTGGAAGCAAGATGCATGCTTTTGTTTGACGATATGGATCTTCATCCAAATTTTTTATCCGCTTACTTCATCCGATGCTTTTTCAAAATCTCCATTTTACGTTGGCTTACTAAATGTGCATTGACTGTTAGCATTGTGTGCTGGTAAACACTGTAACTCGTGTTGGTTGCAGGGAGGTAACTTGTCCCTAATGTTCAAACATTGTAACAGCAGTCACAGTGGTGATACTTG
>JGI24159J19872_10014069_pt1 | contig 10363 bp, 10 predicted proteins | sample Ectturendosymbi4_FD_19872 | JGI IMG/M metagenome (IMG submission 19872) | reverse complement strand
TGCCTATTGCATGCCAATGTATGCTTGCCAATTGTGGAGCAAATACACGCAGACTAGTATGAAGCGCTTACGTGCTGCATATAACAATGCCTATTGAATTATGCATTACATACCCAGAAATGTGAGTGTTCGCCCACACCAGGTTAGCCATTGTGACAGGACTTTTGATGCCGTGCTAAGAAACAACTTATATCGATTTTTTATACGATGCACATCTTCATCCAACTTTTTTATTCAATCGCTTCAAATGCTTGGTGCTTTTTACAAATCTTCATTTTTCCTCAAATATTCAACACTCCTGTATGGAGACCAAATGCAGTAGTTGTCCATGAATTGTTTCGGAGTTTGCGTCTCATCAGTATTGCTTTTGTGTAGCAAAAATATGTGGACACTGTGTACACACCAAGGATAAAAGTAAGAAGTGCTGGGAAAGTGCCTTGCTCCTATGAAGGCTGGACACGTACTTACACCGGTTGTGTAATGCCCTACTGTATGGTTTATCCATTTTCTGTGCTTTTACGAATGACGATACAACTGTGGTGAGAATAAACAGCTTTGCTCCTCCCAGTGTTGGTCATGTGCAAACACCTTTTCTGTAATTTGCGCTGATGTATAGCTAACCACTTTTTGTGCTCTTGTGTCTGTGATATGGACCACGAGTCCGCAATAAAATATCTTTATTATTATTATATTTTTTAGTCCTGACTCTAAATGTAGGGAAAGTCTTCGCCTTGCTTTCCCTATTTCCCTACATTTAGTGCTGAACCTGAACGTAAGGAAAGTCTTCGCCCTGCCTTCCCTATTTCTCTAGATTTTGTGTAGACACTAAACGTAGGGAAGAAAAATTTGTGGGGAAACTCTTCCCTATTTCCCTCCGTCCCTTTTTCCCTACAATTAAGGTTGCCCTGCTACGCCACCATGTCGGTATTGCTTGAGAAACAAACTCAGCATTTTGTTTGAACTGTGTCATGCGAGGTGTAACCGCAGCCACTTCCATAGATATATGTCATGGATCGTGACAGTATGAATGAAACAATTAATTTTATAGAACTAAGTACTCCACTCCTCAGTCCTCAAGTAACATAATTTTGTTTTCATGTTCCCGCAGCTTACTGGAATACTGTTTACTACTGCAAATTTTTTTTATAATTAATCTGTTTTTAATATAACCTGTTTATACCTCTGCCTACTCAACCTCATTCGGTGATGCTTTGTGCTTGGTAGGACCTTCACGCAACTGTGGTGCTCCACTATGGTCCAGGGGTAATTGTGTTACATTTTCATGATTTTTGTGGATAAAAGTTGTTTTTGCCATTGCTTTTGTTTGGAAATGTTATGCCTGTTGCATTGTTCTCTGCCACATATCCCTTCTGTATTGTTGCTTCTCTCAACTGTGTGCATGATGATTCACCTGCTCATCTGTACATCATGCCTCAACTCTTTACCCATTGCTTGCTCGTTATCATCTGTGTTATGTGAATGATTGTTGTGTATATGATTTAACATTTATGTTTTTGTAAGGCCTATATGTTGCTATCATTTATTAATAAACTTGTTGACTTCGCAACCATGCTTATTTGAAATTAATTGGCTGTAGGTTTCACATTTTTTCTTTTTGCCTTGTGTCATTGTTTTTTTTATCATTGTGATCTAGAAAAAAAATGTGGTGAAGGTTCAATAATTTTGTATAACATGGGAGCAAACATGCACTTTGGGTAAACTGAGAATATTCTTGTGCTTTTGATGAATTTCATGTTAGCGGGTGTTTCTTGTGTATTCCTTCTATTACAAATTATAAATTTGAAATTCGTGCCATGGTGGTTTCTTCAAATGTTCTATTGTTTTGTGTAAATTTACGGTTATATTTGTCGGTGTGACTTTGACCTAACTAGGCAGAAAAACAACTTTTGTTTTAAACCAGCCAGGGGTTCCAACCTTTTTGGTTGAGGGTACGTAAGCTGCTGCACAACAGTTTTAGGGCTTGACATCTTACATAAAGTGATTGTTTTGGGATATGTTACGTTTTACCAATAGATTTTTAGTAAGTATGTTATTTTTTTGTCATTGACAAAATGTCTTTGCAGGCCTGATGAAATGGCTTCATAGGACATAGTTTGGATACCACTGTTGTAAACTGTGTATAATACTACGTTGCTTACCCCACCTTTACCATATGACCTTACTATTATTCATTGTTTTTATTCCAGGTTGCATTATTTGCAGTGTAACATCTACAAAAATTTGTATTCAGAATTGAAACTGAATAACTGTCAAGGTAGGGTTGTATTTTTATTGCCAAAGTATTTTATTGTTTATTATGAGCAGTCATGACCTATGACACACGTTACATTTTTTTTGTTACAAATAATAGATGAATTTGGTATATACTTGGTATAATTTTAAACTAGAATTGGTATATTTGTTAAAAGAAGACCAGCATTTGAAAAGCTGTCTAATGTGTCTATGTTTGGTCAGTCAGTTGTAGTTACAGTTGGGATTGGCCATCACTATAATTAGTGTGATGGATTCTTCAATGATGCAAATGCTTGTTGAAAGTAACAAAGTTATTTTTTTTAAATAAACATGCTAGAACTGCATTATGGGATCAATTACATCTTATATATTTTGAATACAGTGAAAGTCCATATTATACGGGGCATGTGAAATGTATATCATGCAATTCACTGAAAAAACATGATTTGGCAAAAAGTGGAACGACTCATTTACAGCAGCATATCAACAGATGCAAGGCAAAATCCAAGACAGCATACCAACCCTCATCATCATCAAGCTCTTTATAGCAACATAAGCTTGGTTCTATTTTTCAAGCTAAATATTTTTAATGACTGTCACATCTATGGTAATTCAATCAGCAGCAAACTAAGGAAAAAGTTTAAAATTCAATGTGATAATGTCATCTGAAGCAGATATTCTCCTTCCACTTAAAAAATGAAGCATTGACAGAGTTTTTGTCAAAACTCATGCTTTGCAGTTTGATGGAGTTTGCTTCTTTCGACAACACTTCACAGTTGGTATGAGTAATCAGGCCATTAGATCACCTCAATCAGGTGGTGCCCCTGCATAAATGCCAGTGCAGATAAACAATACGAGTTTCAGTGGCATTGTGTTTCTTGCACTTCTATATCATTTATCTTTTTAGGCCAGCCACAGTGTTTGTGAGATTTGACTGATTTGCAAGTAATGTCTTGCTGCAGCAATAGCTTAATCAAACATGTCATTTTTTCCACATAAAATTACATTCCCTGTTTTTTTGCTTTGTTCTGTTTTTTTTTTACTTCATCAATTAATTTTTTATCTTCATGCTTTGCTTTAACATTTTTTGACCACACCAAATTTTCTCAATTAAATTTGATCCACTCCTTTATGTACATCGGCATGCTCTATTCATCTGTAAATTTACTTCATGTTCTGTGTTTGTTCATTTTTCAAACTGTGCTTATATTTATTTCCAACTGTTATTTTTCAACACTTGTCTAAAAGTGATAAACAGGGTTGGTTGACTAGATGACCATCGTGGTCCTTCACCAATCCAATGTGACAGAGTGACACTCTTTGTTTACACTGCTCAAATATTTTGCCATGTGTATTCAGTTACCCTAATATTCACTGAAAATTGGCTTCCTTTCTGCATTGCATGATGGCTCTTTGTATTGTTTCTGTTTATTAGTTAAGTCATGCGAAACAGTAAATCAATCCAACTATTTTTGTTAATACCATATTTTTCAGACCATAAGGCGCACTTAAAATCCTTTAATTTTCTCAAAAATCGAAAGTGGACCTTGTAATGTGGTGTGCCTGATGTATGGATCTGGTTGTGTTTTCTCATCTAGAACCAATTTTATGTGGTAAACAGTGCTATTTATTTAATTGCTAGTACGATCTTTTTTGTAAACAGACCATTGTGTTACGTAATAAACCAACAACAGTTGCAATGAGTAGTGTATGTGGTTGCGAGAGTAGCTAGCACATACTACAGATATTGCTCCTGACTACATTGGCGCACACCGAATCAAACACGCGCACATCTTTTATTTTGTTCGTGTCCAGCAGATTAGGCATGTTTGACTGATTAAACTCCCTTGTATCTACAGTAATCTGAGGGAGTTTAGTCTGCCCATTTAAAATCCCTCGTATGTTATCTGAGTTTTGCTTCATTTAATGCGCCTTATGTTCCGAAGAATACGGTAATTGCCAAATTATCTTACCAGTAAAAATACATATGGAAATGAGCTGCAGTGAGATGTACTTCATGTAACAAAACCTTGTTAGCTCAGATTGTTTCTGGTAAAAAATATAATAATTTTTCATGCATGAATATGTATTGTTTAAAAACTTCTGTTTCGTTCAAGTCTTATTTTGCTTTTTGGTTGTCATTATTTTTGAGTCGGATATGATGCGTTTGTCAAGTCTCTGCAAAGGCGTTTGGCACAATATAATGATCTTTTTTTTAGATGTTAAGCACCACGCAAGTCGAAGACAAAAAATTTGCAACAGTATTTCCAGAGTCTGTTAAGGTTTGTGCAGAAGCTGTGGGAGTGTCTGATTTGGCCGAAGATATAGCACAGATTCTTGCTGAAGATGCGACGTATCGTTTGCGGGAGGTCGTTTCCAAAAGCTGTCTTTTTATGAGGCAAGGTCGGAGGAAGAAACTTAAATCTGCCGATGTGGACAAAGCATTTTTTTGGAGCAATGTATCGCCTGCACTTGGCCATTCAAGCGATTTAGATTTTATCAAAGTTGAAGATGTCGTTGCTTGCCAGGATACAGAAGTGGATCTTCAAAAAATCGCTCAGAAAAATTTCTCTCAACCGAAGGTGAAACCATTGCGTCTTTCCTCTGAATGGAGACTAGAAAAAAATCTTACCCAACCAACAGAAGGTATGCATGTCAGTGATTCGTTAAACAAACTACATTTGCTAGATTTGGCAAGATTGTATTGCCACCAAAACCCAAACGTAAGTTGTTAGATCGTTTTGTCGCTAGTGGCTCTCCTATCGTTGTCCCTTTTTAGCTGCTTGTAACGAATCTTACTACTGTCACATGGAAATAAATTTTTGTCTCAGTTACCAACGAAATTAAAAGTGTTTGCTGATTCTATTGACAACATCTTACCGCCAATTGGTACTTGCGGTAAATCAACATATTCGATTATACCATCAACTATTCAACTCTTAAACAATCAAGCAGCTTATGTTGTCTAACTTTAATTGTACTTGTTGCAGGAAACACAAGTGAAGATACCGCCATCTTGTCAATTCCAGAAGATTTTAACAATTACTACAGCACTCTGGTAAAATGCCTACTAAGCGACAACGATGCTCTTCTAAACATAATAGTTAAAGACCTGGCCGTTAATGCCAGAATCGCCACCATTCTTCCCAGTCTTGTAAACTTCGTTTCAAGCACGAATTCGGTCAGTCACGACCTTGACAAGCTTTCGTGGATGCTGTATACGATTAAAGCCTTGGTGAAAAACAAGCATGTGTCTTTGGATTTATACCTTACGCCACTGCTGAAGTCAGTAATGTACTGTGTCCTGGAGCCGCTTGCCGCGTCGATAAATCCCCTCAATGATCACTGGGTTTTGAGGGATTGCGGCGCGCGGTTGCTCTCGGAGCTGATATACTCTCATTCGTGTCACACTAATTCTCTCCTTGATCACGTGAGGCGAACAGTGGCGCAGATTTTAGCGGACACGACCAGGCCGCTGTGCTCACATTACGGCGCTGCCCGGACGTTAGGAAATCTGCACTGTGATGTGACCGAACAGCTGTTACTTCCAGGTTTGCGAGGTTACGTAACTGGCTTTCTGCATCCCATTATGACGGATTCGTCACTGGCCGGCATGCCTATGAAGGAAGATGCGTATAAAGTCGCGGGAGCCGTCGCCGACTGTATCGGCAGACTTTTTCGTTCGGTCGACGTTTCTCACGTAGTGAGAATCGACGTCGGATGTACCGAGCTGTTCGGTACTTCCTTAATTCCTCGAGTGCCACCTCCGCCGCATCTTGCCGGCTCTGCGTCGATTTCTGAAAAGCCCGCCAGTCTGTTTCCACCTTTGCCGCCAGCCATGCCGTTCAGCTTGCGCGTCGGTGGCCTTAACGTCTTGCCGAGTCGTTTCGGCAAGCAGAGCAAACGCGCGCTCGCCGTCAGCGATATTTTCGACGCAGAGAAAGCAGTCGTGCGACAAGACAGCAAAATCATTATCAAGTACGGGCATGCACAAGCCACGAAAAGAGGACGCATCACAAAGAACGTAGTTTATCCCATGGGCTACGAGGGTAAGTACCCCTCTTGGTGTCATTTTGCACCGCGGAAAAATCGTCGTGGCCGTTTTAAACTGAGCGACCCTTCGATTCTATGCTGGCTGTAGCACAGCGTTTAGAAAGTCAGCCGGAAACACTGCCAGTTCCGCACTTTTTCGTTACCATCTTCTGGCATTTAGTGGCCACAGGTACCGCTAAAGCACTGGTTCTTAACCTTTACAAACACGCCTAACCCTCACGTGGTTTTCCAAGCTTTTGTCGAACCTCATTTTTGCCCAATATATCATAAAGTAAAAACCGGTTGCTGAAATGAAATCAATCAACATTTTATATTTAATTATACAGTAGTCCGACGCTTTTAGTCATGTTTCAGATGACCTTCGTCGAACTCCTGAAACCGCTCCGTCGAACCCAGGTTAAGAACCACTAAAGTAAAGCATTTTTTCGTGCTTGCGGAAATTTATGGTGAAAATCAAGTAACTGTGTTATTGGTTCCGGGTTTTCGTCGAGGCGATGTAAAATACGCGCAAGCTGAGAAGTGCCTGAAGACAGGTTTTCGACTGTCGACAAAAATCCAACACGCTGGCTTTCCACGAGACTGTTAACACCGTGCATTGTCAACAAACACCCTTCGTAGCTACTGTATTTCATTCATCGACCACACGCGACCGTCGTGTGTTTAATCGTAAAGTGTTCGCATGTATTGTGAGCGATAGAATTTTGCTTTGAAACGATTGCAACAACCGACTCCGAACCTTTTCTGTGTTTCGCTACGGCTGTATAGTGATATACGAGAGAAATTAAAAGACCTGTCGTGCATTTGTGCATACGTTTTGGAAAGATATTTTTAATTTACTTGTTCGTCTCTGATGCATGGTTCGTATATCACAGGAGTTAGTAAGTGACTCAAGAGCGTACAACAATAATACAGCACGGGGAAGTTGGCAATCATAGGCAGTACTGAGAAAGGACAAACACTGAAACAACTTAACAATAACTACTGCATTCAGTCATCGTCATACGAAGTGTTCATAATGGGTGAATAATGAAGACTTGCAAAAAGTATCAGACATTTGAAGCGAGCGGATAAAAATTTGAATGAAGATGCACATCTTTGAGGTAGTGCGTGCAAATTGTTTGTAAATGAAGGCACCAAATGTCTCCACGAAGCAGGCATTTTGATCCGGGAAAACTTATGGTTTGGTTTTTGTCTCTGCGAAGTGCGCATTTTGATCCGGGAGAACTTACGGTTTTTCATTGTCGATTATGAGTCTTGCTTTTTCTGATTGTCGCCACCTTTCTCATCATTACTCTCCCTAGTGTTTCTGCTTTCGTTACATATGCATATATGAACATGGCGTCATATTTTCTTCCCTGTTGGCTTTTAGTCACCTGTAAGCCGCACCACTTGGCTTTAATCATTTATTCCGGGGTTTCTCAACCTGTGGGCCATGGAAGAATTTATGACCGGTCAAGGCCAGGTAATTTTGAAAATGAGTGCTTTTAACAAGTTAAGCCTTTTAAGGAAAACTAACAACAAACAGGCTCGGCCTTCGCATTGATTGTAGCGAACGTTGTGTCACTAAAAGTTGATCCTATTTCTGCTCTGTGCATGTGCAACGGTTGTCACAATGGAGAAGTTCTACAGTCGGTGGGCCGCGGACCTTATGTTTGTTTATTAATCAAGCAAAAAAGTTCAATAATAGCGGCATACCTACTTCCAAGATGTAAACCTTCATGTACGTTAATATATTCTTTAGTAGGCTATCCCCGTTTTTAACTAAAAAAGTATATATCCTGCATATAGCAGGCTATAATAACAAATTTAATCTTTTGATCTCAGTGATGTAAAGAATAATTCGTTGTTCACTTTACGCTTCAATAGTGGTTTAATTCTCTTAGAATATATTTTAAAGGGTTCAAACGTTAACTCTGTCGTCACTTGCCTGGGACCCCTTTTAAGGTGGGCGACCCATTTTAATAAAATAGGTCAAATAGACTTAAACCGGCTCTGGTTAAGAAGCGCTCTGAACAACTTCGTTTAGTACAACGATTACCAAGTTGTGCAACTGTTTCGGTTAACGTCCCTTATAATAAAAGCCTTCCGCACAATCATACCTATATCGTTTACCCTTGCTTTAGGTTTTCAGACTAAGCGTCATGTCTGATTTATCAAAATGGGAACAAACTTTTTGTAAGCTTTTCTTGTTGAAATAACTTTTTCTATGACTGCCGGTGTTAAGTGTACCATTGAACAGGGGAGACTTTATGAAAACGACTTTGCAGGGCCGTATCCACCTGATATTTTCAGGGCATCAAAATATTTGTAACTTATCATGTTATCTTGCAGGGCTGTGGAGCCGGAACTCAAATTTCGGGCTCCAGCTCCTGGCATCAAAAATTTTTGACTCCGGCCTCAGAACTATTCGGTACATTAAAAACTAAAAACCACTGCATTATTTGTACAGTTGGCTTGCTCCGCAAACTGTGTCTGTTGAACGAGAAGTCAAATTTCATGCTCCGGCTCCACCATTCAAACTTTTTTGGCTCCCGCTCCAGCCATCCAAGATCACTCCGGCTCCACAGCAGTGCCGTGGCAAGGCAGCCCCGTACCCTCCGGTCGGGGGGGGGCCGACCATTCGTAGGGGCCCCACAATATATATTGTATTAGTAAGTTAGAGCCGTCTCTCTGTCCTTGACTTTTACTCTTCTGGTTTTTGCCCACAATGCAGAGCCGGTATATTAAGCATGTAATGTCATGATTCGTTGATTTCAAAAAAGAATTGCGGACGTTCGGAAACTGTAGCAGTTTTTGTGAAGTTGTGGTTACGTCAGAACAAGGCCAATTGTTAATAAAGTCCTGACCTTCATCGCTTAACGTCGCTGGCTTCGCCCTTGTGCATTGAAATTCTCGGGTAAAGTTACGTCATAATGAGTGTGCTGTGAAGTGTTGTTCAATGGCTTTGTAGTTGCGTACAGATAGAGAGCAGTGGTGGCACTCCCAGTGTTTTTCCACTAGATCTAGTGTTTTTTCATTTCATCTAGTGATCTAGTGTTTTTTTATGAGTGAGCTGAATGTAATCAATTGCACGATTTTGTGTAATTGTAACTCTAATTGAGACCTTTTGATTCAGTGAAACTGTCATTTGCTAAAAATTCTACCTAATTAAATCTTAAATTACACAAGACAATATAATATGTTTTGAGCTTAACCGCGGCGAAGTCACTTCGTCATCTGTTAAAAGTTTCAGTGACCTGTACAAACAACCACAAGCTTTATTGCTATCTCCCGTTTTCTTTATCTCTGTTTCAGTGGCGTAGCCAGCCCAAAACTTTGGGAGGGGCAAAAAATTTTGGAGGGGGCAAAATGCTTGCTTTTAGGCGAATAACACTATTTTGTTTGGAAAAACATCTCTCAAAGCACAACATAACTATATTTTCTGAAAATTTGGGGGGGCCATGGCCCCTCTGGCCGTCCCTGGCTACGCCTATGCTCTGGTTTACAATGAGTTGTACAATGTCTGTGATTGGCATTGCAACGCATTTTCTGGGCATTTTCACTGTGTGTAAGTTTGCTTTTGTAATCTATTTTTTTTTGTTAATTTAGTGTTTTTTTTATCATGAGACCTAGTACTTTTTCGTTACAACAGAGTGGCAACACTGATAGAGAGACTAGGTTTCTAGTTCAATGTTAAAAATGTTTTCGTGAAAGCTGCTTAAAACAGGTTATGTAAAGTTGAAACGAAGGAAGGCTATTGTGTCAGTTGATTATATATATGTCTGTGCAGACTGCGTTAAGACAGTCTAATTTGCAGCTTCGACCAGAAAAACCGGAGATAATCTCGGTAAGTTTAACGCTCGCTTGCTCGACCTTAAAAGCCACTTCAGATTTAATCTCACTTGCTATATGTCATGATGAAGGTGGATGGTGTCAGATTCCAATAAATTCGTTCTTATTAGAAGTGAAGGCAGAATGAAAGTTGGGAAGCAGTTAGTTCTACGCACTGCTTCCACCTATCAGCTTTTGGTGAAAGCACCAAGTTGATTACATTGAGACTGGCTATTAAAATGATGAG
>JGI24159J19872_10014068_pt1 | contig 10363 bp, 7 predicted proteins | sample Ectturendosymbi4_FD_19872 | JGI IMG/M metagenome (IMG submission 19872) | reverse complement strand
ATATATCCTCCTCAGATAATGCAATTAGGTTTGACATGTTGAAAATGTGACTAAATACAAACAATATAAAACAAATGTGCAAGAAAATGNTTAAAAATCAATTTTTTCAAAAAGCACAAATACTGTTAGGTTTACGAAAAAATGTTCTCAAGAAGCAGATATNATTTTGGAACTTCTGAGCATTTTGAGACCAAAATGAGCTTTGTAGCCTGAGTGTGTCAAAAGTTATGTCAATTTTATTAAATTTGACCTTTTCGTGACCTTTGTCATGTGCTTGCACGGCTGTTGTTACGGTCAACCATCCGAAGTCGGTTTAAAATATGTTTTTAGCTGATTTTACAGGATTTAAGAACCTCTTTTTTTGAATTTCAAAAAAAGTTCGTTTTTTTTTTTTTTTGTGAAAAAAAGAAAAGACGAAACCAACGAGTGAAGCGAACCTCCACTTAAACATCAATTTTATTTTTTTCCAGCGTCGCTTTCACGCGCAACAGCTTGGTTCTTTACGCCGCAACAGAGGGGGGTGTCTTGGTGGGGTGGTGCCGAAAGGACAAAGACAAGGAAAAGCAACCCCTGCTCATCACTTTCCTGGACGCGAAGTCCTCTCCGCTGACCGGATGACGTAGACCGGGCGGGTTGGAGAGCCGATGTGACGTGCGCTGCTCCTCGGTGACGTCATAAAGTAGATTTTTCGTAGGCAGTGATCCGTTGCGCGCGAAAGACGAAAAGCTGCATTTGCCGAGAAAAATTTTTCTCTCCGTCGGGCCAAGTGTGTTCGTTTACGAAAAGCACGAACTTTTTTGTGAAATTTTGCTCTCTTCGCCTCCGCAAAGAAACGACTCGATCGAAAATGGCCGAATGTCATTATATGCGCAACGACGGAACGGAGTTCAGTTCTTTGCAAAGCACGTGACCTGCTTTGGAGAAATACGTCTGATGCTTTTCAAACAGTGGACGCTGTATTTTCGGCTCAGCGCCTTTTGCATGGACAACCAAGTAAAACAATGCGAACAGAAACATCTTATCTTCAGACGTCCGGCCATAAGCGATTGCCCAAACAGCAGCGCGGCATTGTCAATATTGCTCTGACATCACGTCCTTTCAAAGCTGCCTCAATCAGTATGTCCATGCCCACTGTTAGTAACCTCTTCTTTTACAGCCTTCTGCGGTATTAGAGTTGTGCGACTCGTGCAGCGAAACGCGTTTCTTAGATGCTGTTTTCGTGCAGATAGTATTGTATCATACAGCAGGCTCTTTACTTGTGAATACGAGTCAAACGCAGGTACAGCCATGTTTTCGCATCTGGTTTGTTGTTCGTGAAGTAATTCCGCACGGAAATCCGTCGGAATCAAATCGTTCGTGTACGCGTACTTTTCTGCGACCATCTCAGCAGCAAAAAGCGGCTCACAGATCTCATCCACCCCCACCCCCCGACAATCAAAACGAGTGTTGGATACACTGTGCTCTGATTTACGATTCAGCTGAACGCAAGTGTTCACAGGTACTCGGTATTCGTAAAGCTCTGACTTCTGTTCAGGCTGTGCTATGCAAGAACAAACACCTATCTTCTATGCGCGTCTCGTATCATCCATCACTGGTACGCGATGACTTAACCCTGACCTTTGAACCTCTTTAACAACAGTTCCTGAAACGCACCTGAATCCTCGCTGATCAATGTCACGCGCGTTTTGGTTGTTCACAGTCACTGTCACGTCATTCAGTGATGATGTGTGTCTAGCAAATCCCTGCTCTCAAGAGGTTTNTAATTCGTGCGCGTGCTCCATTGCGTATTTCTTCACNATCNCGCTTGTTGTCCGCTCCCTCTAGGCCTTCGTCCTGCTTGCTTCACAAAAATCCGCCCGCCACGCAATAGCTTTTCTACGTCGGTATGTTCAGCGGTTCGTTACGTCATGCTGCGAATCCAAACGTAGTTACGTCTGTGCCGAAATCCATACGTCATCCCCTCACAGCACCGCACCGTCTAGCTGGCGTTTCGCTGACGACCTTGCTTTTCGTTGCGTGGCAACGTGTACTCTGCAGCTGTTTTCTTTTTTCAGGTCCGTTTCTTCAAAAAAAAGAACCCCTTACAGTGTTTTGCGCTGTTCTGTTATATAATAAGGGATTGCCGGCTTCTGGTAGGTTGCAGCTCATTTGCGCACCCGGATATAGGTACGCTGCTCTTTTAATCAGCCGAAAAATTCCACAACAAACCCCAGGCCCGTAGCCACCGGGCAGTTGGGGGCAGTGCCCCCCAAATTCTGTTGTGCCCAGAAAAATTTGTTTNAAACTTATAATAAGAAAAATTATGTATTTCGCCCCCACCCCCACCCCAACCTTAAAACTTGGCTACGGTCCTGAAANCCACGAAAGTTTAGCATGAAAACATAAAATGTGAACAAAAAACTTTCTGAAAATGAATGCTTATATCTTCGGAGGGGATTTCCCTGTTGTGCTGTGGTACTAGTGCGATTTTTTCTTTGCTGTTACCATGGCAACGCCGGGCATTCGCCCCTTCAAATAAAAAAGAATTAGCAAATTTCGTAAATTTTGAACATACTGTAATTTCTTGGGCTTTTCCGACAATTTTTACTTCGTGTACTCGTCTGTCCATTGCTGAGCTGTGAGACAGAACAGTGACTTTGATCCTGGTCTGTGCGTGTCTGTAACTGTTTTCGCGTTATTATTATTTTTTCTTTGCATAATGCCGTTTCTCTTTACACTGTCACTACTTGATGTGCTTTGTTCGTCCGCGCCTTGCCTTCATTGTCAAGTGCAATATTCAAGACAGCGACCAGCCTTTCACTTACCAATGCAAATAAATCTCGCGCGTGCATTCTAGCGTATGTCTTCAACTATTTACAGGGATGAGCAACGGGTGGCTGGCTGAGACAAATACCTTCGCGTGACTCCGTTGAATCTTGGTCATGCGTATAATGGCGGTTGGCAGGTCGGGGGTTTTGGTAATGGGGTCGCGGAGATGGGCAGACTGGCTGCTTGTCTCTGCCGCTTGGTTTGGATGGACCCAAAATGTTTTCACTGTGAAGGATGCAAAAGAAACAAAATTTACTCCGCGCCCCAGGAATACCAAAATAAACTTAGCGCCGTGGCGCGGCAAACTTCCGTGTCTGGCCTGTATGTGCAGTGAAATAGTGAATTTTCAGTTCTTGGAATTGGGGTTTTTGCTTATACGGCGTGGAAGTCATGCAGCCGTGCCGGAGAAACAAGACATGTGTTGGTAGAGTCAGTGGCGTAGCAGGGCTAAGTGCCGCCCGGGCCCCACCATAACATTTCCGCCCTGTTCACCCCTAAAATTTGCTTGCAAGAAGTTAAAATGAAAGAAGACCGTGTTTCTTGCTTAAGGATATAAGGATTAATAAAGCAACATGAAGATCATAATTAAGCACTCACAAACTGAAATGGGTCTTGTTTTTTATTTTGGATTATGAGTCTTGTTTTTTCTGCTTGTCGCCACCTTCCTCATAATTAATTTGCCTAATTTTACTTATTTCTTTACATATGCATGTATAGAACCGGCATGTTTCGCCAAATTTTCGTGCCTGATGGTTCTTAGTCTCCGCCTAGGCCACCACTTGGCTTTAATCGTCGGCTCATTCCAGGAATCAAACAAAAAAGTTGAAGGGTGTGATGGCGGCATACCTACATTGCAGATTTAGATATTTTTGTGTGTTAATATTTCGCGTAGTATCCCGTCTTCAACAAAAAAGTATATGTACTGCAAGCAGGATATAATAATAAATTTGACAATATGATCTCAGTGATCCAAAGAACGTTTCACTGTTTACTTCACGTGAGTTTAATCGGGGACGCCGGAACAGCAGTAGGGCAGGGGAAGGCAGTAAAAAAGTTGAGGGTAATATAAATTTATTAAAAAAATTCGTTACCAATTATGCTTGTTTCTCCAACAATGTTGACCTCAAAAACAATACCAGAAATTATGGAAAACCGGTCTTAAGTTTCTGGCTGCGCGAATAGCTGCAGTAAATTTGTTTCAATTTGATCCTGGTAAACCACGAAATTACCTATGATATCTTCATAAAAAGGCACCGTCCACCCAGGTGCCCCGTTTATGAAAAGGCAGGGGGGAAATATCCCCGTCATGCACCCGCTCTCCGGCACCGCTGGTTTAATCTCTCAGAATATATAAAAACAATTCAAATGTTAACCCTGGCAGCACTTGCGTGGAGCCCTTTATAGGTGAGGGAACCATTTTGATAAAATAGGTGAAATAGGTTTAAAACCGGCTCTGGTTAAGCACTGGCCTGCAACCTTCATCGTGACCTGCAAACTTGGTCTAGCTGCTAGGCTCGATCAAATTACACGTGCACAGTTTTATCACTTGCTTTCGTTCATTACCAACTTACGTCTATTTGGAAAACTCTATTACGAAACCGGCGAGGTGGGATAGGCCTTTTTGATGTTCAGCAGTGATTACAACATCTTACGTTCTGCGGTAATTGGGTTGAAAAACNTTATTCAGTTCAACCATTGCCAAGTTTGTTCAACTGTTTGGATTAACGCCCCCTAGAAGCCTTCACNACAATCGTACCTAAACATATTATTTGCCCTTGTGTTAGGTTTTCAGACTAAAGTTCATGCCTCAAGTTCATCAAAATGATAGCAACACCTTTTGTAAGCTTTTATTGTTGGAATGGCTTTTTCTGTGACTGCAAACACTTTTACGAAACCCACATTGCCTATCGGCTGGCTCTGATTCACTCGCAGTTCAAACCTACAGTCTGAACTCTTGAGGTGCCTACGTAAATGCACCACCTCGCTTCAAGAAATGGCATTTTCCAACACCATTACGTCACATAGAAAAACACCAGCTCTATTGAAACCGAGCAACATTACCTTTGCAGAGTTCTTCACTTCAATCGCCAAAATGTAATTTTGGGAAGTTCACCCAACGACTAGGCCAGTTTGGGTTTTGACCTACGGGCTATTGTACTGTACAAAAACGTGGACCACTTCCATCAAAATGATTTAGGTTATGAAACAACAGATTCACAAGTTTTTGGACTAAAAAAAGTGTGTATGTTTCCAAATGTCGAATGCAATTTTNAAGCAAAATCTTTCAGTTTGGGAAATCTATCTTTGCTGACTAATTTCCAGAAGCTATTTACACTCTCTAACACCGTTACTATTGTACATTTTTATTAAAAGGTGTTATGTTTGTTCTAATTAAAATTACCTAATTGCTGGTATGGGCAATTAATTTGGCTAGGGGGCACTTTGAAAAGGCCGCATTTAGCGAATAGACAGACAGATTTATTTGGAGGTACTGAGTTCATTGCGCCAGATGTAGTCTTCAAGACAACGAAACCGGAGCAACGAAAAACATAAAGGTGCTCCAGCGCAGGGTTAGCGAAAGGCCTACCTTCTAATTTGATCGTAAAAGAAATAAATAAAACAAAAACAATAATTTTACACAGAAAAGGTATTATTCATTGTTCTTGTGCAAATGCACTTTATCCAGCGCAAGCAATTCAGTGAGACAAATGCAACCTCACACGCTTTTCAACGTATTTCAGATATGAAGATTTTTCCTTGAATACTTCCGGGGGCCACATGCGACCCGCTGGCCAGTAGTTAGACTACACGGAACTAGGCTATAGCTTGTGGAACTTCCTGAAAATATCCCACTGAACATTAAAAAATGGCATGATATGTGCCAAGAAAATATTCGTCGTCAATGACTAGGTGTCAGGCATGGGCGTCCGCAGGGGGGGGATAAAACGGGCATTTCCCCCTCCCTGGAACTTGAGACTAAAAACAAATTATTTTAGAAAACCTGAATTTAGCAGCTAAGTTCAGATAAATTCATTTAATTGTTGCAATGAGAGTTTATTTGCCGATATGGCACTGACATTGCACAAGAGCCAGGTTCACTGTTCTGGTGTCATGCAATATTGAGATTGCAGTTCGCTCATATCTGATCCTTTGCCTGCAGAGGCAAGCTGCGAAACTTGCTAGCGAGTTGTTCTAATGTTGGTTTTTATTGCGTAACAGTACCATGGCAATGAATCTTTAAACCTTCACCTCAAGTTACGTAGTAGGCGTTTCTTCGCCTGTGACCCGGGCTCCCACTGCGGGCTTTTTCCACCTAGATTGCTTTTTTTAGTCGACCTGGGTGTCTAGGTTTACTTATAAAAATCGCATTAAATCAGGGTTTTTTGAAGTGGTATAATCATCAATGTGTTCGATGATATAAAGATAACTGTATGTTGCAGTGTTTACATGCGCACATCACGTGAGAAAGTACGCAAATCGGATGAAGCAGAACGTATTCAATCGGTTTCATATCCTCACATAAGATCATGGTCGGGGTTGTCTATATAAAGTTATTGTCTGTAATGCCAATTGAGGAAACTATGTAAAAAGGATTAGGACTGATTGTTTAAATTACGGTGTTTCCGTATGCATACAAATTAATAAACAAATTGCAATCAGAGGAAGGCATTGGGGTTATACTTTTGTGGGATTTTTGATCCAGCTACAGTCCAAGGTTGCATAAAATTTCCTAGTTAAATTACAAATGTGCTCCTACAATTAGTGAGAGATATCATCGACGGAGTATGTTACCAACGTTTTGAAAACGTCTTGAGCAACAAAAAGGTCGTCCAATTGGGTCCAAACTATAATGTTTGCGCTGCAGAAAAAAATTTGGAAGAGGAACTATAATGAATCAGTATTCGATTATCGTTTCAATTCAAATAAGCAGACTCATATGTTTTTTTGTAACACAAGCTTTCTGGGTTTTTATTGTACGAATACGTTCTTTTTGGTGTGCAATCTGGATTTATTTGAAATCACAGAATTGCAGTCCTACATGTGACTGTTGAACACAGACATCTTGGCAGGAATTGCAGAGAGACAGTGACATTGCTGATAGCGGTAAGCAGCATGTAGTTTTATACTGTGTGAAAAGAAGTACAGTGAATCTATAGCCGTGCTTCCACAAGTTAAAAAAATCCATTGTTAGTGTGAGACTGTGATCAACGTGACCGATTGAATAGCTCTAATCAAACGACTCTGATGCAGGTTTCTTTTCACAAAGTGTAAAAATACGTGGTTTGTTAGAATACGTCTGTGCAGACTTGAGGGAAGCTGGGAATACCTCTTTATCATTAAGGTTTAGTTCTGACTTCTTAGCACTAAGTGCAAAGCTATATTTGCTGTTCCGAGGTTTCGTAATTCATCTGCTCAGTTTTTTTAAAGCCTGCGTGGTGTTCTAACTTTGGAAAGCTGTCTGATAGTCTTGTCAATATACAGATCTACTTCTCACTGCTTGAAACAGTTTTGCGAGAGTGCCTAACTTTCTTGTTTTTTCACCGCTCATGTTGTTCTGGTCGTTGATTATTCGTACATTATGACTTATTTGTAGAAAGTGCTCGATAAAATGGATTTTAGGCGGTTTATGAAAGGAAAAAGCATTTCTGATAGCCGAAGTGTAGAAACCATTTCAGACAAAAGACAGAATTGAGGTTAAACCAATACAGACTAATGGGGTAGAAAGGGTGAAGCGTTTTGTGAACGTCCGTTTGTATTGCATCGTCAGCAACCTGAAAAAGATAAGCAAAATGTATATGTTGCCCCCCCCCTGGAAAATTTTCTGCGCACGCCCATGGGGTCAGGTGATGTAATGATGTGCCGTTGGGACGTTGTTAAGAATCGAACGATAGGAGGAAAGGATTAAAATAGCCTTAACTACCGTTATTTCATGCAGGGCTTTTCTTATCAGTTTTTGAGAGGAGGGGCAGTATAAACCTCGAACTAACGGACCAGTGCTGTTTACTCGTCTGCGGTCGAATGTCATCTCTTTCATTTATTCAAAGGACTTTTTACTGGGATGGGGAAAACGGCTTGTCGGCTTGTCTGGAGAAAAAGATGTAGGGACTGGGGAACAACTGCCTCCCAGTAAGTGTGTTAAAAAAGCCATTATTTCAAGTCGCATCAGTTTGCCTGTATTATGCAGCAGACGATTGCATGCGTGTTACTTCCTGATAAGGAAATAAACTCGTGTTTAACTTACAACCAGTAGGCAATTTTTGGATGTGCAATTGGTCAACATCAAACGAGGTGCAAACACTACTGGCAACGCTGTTCGAGGTTAAAATTGCCCCCTCAAAATCTGACTAAAAATGACTCTATTTAAAATCATGGTGAATCAAAGCTACTTTTAATCCTTTTTATATCGTTCGATCCTTGAAACGCCCCAGTCACATCATTACATCACCTGGCTGACACCAGTGGCGTAGCCAGCCCAAAGATTGGGGGGGGCCAAAATGTTTGATTTTAGGCGAATAACACTATTTTGCTTAAAAAATGCCTCTCAATGCACAAAAAGGCTATATTTTCTAAAAATTTGGGGGAGCATGGCCCCTTTGGCCCCCCTGGCTACGCCTATGGCTGACACCCATCTGCATTAGCGACAAACATTTCTTGCCACGCTTCATGCTGTTGTTTAAATGCCGCTCAGGTGTATTAAAAAAACATGTTGGTATAATTTCCCCCACTCGGGCAAATTGGTTCCCCTCATCACTAAAGCTTACCCAAACGTTTTAGGTTCGCAGGAGCGTGCTTGAAGAACTGAGAAACTATTCCCAAGCTCATCTCACCCTGAAAAAGAAAGCTGTTGCATGTCGGAAAATTTTTATTATTTCAAAACCAAACACATCCCCTCCCCAGAAAAACGCGGGTAGTACACTTCGATACGGCACGAAAAATACACGAAAGCATCCGACATTCCGCCAGTAACCTTCATTGGTGGTCTGTAAAGACCCATAGCATGATATGTTCGAAGCTAATGGAAGTACATGCAAAAACGTTGATTAGGTTGAAACAAGAAAATTTGTTATTTTTATGATATTTTTGTGAATTATAGCCCACAAGGTGTATTTTGCCCAAACTGGACAAAATTCCTTTACGATATTATCTGGCAATCTGTTGCACAGAATCGATCAAAAGATGGAAAAACAAACTGATTTCAAACATGTAGTAGCTGCAACGCTTGATTTGAGTTAACGCACCTTTTACAAAGTAACAACAGTGTTTTTAATGACAGACTAATGTGCTATTGAATTCTCTCACAAGCCTAACCGGGCTAAGTACTTGTACGCACAACCACAACGCTTGCAGACAAACTTCGTTCACAAAGTAGCAACGTTGAAGTGTGCTATACAACAAAAACCAAAGGGCATGCAATGCTTTCCTTTCAGCAATTTGGGCAAAAGATTCGTAAGTGTTCTTTGCACTGCACACAAGAATTCCACACTACCGGCACACGAACCTCGTGTTGCTGTGGTGCAATGGACCGGAAATTTGACAGCGTTTTCTTGCCGTAGTGATTCATGGATTTGCACCGGTTATCGCTGACGTCAATTCTCGGAATGTTAGCCTACTGCAGATGGTGGGTCGCACGGGGACAGGCAACATCGCATTGCTTTGCTAGGCCAAGTTGTTTTGGTCAAAAGTTTCAAGTTTATTATCTTTTCATATGACTCAGTTATTGAACAGAAACAATGCTGATAGCCATCGCATAACAAGGAACCAATTGTCAGTGAAAATCAGAGTAAATTCAAGCACAATGGGAATATAAATGAACAGTGTAATCACGAGTGCCACTGTGTCACATAGGATTGGCGAAGGATCTTGCCGGTCATCTCGTCAACCAACCCCGTTTATCACTTCTTGCGTAGTGTTAAAAAAAGCAATAGTTGGAAATCAAATACAAAAACAAACAAACAATGCAGAACATGGCGAGGTAAATTTACAGATGAATAGAGCATGCCTATGTACACAAAAGAGGGGGCGAAATTTAATTGAGGAAATTTGGTATAGACAGAAAAATGTTTCAACAAAGTATAAAAGAGATATTTAAGAACACTTTCGAATCTTCTGCCTCACAGCGAGATATTTCACTTAATTTTCAAGAATGAAAACTTCTGCACAGATCTGTGCATTTGAAAACCTTTGGACAGTGGTGTAGGAGGCGGGGGTGCAGGGGGTGCAAGCGCACCACCAAAAGTTTTGATTTGTCGAAAATTCGGGTAAAATCTCAATGAATTCGGGCACAAAAGTTTCGACATTCTGTAACAATATTATTGAAACGATTGCTTGGTTTTGTGTGTATCAAAATTTGTTTATTATGTAATATAAAAGGAAGTGGCTATAGGTCCGTCACCCGTCATGCGTTTCGAAATAAAATGCTGAGTTTGTCACTTTAATGGTATCTTCATGGTCATGTAGCACAGGGGTGGCCAACACGTCGATCGCGATCGACCGGTCGATCGCCGAGTGTTAGTTGGTCGATCGCGCCTGATTTGGATTGACTTGACAACTACAA
>JGI24159J19872_10014067_pt1 | contig 10364 bp, 4 predicted proteins | sample Ectturendosymbi4_FD_19872 | JGI IMG/M metagenome (IMG submission 19872) | reverse complement strand
TTAATTACGACTGAAAGGGCATGGGCGTCCGCAAGGGGGCAAACGATCATTCGCCCCTCACTTTTGGAAATTGGGACTAAGAACCAAAAACTTCTAGCAAACCTCAAGTCAGGAACTTAATTCCGATTACAATGACTTCATTCTTGCATTGATAGTTTATTTGCCGGCATGACACCAACAGTGCACAAGAACCAGGTTCACTGCCCTGGTGTTGTGTAGTTATGCGTTTGCAGTCACTCATGTCCGCTGCTTTGCCAATCTGCAGAGGCAAGTTGCGAAACTTGCGTAGAGATTGTTCTACTGTTGGGCTTTATTGCGCGACAATAACATGGCAACGAATCTTCACGTGTTCACTTCAAGTTACGGTAGTAGGGTGTGTTGAACGCAGGAAATGCAGGGAGATAGCCTCATGCAAGTGTTGAGCGCCAGTTATGCAGGGAGACAGTGAGTTCTGATAGCGGATAGCCACGTACTTGTACAGCCTATGTGTAAAAAGAAGCATGATAAGTTTGACAAGTCCATTGTTAGTGTGAGACTGAACGCTTGCCCGGTTTAAAAGTCAGTAAAGACAAGCAAGGATTTATTGAGAGAGTGGTTGATTGCTTTGGACGAGATCTTGGACGTTTACAGCTCTTGCTTCTAAGTGATGCTGGCAACTCTTGCTAGGCAAAATAAAGACAAAATTGTGGTTTTGTTAAAGACCATGGCAATTTGCTGCTTTGTAAAAAAGTACCCTGCTTGAGAAATCTGCGCATAGTCTGTTTTGTAACTTATCGCAATATACGTGGCTATTCCTGCCAACGAAGTGCATTTGTGACTATTGCCGTAAAATGCAGCAATTTCTTTTTGTGTAGGAAGGGAAAAGCGCTTTGTGAATGTCCGTTTGCATTGCATCGTCAACAACCTGAAAAGGATAAGCAAAATGTCGACGTTGCCACCCCTGGAAAAATTTCTGCGGACGCCCATGGAATGGGAGCCTAGGGCCATTCTAACCAAAGTTCGTCGATCACTGCTGTACGCAGTAGGCTACTGCTGAACGGAGCTTCAGCAAGTTGAGGCTAATCAAAACGTTTCACAGATCAACTATAACTGATGAAAGGCTAACAAATCTGGCAATGATATCTATTGAAAGTTGAAACTACTAAAACATTAGATATGACTCAGTTGACAAACACATTTGCATTTGTGAAAACTTGGAAAAAGTCATTTCCCTAGCTTGAAATATAGCAAATGCTTAAGTCTGTCTCCTGTGTATATTTTGTTGATGCTGTAGAAACATGCTTTCATGAATATATGTTAAAACAAGTTTGGTTTTTGTTTATATAAATATGCGTTAAATGCAATATATTGTATATTATTGGGGGCCCAACGTCCAGGCTCGGGGGGGCCCAACCACCTAGCGCCGGCCCTGATTGCAGTTAATGATTGGGGGACGCAAAACAAAGGTTCGAGAAACTGTAAATAAAAATTGTAATTTTTGCCAAGCAATTTTTGCGCCCCCGTCAAAGTGGCGCCCATGGCACGTGCCATGCCTGCCATGCCCTCGATACGCCACTGGACATATGGCATTACACGGGTGGTAAACATGGGAGATATTTTATTACAAGAACACAATTTTACTGAAGCAATTGACCCCAAGTCCGTATCCAGTGACAATTTACACATTCAACATTCAATCGTGCTCCAGAAAGTGAACAGTCCAAACATGAAGAGCAATATGCGTGTTGCTGATTGTACTGTTTTGTCTCCTGTTTTTATGTTAACTTTGCTTTGATTTTCCGACTTCAGAACATGACTAGTCTCCTAGTATCGTTAATTCGCGCACCTGATGTACTGTAGATTAGTTTTTATCAAATTCTTTCCGACCTTCTTAAGGTATGAGTTTTGAAATATCTTTAATCTTTGGAGTCAGTTGCAACAGGCCGCTAATTTTATTTAGACTTAGAAGGTTAAGCCGCGTGGTCTAGAAATTAGCAACAACTGTAGCATTTTAATCTTACCCTTCCATAGAACTTTCCAGAACATATTCATTTTTTCTAATCTAATGCACTTCAGACAACGAAGAAACTTACGAAGCCTCAACGCCGGCAGAGCCAGAAATCGTAAAGCGGGCAGGATTTTGTTGCTAAAAAGGCCGAAGAAGTGAAACTGAGTAAGCGGTAAGGCAGAGCTTGCCAGAAATCCACAGCGCCGAAACCACCACGCTTCCTGATCGCTTCTACAGTAACAACAGATGTAAACTGTTCACCTGCCAGCGAAGCTTAGACAAAACTTCCGATATTCTCTTTTGTGACCATTAGCGCAATTGGAATGATTAACTTATGCTTCACCAAATGACTTAATATCCTCAAACGCAACGGTACGTCGGGTCTTATCTTCAGGTGATTTCGTCATAAATCCTTGTTCTATCTAATGATCGTTAGCAGGGGCGTTGCCAGGACGTCTAAAGGTAGGGTCTCTTCTCCCAAATTTTGGACAGCAATTATTAAAACTTTGAGCACGAATTGGCATGAAAGCGTAAAGCCAATTATATTTATTCGAGTTTTCAAATCTCGCACCCTACAACTACATTTTTAGTAACGCGACTGATCGTAATACCATTGTGGATCTAAGCTTTAACTACTCCATTCGAAACACCAAATATTTCAAGTGGAAAACACGAAAACCGTAAAAAGAGCTTTGGAAGTCACATTCTATGATTTGCAGCTGTGCAACCGTTTAGAACGTGGAAGTTCACAATTTATTACTCTTTACAGTTGGAAGATTTCACAAATGCAGTTTGCTAATTAGTGTTGACATTGTAATCAGAACTACAGAACTGTGTTTGATTTACTGGAAATAGTTTAGTCGCGTTTGTATAGTTTATTTGTATCGTATTTTTCAGAAGCCATACTCCGCAGTCCGCGACTGATTGCTTTTTGGTTAAAACTTTTGTGACTCCGTTTTGCGTTGCTTTCGTTCTTGTGACTGTAAGCAATTTCTATGAAGAGCAGGTCCGCAACCAGGGGAGGTTACCGGGCCAGGGCAGTATTCACCCCGAAACAACTTCTCACAATCATTTCGACCCCTGAAAATATCAGCTGCTGCTTGCAGCCCTGGTGTAGGGAATAGAAGACTGCATAACTGTCGATGCAAAGAACAAGTAAGGGGTTGAAGTGGCGAAAAGTTGCGGTCAAGCACTAGTTAAAAACCTTGTGAGTGTTTTGCCCCCCCATAGCTTGCAAACGGTTTAGCGCCGCAAGAGGTTTTCTTCATGTCGCTTTTGAACAAAACTTTAAAGGACAAGCTGGCGCTACAAACGAAAATTTTGATAAAATGGAAAATTACACGCAGCGCTGTATCTCGTTCAGACTGCAACAAAGCTTGCGTTACTGAAAGGAAAAGAAACTTTGAAATGTAAGATTCCACCCACATTTGACATACAAAACCCAAAAAGCGTGTTAACTCAGCATGCTTTTGAACATGGCCATAATTAATGCAATATCAAAGCGCGAATCTTTGAAAATAACTTCCATATTTGTCACTTCATAAAAGTGTTTCACGTAAACAGCACCATTGGCTTGTGTCACAAATGAAAAAAAGACATGTTGGAAATGCAACAACCTATAGGAAAGAAGTAACCCTTTATATAGCATTGCAGTTGCTTGAAAACCTAGAAATATCAAAATTTTGTACTCTTGCTTGAAAACAACTACTTGACTTTTATGTGAAGCAAGCAAGATAAATATGACAACTGTGGTTCTCAAGGCTTATAAGAATGCTACTTGTGTATCTCTTGCTTAAATATCCGCTCTTTTGTGTTTTCAAGTGTGCGTGCAATTTTACTACGCATGTAAATATAAGGCGAACTTTCAACTGAACAAATAACAACACGCATCCTGGAGACTCGAAAGGAACTCTTTCTAATGACAATGATAACCCGAAACGATCTCATCATGAATGGAAATCGAAGCCGAAGTGTTTCTTAAGCGACAAGAAAAATGTACGTGTTCGTATTGCAGATATAGTACGTCGCCGTGCCTTTGTCTTTATCACAGAAAGCGGTGGGTTCAAAAATAGATTTATATGTGCAGTGCAAAAAGCAGATCAGAGGTTTTTGCTCGTAAACCTTCGAAACCTCCTTGGTAAAATGGGGGATATTGCGAGGGGTTAAAACTCCCGAAGCACCGCTGTGAGCTGAACCAATTTGGGGAAAATTATAGTTGCTAACATGCAGCGTGCAGGCAGCGTGAATACATTGTCTTTGGTACTAAATGCACACACCGTAGCGAGATGATTCTTGCTATTTGTAGTTTATTTGTTGTCGCCTGATTTACCCAACATCGAAACGAAGTTACAACCTGCATCAACTGCCTTCACTTGATGCTGCATTTTGTACTGTTGCAATTGTCTGCAAAGCTGACGTAACTCTACTCTTTGAAAAATAGCAGCGAATTGCTAGATTTGTTCCATAACTTCAAGTTTTGTATATATGTGCATATATATATATACACTTTACAGCGTTGATGACAATACTTACTGGTAGGCATTGACTCCAGCAATGAACGAGAGAATATACCAACATCTTGAAGCTTTTTTTTTCTATGCTCTCCTGAAATTCTCATTTGACTTACGCAAAGTTTTTAAGCCGCAGTTGCACTCTTCACATCATAGTTTTACAACAGCGCGAGTTTATGGCAAGGTAAATATGAAAATGCGCTGTACACTGCACTACGGCTTTAAAAGCAGCTGGTGTATTTACTGTATTTTCAACGTCTTAGAGCCAGGGCTCTGTTGAGAACCTTGCGCTTTGAGAATATAAGTGTTGCGCGCGACAACCCTCACTTTATTATTCGAGTTAGTGAATGCAAAGGGTTCACACGAGCTCGGGGAATGATGTGTAGAGTTGCTTTCAACGTTTGTGCTCATCCGCTAATAGTCGGCCACTTTCCAAACCTAGTTCTCTCTGCTTAATCTGTGTTCTTCTAACGTTGCCTAAACTGATTTTCAGCTCAGTTTAACGAAACGTATTTTCGAAGTAAAGAATTTCAAAAATACGACAAAACTGCAGCTACTTGACAAACTGCAAAGTTCATCAAAAACACGAAAATTAAAGCATTCAATTCAATTAAGTTTTTAGCGAAAGACAAAGACACAAGTGACCGAGAAAATCGGAAACTGAGAATAAAATGTCCAGAAAAGCTATGGCCTCAAATTTTATTTGATGTTTAACAGGAATTATGCCTAGCCCTAGCCTATACTATTGGTGACCGCGGAGTGCGACTTCATTCGTGTCTTTGCCGAGCGCACGTACGCATAACTGACATGAACTGTTGACCTCTTCTCAGCTCATGCACCGTGCTGAGATTTTTGCTCACGTGGCAATGCTTGAAGTGAGTCACAGGCCACAGCAGTTGCATTCCATTTTAAAACATCGATCGCACGTTTGTTCCGTCTGGGGCGTGGGCATCGGAAGGGCAAGGAGCGAAGAGCTCCCATGGGTTTTGAAAATTGATATTTAAAATGTTTTTCTCTCTTAGGTTCGAATTGGTAAAATGAAATTTCACTGCTGTTGGCCCTCCCCTGGAAAAATGTCGTTTGGCCACCCCGTCAAAAAACCTACAATTGCTCCCTGGAAAAAAGAGACCTACTGAACCATCGAAGTTGAATTGAAACTGAAGCTGAATTGAATCTAAAACTCAATTGAACTTGATGTTCACAGCATTTCATCATTTTCCTTAGGAATTTTCATGGCCAGGCCTTTTGGGCTCAGGTTTCCTTTCACTCAATTTAAAAATAGCCCATTAGAAGAGTCCCAAGAAACCAACTCTCGGCGACAGACCTGCTCTAAACCTCATACTTTTTTCTTTATCCCAAGAAACACTTTAACCTGAATGCCCACGCGTATTAAAATTCTTTCCGGATATCTTGGTCATCTGCAAAAGTTCACTTTCGGTTTACCGTGATTTTGTTTGTTTAGTTGAAAACTCATCACAATTGTGAGTACACACAAACAACAGGAGAATCATTGCACGCAAGAAACATGCACACTTGAAAACGCGGAGCATGATGCACGACAGATTGCGCAGGCTTCAATCAAACTTTGCCGACGGTGGGAACAGTTGTTTTTCGCAACGTCCCAATGATTTTATTTACTATAAATCATCGGTCTATGTGTTATCGTCTATAAAACAGTTTTTTCAAAGTTTCTATCTGCCCAACAGATGTTTTTCATGTTGTAAAATCCTTAACTTAACCTTGATCTACAACAGAAAGCGCTCATGGGTTGCCTATCATACGATGCGTGCAAATTTCAGATATACATACAGTACATATCATGCAATGTAGGCAAATTTCACATTTGCTGTGATTTTCAAGTAGCCTGAGCGACAAACGTAAAGAACTAAAGGTGCGGGGCACAAGTCCAAGTGGTGGGTCCGTGAATTTGACAGCCCGAGGCAAAGATTTTGATGGGATACTTTTCAACAGAAGTGGGAAAACCACAGCCAAATATGAAACTTGCGTAAATCGCATGATATGCAGTTTGCACATTCCACTCTTTGAAACGACTCGTAAATACAGCAGTAATAGCCTATATTTGGAAGTGCTGCTAATGACAGAATGCTATACGGGAAATATTGGTCTACTCATCATCAGCAATGTTATAAACCTTCTCACTTCAGATTTTCAGGTTCTGACTTAAACAAATCCTTACTTAGTGTCACACATGGTCAAAAAACGTATTATTTGTCGTAAACACAGCAAATTAATTAAAGCTCAGATCAACGTTTTTATATTTTTCAATGTAAACGACCACGTACGCATCAGAATAAGACTTACACCTTGAGTATCCGTTTCTTAATTTGACATTCACCATTCAAACTCCATCCGCTGTGCATATTACAAAAAATTATTATAAAATCAGAAATGCACATTTGTTCAAGGCTTTGATCACAATGTGATAGTTTATCAGCATACACGAAAAATATGAAATGGAAGTTTTAAGCACGACAGTTAGTTAATGTACACATAATTTATCAATAAAAAACAACAATACTGATAATTGCTGATAATCAACAATGCATACTAGTTAGCGTTTGCCATACAACAAGTACAATTAATCTTAGAACCAAACTTGACCACAAACACTAAATGTCAAAATCTGTATAAACGAAACCAAGCTTTTTCCTTATAGAAAGTATACTTGCAAAAAGATCACACCTGTAATATTACTTGCAGACCTAATGTAGAGTTGTACCTGGAACAGAGTAATATAAAGTGCCACGAGTGGTCTACGTGCACCTATCTCCGCTTGCTCTGTGCCGTTAGCCCATGCAGCTATTTTCGTAAAGTAAGCTGTGCTGGTGGTAGGCCAACGGCAGCACAACGTGTGAAGCTTTCCCTTGCGAAGCAGAATTGGCAGGAAAACTTACATGCATTAATAAGCACAAACCGTAATCGACACTTTAGGAAAGGGTGACCGGAAGCAAACACCTTATTAAATCCACCCCTGCGGGGCATGCGCCGAAGTGGACAGAGAGGCCTATATATAAGAATGTATGGAAAGGTAAATATGTCAATGATACTAAAGGCTCCGCGTACAAAACGATTTTTCCTCAAATCACGCGGAATTATCAAACACAAAACCTTGACTCCATCGCAACTTTTCGACTCCGGATGGGCTGATCATTGTAGGACAGTCACCTTATGACGCTTGGACTCCATCCCACTGGATTTTGCGACCATTGTATCACCGAAGAACAGTCAGTCACCTTTCGCACCATCTGTGCTACGTGCCATTCACCGCGACTGAAGCTCAAACAAGCAACGTATTATTGACCAGGTAGTCAATTTGAAGCTATCTGCTCATTAAAACATAAAGCACTTACCAGAAAAATTCGTTACAGACACTGGGAAAAAATATAATAGACAACACACACAACTCCATCCAGGGCCGGCCTTAAGACAAAGCAACCGATGCAGCTGCATTGGGCCCCGAGCAGTGCCGTGGCAAGGCAGCCCCGTACCCTCCGGTCGGGGGGGCCCCGACCATTCGTAGGGGCCCCACAATGTATATCGTATTAGTAAGTTAGAGCCGTCTCTCTACCCTTGATTTTTGCTGTTCTGGTTTTTGCTCTCAATGCAGACCCGGTAGATTAAGCATGTAATATCATGATTCGTTAATTTCGAAAAAGAATTGCGGACGTTCGTACACTATAGCAGTATTTTGTAAAGTTGTGGTTACGTGTTATTAAAGATGATTTTAAAGGGCACCATCTGGATTTTTTTGGGGTAGGGGGCAACAGCCTTTCACACGGCTCTGGCCCCGCGCCATGGTGTTTGGGCAGGTTGTACATTCTTGCCAGATACTGCTTGCGCTAAAGAATTGCAGAAACGGCTTATAAATCTCATTGTTAGCAAACAACTATCTCGTTTTAACGAACGTTGAATTTCCTCATAATTATCGAACTTTATCAAACGTGCTCAATTCTCATGCTAGGGCGTTCAATCTGCGCTCCACCCAGTGGCGTAACTAACGAGGGGGGGGGCAGCGAGCCGTCCCCACTGGCAAGCTAAATGCAAAAACTGGACCCCCTTAGTTGACATGATATTTAGTATTCTTTTGGTTTCAGTAGGTTGTTGTTTTTTGCGCTTTTCGAGGTGTTTTCGTGTTTTTTGGCTAGTATAGACATCCACATCCGGATTCACGAGATCATTTCTTAACTTTTTTCTGGGTGTTGGCAAGTGGCCCCCCTGAGGTAGCCAGTGGGCCCCTTTAGGTAAATTTTGTCCCCCTGGCTCAAATCTCTAGTTACGCCACTGGCTCCACCATGTTCCCACTCCTTATGCATGAAACTTGTTTGTAACTAGCGCCAGATACGACTGCAGTAGACCTACAAATATTGCAAATAAGGTGTGTAGTCAGTGCCGGATTAAGGTAGCGCGGGATCTGTAGCATATTAACAGCGCGGGGCTCTAAGTTACAAATACCCTTAAACTAGTAAACAACAGTTAAATCATAAATTCTGTGGGCATCCACATGTGACTAACATTAAGCATAGGCTGAATTTCGTAAGTACAAAAAACCTAGTCCAAAATAGTAGCTGGTACGGATTTGTAAAGCTAAAGCAGTTCTGCGTGAGGTTTATCGCTCTGTGGTCACAAAACGGGAGCTTTCAAACACCACAAAGCTGTCAGTTTTCAAATCGGTCTTTGTTTCGATCCTTACCAATGGTCATGAATCTTGGGTAATGACCGAAATAATATTAACTCAGGTGCAAGCGCCAGATATGGGATTTTTGCGAAGAGTCCACGGGGTAACACGTGCGAACCGAGGTTAGATGGCGCCCGGGGCAAGAAACAAGTTTGGCGCCTCCATGTTCGAACCTAAGGTCTTTTGGGAGTAAATGTACTGATGAATTGGAGAAAAACCTTGCGATGTTGTTGGTACTTTTCGGCGCCCCCAGTCATTCGGCGCCCGAGACATTGTGCCCCCCTCGTTACGCCTCTTGTAGCGTGACACTTAACAAAGTGCGCAGCTGTGAAATTCGCAGAGCCCTGAATGTAGAACCACTTCTCCGAACTGAGAGATCACAATTACGTTAATTCGGCCATGTATCCAGAATGCCCACGAAAGACTGGTGAGGCAAGTCCTGCTGGCTAAATCCACGGGAAAGCGGCCCAGAGGTCGTCCAAGGCCTATGTGAAGTAACTGCATCTCCGACCTTGCTTGGTCTCGTCTTGGTGCGGAGCCAGCAGAACTATCTGAAATTGCTGTTCACCGTGAGGTCTTCCACGTCCTCCTAGGGCTGTTGCCCCCGCGACTCTCCCTAGACGAAAAGCGAGAGTAAAAATGAATGAAATGAGTAACATTTACGTTATTAAGTTTAGTCACCGGTGTTTAAGTGCTCGGCTAGCGAGTGAACAAATTCCTTAGACGGCTAGAACTGATTAATACGAACGTAAGAGACGGCTAGAAATGATTTGCCTGCAATTCATAACACCTTTCGCAGGAAATAATGTAAAAGCTGTTCCTAGTAAGTTCAGATACCGCTATTGTTGCGTCAGCGTCATAATGCGGCCCGCGGGTTACCTTACAAGTCCTCATGTGGCTCACGGAGCAATTTGAAATTGTGAACCCTGTTCTATACTCTTTCGAATCAGGCTGTTCAGCTTGTTTTGTTCATTCCAGACACCGGTACCTACCCTCCCGGAATGACCCTCCCAAGAAGAGCCTGGGTCCGGCTTAACCACCTCCGCACCGGTGTCGGACGTTTCCGCTCCTGTTGTACAAATGGGGTATAGCCTCCTCTGCGGCCTGTGAGTGTGGCGCAGAAGAACAAACCGTCAACCATGTTGTCCTCCAATGTCCAATCCATCGACCT
>JGI24159J19872_10014065_pt1 | contig 10365 bp, 9 predicted proteins | sample Ectturendosymbi4_FD_19872 | JGI IMG/M metagenome (IMG submission 19872) | reverse complement strand
CTAGTGTTAAACTTTATCAACAATAGTTGAACTTTTGCATGTTCATACCTGTTTGAAAGATCAAACCGGTGTGAACATGCAAAAGGAAATATGCAGAAAACAGGAAATTTTCACGTGTAAAAAACAGAAAAACAATAAAATACAAGCAATAACGTTAAGGTTGCAAGTAATTGAAATCTATAGTCACCAGTTATTGAAGTATAACTGGACAGACTTCTCAAGCAAACAAAGAGGTTCTTATTTCACAAAATCATCCTGCTGGCTAGATCCAACCACGCAATGGGCCGGATTTGGCCCATGGGCCGTATGTTTGACACCCCTGGCGTACAGTTAACACAGAAAGCTGAAACTGCAGTTGTACACTCATGAGACGTTGACCTACATTGTAATGTACAGCGCTAATTCTGAACAGACACATAACTCGTGCCGTGCATGCAGTCTCGTTACTTTTCAAACGCACCTTGTACAAATCAAAATCAATGGTACATCACACATAAGCAGAGGTCAGTAAATCCAAGTTGTATAGCCCTAACCTTAGTGTCATTGCATAGCAATAGCATTCTATAGGCTAGTCAATCACTATATACATTAACCAGTCTGTCTTTTAACTGCCTTTTGAAGGCAGATGGTGAAATATCATGTCAGGAAGGATCAATGGATTCCCAGATTTTTAGGCCAAGGTGTTCTAGAGATATTTTACCTCTAACTGTTGAAGCCAGTTGCCCAATGTATCCACCTCATGTAGCTGAAGGGATTACATGAAAGTGGGCCTGACTTACAGAAGTAAACAATTAACAAGAATTCTGCCCCAGTATAAACTATGCATAAACTTGCTTATTTCAAGGATGTATATATCATTATTTTTAAGAATCAACTTTTCATACAATGATAACACTCCCAACTAAAAACTCTAGGTCATTGCTCTTAATACTTTATGTAAAATATTTGATCAGTTCAAAGCTGCTTTCCAGCTCCACCCCAGACACCAATTGCATATTATTGAAGACCAGTGTGCCACGAGACAGTCCCAGGTGTGCCATGCAGTTATTGAAAGGTATTGTATAGGATTCTTTCTTTTTGAAAGGTATTGTAGTTTTCTTTTATAAAGTTATTGAAAGGTATTGTATAGGATTCTTTCTAAAGAGGGAATTTCTATATGTTCCAGTCAGTAACTTTGGGTAGCCATGTAAAGAAAATTGAGTTGCAAAACCCAAAAAGGTTAGGAACCACTGCACTAGTATTTCTCCAGCTTAGAAAATGTATGAACTCTAATTCTTGGAATGTTAGTGTTTAATTGTAACAAAGTGGATAAAATTTCCAAGAACGAAAGTCTGATAAAACTCTTTATTCATATTTGGAACATGTTACCTGTGTGAATTAAGCAAAATCATGTGATGTCAACCAGAATAAAAAATATTCCCAAAAGCTTGGATGATGGTAGAAATTTTTTACTGCTTAATCCATGTTCAGTTTAAGTCATTGGTGGCCAGCAACAAAGTCAGTTAGTCATTAACACCCAACTAAAGAATGATAAAGTTTTACAATTCTAGACTTTTTGCCAGTTGCAAATGTTTTTTGCTGTATATACTTGCTTGGAATGATTTATATTTAAGGTTTTATTTTAAATTAGTCAAGTTCAGCCATAAACATGTTCTTGTCACCTTTACAATTTTTTCATTAGAAAGTGCATTGCCAGTGAACATAAATGTGTATGTTAATGTGACAGACTAATTTCTGCCAAGTCGTTTCAATCAACAAATGTGACAATTCATGGATCTTTGCAACTCCCAGTGCGAATGATGATTGTTTTATAGTTATCAATGAACCCAAAAGAATAGAGAAAACAACATGCAAATGCAAATATTTTTGAAATCAGAAATTTGTATTTGTATGCATAGCAGCAGGTTTCAAGCTTGAATTTGATGTTGGTTTGGAAAATCTGCTTTGTAAGTTTTTTGAGGAAGGCCAGAGGTGTATGATGGCATACTTATGACTAGATATCTTTTTTGGCTGAGGTTGTGTCATATTGGGATTTTTGTTTTCAATGCAACTTTTGATATTTATAGTCATCAGAACTCTACTTATTGAATGCACTGACTTGTCTAGCTGTTTTTGGATAGTTTGTGTGGTGCTTCTGCCCTCATTGTTAAACAACTTTTCTATGACAGATAGCTTCAAGAATACACAGCAGTTTTGAAGATGATCAGCTCTGTGTGTTTTGCAGAAACCTGTCCTTTAGCATGGAAAATTCCTCAGTTGAATTTCAATCAGTGTTACGTGCAGTTAGGCGGGCAAAAAATGACAGCGAGATGTTTGCTGCACTGTTAATTGTCACCAAGCTAGTCAAAGCTGAAAACCTATCCCTGGAAGACAAAAAAGAATTATTTAAAGCCATTGGAATTATGTTCCCTATAAGGCTGATTTCTTCTGCAAACAAAGATGATGACTCTCAAAAGCTTTTTGTAAGCATTGGGGCTTCTGTTTTATCTTTATTTGTCACAGATGAGTCGTTTGCCCAATCACCAGAAATTATTCTGGCTGTTTCAAAGCTTGTGACTGCATTTTGCCAAGTATTGGACGACTCTCACAGTGACAGGCAAATTGTGATATCGGACTTCCTTCACATCATGTGCTCTGTAAGTGCCTGTGTTGATGGATCGCGTGCTTTGCTTAGAAGCACAGCTGTCGATATCCTGTGCAAGTACTATGAATCCGAAAGCGATCATTCCCAACGAGATTTGGCTTGTTTGGTTTTGATAAACTTGGCCAGACTTTGCCCAGATTTATTCTGGGCTTACAAAGGAAGTTGCATTAACGACTTCCTTTCCACCATTTCCAGCAACTTTGTTGCTGTGAACACTGAACTAAAATTTAAGCTCGCCACGCAAATCACCGACCTTTTCAGCACGATGCCTTCAGACGTTTCCGCTGTGTATGCAAATCAGCCGTGGATGGGGAACGCGGTCAACGCTCTCGCGGATATTTTAAGAAGTCGAATCTCATCGAAGGAAAGAAATCCAGCATTGATGCTTTGCCACTGCCTAACTGAAGCCTTCGGTTTCGGCTGGACGACCAAGGGCGCGGACGTTCAGGGCGGTCGAAGGCGTTTCCCGGTCATTCTAACCAGTGTTTCCTGCATAGAGATCGGTATGATTTCGTACGAGGACACACAGAACGACGCTCTTGTCCACGAGCACGACGCTGAACAGCTGCAACTGCTTCTGGCGTGCTTCAACATTCTGGAAAAGGCGTGCGCTTGCATTGCCGACTTCGACCAGGAAGAAGGCAACAGCTCTCCAGTGTTCACATTCGAAGACATTCAGTCGCTCGACGCGTCACTGAAAGATGCGGTAAACGCGGTCGTTGGAATTGTCGACAAGTTACTGTCGCGTGATGACGCTAACGATCTGCTCCTCGCGTGCGCTCGTTTTCTCGGTTCTTGGCTCAACGTGGAACTGTTCGCCGCGTCGGAGGTCGGTGTCCGAATCGCTCCGACAGTTGTGTCGGCCTTTCGACTGTCATTGGAATCGAACCCGACCCTTGCGACGCGCTTCGCCATCCCGGCTCTTATGAACTACGTCGGTTGTGATAAAGTGCAAGCGTGCTTGTTGCGCATTGGCATCGCCGACACCCTTTGCGACTTGGCTGTGAGCGTTTGTCTGTCGCGGGAAGACAAAGCTCTGGCCTTGCAGTGCCTTATTGGTTTCGTTGTGGAGCAGCAAGTAGAAAATACTGGCTTAACCGATAAACTCACCGTGTTGATTGACGTCATCGTCGCCAAACAATCAGAGAACGACGTAGTGATAAACTATTACTTTACAGTTTTAATCCTGGTGTTGTGGAATCGCGCCGACAAGAAAACTGGCNATCCGCATTCAGTCCGTTTCTTTCAGTTTGCGTGCACTCTGGTGCACGGGACACATTCCTTGAACAAAGATCGCTTGGAGGTCGCCAAAACGTACGTTTTTATATCGCTGCATTGGTAATATTTGCATCAAAGTGCGTTAAAATTGCTTATAACTGTTACGGGAGGTCGCTGTTCGTGTCATGAATGAAACGCTTGACACCAGCTCTTTCATGCCAGCATCGACCTGTGCTTACCAGTTTGGCTGGACCGTGCAATGGAAAGTTTCCTGGATGTGCATTTTTAAACAAATTTTTGTCCAGTCTAATCGCCATGAAAAGAGGTCGAAGGGTTGGAAGCTCGAACATGCGCGTTCACTTCCTTACCTCTTCTAAAACAATGTGATCATGGGAGTCGTAAGGGGGTTTGGCCCCCTAGATTTTAATTCTAACATTTCCTATCAAATTTTTAGCAAGGAAAGTTGCTTTTTAGTTTTCGAGTGGGTAAAATGTAATTTCACCACTTTTGACCTCGGGAAAAGTCTTTTTGGCTGCCCCTGGAAAAAATCCACGATTTCCCCCCTGGAAAAATATTTCCGACGACTATGAATGTGGTTAAAAGTTTTTTATAAGATCTGATTTAATTTTTGAACATTCCACGCAGTTATTATTGGCGATGGATCTGCATTCATTACGACATGGAAACAAAAACATATAGCAACAAAAACAATACTTTTTTTGTTGCCTCGCGCAGGTACCGGAGCAAAGACGACGAAGTGAGCCAGCTCTTTCCAATTATGCTCAAAGAATTGATTTGTGCAGCGCAAGCAGACAAGGAAATAATGAAGGTGGTGCGATGCAGTGCGCTGCCGGTCAAGGTCGACTCGCTCCTGCACCATGCACGCTTCGACGATGACTTCGAGGCTCTTTCGCATTATAGAGTGTTTGATAGAGTTGTTAGAAACGATTCCTGTTCAGGCGCAAATACATAAAAAATTGAAGGCGCCGCCCGCATACGTTGCTGTGCTATCTGGATTCTGTATGAAAGGTATACTATGTTGAACCAAATTTGGCTGATATAGCGCAGTGGTTCTCAACCATTTTTGGCCAATGGACCATCTTAGAAAATATCCGATGGACCACTTTGCTATGCTTACACCTCATGAACAACTAGTCGAAACTGTATTGCACATAGGTCAGTGAACTCACTGGCATTGTCAATCTTACGATTTATGGAACTCTCTGTGGACCACTAAAAGTTCCAGATGGACCACGGCGAAAACCACTGATATAAGGTAATGGCAAAGTGGCAATGCCTTAGTCGTATGTGAAGCTTTTTTTCCACGCTGGATGTTTCAAAAGGGGCGAACCGTCTGTATAAGTGTATATTCCCGTTGTCGAAATAGGATGTCTGGCCCTGTAAACTAAACGCGAAGAACTGTTGCGTGACAACCTCGACGAGTAGTTCCAACAGCTGTCAGCAACCACTCGCCATTGTGTTTTGTAATCGTTTGAGGAATTTTTAACGCAACGGAAGAAATGTTGAAAAGTACAGTAAGGCATATTGATTGTTTGGGGCCCAACCCTTACAATGTCTTTATTGGCTAGCGTTAGTGGTTGACAAGTTGTGGCCTAAAAATAATTGATTAGATCCCGTAGTGAAATTAATTACCATTTTTTGGCAACAACTGCCTACGCTAGATGACTAGTCAAAGGTTCTAAAGTTGCAGGTTTTCGCCTAGTTATTTCAAAACTGTCATTTGAATTTTTTATCAGGTGCTGATGACGTCATCAAAATTCTCTGGCATCACCAGTCGTGACGTCATACTGAAAAAGTTCAAGCCCAAAACATCCCATTAAAAAAATTAAAATAAGTCTTTCCGCATCTTCAGGGTGTGCATAGCTCTATTGTTGGCGACTTATGGCCGAATATTTCCGAGTCACCATTGTGGTCCGTGCGGACGTTTCAGAAGGTGAAGAAAAGCGGGCCCAAGGCACTTTTTGCTGGGGAGCCCTACAGCAGGGATCACCAACCTTTTTGAAGCTGAGAGCTACTCTTGTGTGCAGATTATTGCGAAGAGCTACCAGTTTGATGCCCGTTTCTGAACTAAAAATGTTGCTCAATTTATCTTTAGTTATTTCAGTATAAACAATTAAGATATTCCGCAATGTGAAGACACTGATTACGCTAATGTTATTTTTAGAACAGGGTGCGGGCAGTAGCGCGGCCAGCCCGAAATTGGGGGGAAGCACTTTGACATTCAGCGAGCAGCAGTATTTTGTTTGGGATGATACGCCTCTCAAAGCAAAAAACAAGAATGGCCTCCTTGGTTCCCCTGGCTACGCCTATACCCGTGAGCGACCTACTTGGTTCTTGCCGACACCACGTTGGTGACCCCTGCCCTATAGCATAATTCAAGACGTCACTGTAAAAGTTTTGTTTTTGCCGATTATCAAAGTTCTCGTTTGCTTTTTCTGGTAGTCATGAACATTCTTAATCAACAGCACATTAGCTGGGAGAAGAGAGTAATCATAAGGAGGCGCACTGCGCTTGCTGATAGATAAAAGTGAAAAAGGAGTTCTAATTACTGTATCACCTCAGGTTTATAGCTGTGAACTAACCAATCACACGCGTCTGAGTCTAAATGTCGGCGAAGTTTTGAATTATGGATACAAAGGCAATATCACGCATTGCTTCGAACACTCAGCTGCTCTAATCGTTAATTGCTAATTCCTGTCCACAACTTGTTTTATCACAGACAATTAGCTAATAGAACGCCCACAATGCAGTTGATGACCACGAGGCAGAGAAACAGCCTCAATGCTAAGAGAGAAAAGGCTTGTTCAATTTCCGTCTTGCTGCTCAGTAACTTTGATTGTGGAGAAATTGGACAGCGATCCTTCATATCGACAAATTAACAAACTGAACCAATTGATCCGGATGGACGTTAGCATTCTAAGTCGCTTGGATAATGCGAAGCGAGTATTTTAGATTCTATCTATTCCACATCGCTAAGAGGAAAAGGATCCAAAACAGACTTGAAAACATACTTGAAGTGAAGGTAAACATCTTTGTAGAGAGTAATTCGACAGGCAAGAGCCGTTGTTTGGCAATCGATGACACGCAGGTACAGGGTTTCCAGATGAAAAATTCAATAAAAAGCCAAACAGTGCTAAAAAGAGGCCAGAAAAAGGCCTTGCTGATTGTTTAAAGGCCAGAAAAAAGCCAAACTGTATTTGTGGTATTGACATGCCTTTGTCACAAAAAAAACATTTTAATTACAAGAACATCAAAAAAATTATTCGAAATTAAGAATAAGTCTTGGCATTGTACTGGGGCTCATTATTAATGCTTCTCTGACTTTGCATGGTTTATTAGATTGCACACTTTGGGTAAAACACTGCGACAGTTCGTATACTGATCCATCGGCAGCTGTTTGCACCCACACGAAAGTCATCTCCCATTCACTCCTGTACTTACGACCAGAATCGTTACAGCCCTTCCACTTCTCGATGTCCTTGTCGCATTTCTATCGCGGAAGTCCAAACCTGTTTGCAAACGTTGAGCTTGCTTAGTTCCTAGAACACAATACACACTACACAGTGCAGTGAGTGCATGCATTTACAGTGATTACGCAAAATATTACTAAAATCAGAACGCGGGCGTCGGTCTAATATATCATTTATCACAAAAATTTTGCAAATATGTTGCCGAAAAAATGAAATGGTAGTATTTTCCTTCATAGGAACCTATTTCAGCGAAAAAAGAGCCAAAAGGTTAAACGAATTTTTTGAGGCCAAAAAACTTGAAATGAAGCCAAAAAACTAAAATTTTTTAGGCCAACCAACTTGAAACGAGGCCAAATTTCTGAAATCTGGCCTAAAAGAGGCCAATCTGGCAACTCTACGCAGGTATGTCCTTATGCGAAATTTTTCTCTGCAAAACAAACTGTCAAACCCTTTCTTTTCGGTTAATTTGCAGCTTAACACTCTTACGGCTTTGAATTCACCATTGCAGGATGCGCCACGAGCTTATATTTTGAAACTGTCTATTTAGCCACNTAGAGAGCCGAGGCATTTCGCCAGTGAAGTCAAAACATCTATAGTATCGCGCATATTNATGGTTGCACTTTGCAGCGCTTTGCCGGTTGGATTATATATATGGAATATGTGTTTCAAGAATGAAATGCTGTTTCCAGAAAGTCCATTTTTTCAAATAGGTTATCAATTTCATGTCCAGTTGATAAGGGTTGCCGGGCCGCATGGGCCTAGGCCCCCCTTTTAAGTTTCGAATTTTGCTTAAAGAGGTAAGAAACACAGTTAGTATTGGGTCCATTGTTAAAGTAAATCGTTTAATGAAAAAAATTATCATAATTCTTAACGTGCACTTGAGCTTCCCCACTTTGAAAAAGGTTCCTCCACCACTGTAGGTGATGGTATTCAGTGTACAATGCGCATCATCAGCAATTTCCTCCAGCGCATTTGGTATGTCTATGTAACCTTCACAGGTAGGAGCGGTTGCGTCCGCGCGAGCTGATGATCTGGTTTCAGGCAGGGACATAGGCGTCGGAAGGGGGAGCCTTGCCCCCTAGATTTTGAAAATTTTAGCAAAAAAGGTTGTTTTCTTACTTTCGAGTGGGAAAAAACAAGTTTCACCACTTTTTCTCCCCCTCGAAAAATTTCGAAAAAATCCCCTAACGCCCCCTTGGAAAAAATCCTTCCGACTGCCGCCCATGGACAGGAACTTAACTGTCAAGTTTTTGAGTTTTTGTAGATGAAATATTTTGTCAAAATGGAGCTGCGGTGAGTTTATGATAAAAAGTAATACAGACTTGCAATTAAACCCAGAGAAGCTTACTGCTTTCACGCAACAATCAACTGCATGTCCTCCAGTTAGACTAAGCGTATGTGCTGGAGTTTGAACAAAGACGACATGAGGATTTTCTTGCTTTGTTTACAGTCAATGCATTCCTGAATATTTTCCTGCCAGCTTACTTGCATTGTCGTGAATTTGTCTCCGACAGACAGTTCATGATATCAATACCTTGTGACTCTAAGGAATACGTAAACACTTTACAAGGTCTGCAGATTTTCCGCTTTCAATTGTTAGAAAAGTGAGGAACCTTTCCGTGGGGATGCCATCCAACACGTCCCTGTACAACCACCACTGCGAGTTGGTTAGTGTGATTCAAATCAGGTTTAGATTCCACCGAAATGGAGTAGTACTTTTGGACCTTTCTTGCACAATAACACTCATAACTTCTTGAGCTATCACCTGTATTCAAGTACCGGGTTTAAGGGGGAAACGAGGGGTGCATTTCCCCTCAACTTTGGGACAGGGAGGACACAATATCTTTTGTCCCACCAATATTTTGTGATGAAAATAATGTTGTACAAGTTTCATGGTTAGATTACTGTTAGAAACTCCCAGCATAAAGCCAGGGAATAAATAAGAAAATGGACATCATCACTAGATTACCTTTAGACACAATGTACAGATTTACTATGTAAATTGAATTATCATGATTGTTGATAATTGTATTAGTTAATTTGAATTAACCGAATCAGTGTGTTCACAAAGGTTGCTCAATCATGTGACTGATTCATGTCTTGTTCTTGTGAGTCGAATTTCTGCGCTGTGGTCTGTTGCTTGCAATATACAGAATACAGTTGCCAATGCTAGTATTTACCAAAAGATCTTGTTTTTGATTTGATCGATCTAGTTTAGTGGTTCTGGTGAGTGAGAATCTTGTAGCCTTTAGCAGAAGTACATTTTATTTCGGAACTGACCGAATTTGAACTGATTATCAAAATTTTTCAGCATAATTGTGTATAGGCGTGTAACCAGATTGGGACACCTGGGGGAGTGAAGATTTTTCTGAGAGGGGTCCAATTTTTTTATACTATGTCCAGTAGTTTCAAACTATGTCCAGCACATTTTTCCAGGGGTCGAAAAAATTTGCAGGGGTGGCTTCTCCCCCCTCTGTTTACGGGCCTGATTGTGTACAATATGTTTAAGTACAACTCTCAGAATTAAATGCAGTGCTAGATATAGCATCATTGTACAGCACGAGTTGCTATACCACCACCATGGGCGTACACTTGAGCCATGCTGGATCGCGAAATATATCATTTCAATAATTTCCCCTCATTTTGCCAATTTTGCAAAATAGTCGTAATACCGCTGAGTGAAAATGGTGACGTCATCGAAACGCAAACAATAGAAAGGTTTGTCCCCCAAAGTTTTCTAGCAAACTCGGTCCCTGCCTGTATCAACTCATCGACAGGTAGTTGAAGACAAATAGTTAATCGTGCCTTTTCTCTGCTTCCTAATTATTTAATGTGCTGCGACAAAGTGATCAACTTCAGTTATCAGCCTACTTCCATGCAAAAAAAGGAAATTCTGTTTCTTCACAAAGCATGAAGGGCTCTCCCACAGAACATTTGATTATCCACAGAACACGCTGCGTCGCACCAGTATCGTTTGCCTTCCAGCCTCTGGCGCTCTATAGCCTGATCCAT
>JGI24159J19872_10014063_pt1 | contig 10365 bp, 7 predicted proteins | sample Ectturendosymbi4_FD_19872 | JGI IMG/M metagenome (IMG submission 19872) | reverse complement strand
CGCCTACTACGAACGATATTGTTTTATTCAGGTCACCTGCAACATGAACGCGAAAGACCAGACATGGAACGAAAATATATGAACAGTGACAAGGTCCAAAGGAAAGAGCCCGAGTTAACAAGTTACTGAAGTGGGGCTGTGGGTGGTGGCACGAACATAAAAAGCAAGCAAGCTTGCGTTCTCTGTTATAAGTCGTAATCGAAGAATCGGGCGAAGCCCGAGGAGCCCGTATGCCGAGAAGCCAATGGGTGTGTTGTAAAAACACCAACAACACAGCTTAAAAAACAGGCAAAAATGACGCAGTATTGATACCTGTCTTAAACACATTCAAAATCACAACATTTCCACATCTTGAACGCAGAAGTATCATGACTGAATGCTCATTCAACAACTGCATTAGATACCGGAATACAAAGACAAGACAAAGCATACGTAGCAACTAGCAAGTTGTCCGTAATGATGCCAATTGTGTTGCCAATCCAGCTATTTAGCCTTTCCAGCACAAAAACAAAAGCACAATTGGAATTGATCTGTCAAATATTTCATTTTGCGTATAGGATTCAGTAAATTACACTATTTAGAATGCTGTTGAAACGCTTGAAATTACTCCAATTTTGTGATGGTGTGACACGAACTTTTCCTCCACACAAGCATGGGTGTCGGAAAAGGGGCAAGAATTTGAAAATTTCAGCAAAAAAACTGTTTTCTTAGTTTCGAGTGTTAAAAAACAAATTTCACCACTTTTGGCCCCCCCTACAAAAATGTTTGGAAAACTCCACTAGTGGCTCCCCTGGAAAAATTCCTTCCGACGCCCATGCACACAAGTGGGCTATGTAAAATTTCACCAATTTTGTGACAAATTGCGTTGTATTACACCATCTGGAAACACTGCTCAACAACACCAATGCGGTAAACAATCCATAGCAGGGAGACAGACTGTGCACGGTGTATTCTGCCAAACAATTACGGAATCCTGCCGATCACTGCCAAATCAGAAATAATATCGACGAAATACTGCCAAAATTCTGTAGCATTTTTTCATTAAAGGATTTTACTTTAACACTGTATAATTTGTAAAGTACAATACGAATTGTGTTACTCAAACTTACGATATTTAGGCAAAATTCGAAATTTCAAAGTGGGGGACCAGGCCCCCCAGAAATAAAAGTGGGAGGCCTAGGCCCATGCGGCTCCCCCGGTTTGCCACCTACGAATGTAATAAACCCTATAATGACAATATTAATGCCGTGTTAAGGTCAAACAATCAATGTTCTATAAAGTTGTTACAGTAGCCAAAATGTTTGGTGCAACCGGCGCAGCAAACATGGCCCACAGCAACAACTGTTGCGCGGCCCAATAGAAAGTGCTGAACGGCCCACAATTGCGCTGAGGCCCACCACTGGGAACAGTGTTATTCGTTAAATAAATGGATGTCTCATTGGTGCAAAGTTTCGAGTTTTCATTGGACAACTCTGATGCAAGATACACTGGATATTACGGGCGCGGGCTACGAATACGATTTTATATGATTGCATACCGGTTATTCTATTCTTGTACAGTAAAAGGATAAAGCACAGGTCTATAACAGCGGTGTAACTGACAGGGGTACAAGGGTGCGAATCTCTCCCCTGACCACCTAAATGTAAAAACTGAACCCCCATTTTGCATATTTTTTGGTTTTCAGTATACTTGTATGATTTTCAGTAAGTTGTCGTTCTTTTGCGTTTTTCGGAAGTTTTTTGACTGTTGTTTTCCGGCAAGTTTGTGCTTTGGTATATAGAAATCCACATCCGTATACACTTTCATTTCTAAACTTTTTCTGAATGTTGGCAAAGGGCGCCCTTCGGTGGCCAGTGGGCCTCTTTCAGCTGCGTTTCCCGCCCTGGCTACAACCTCTAGCTACGCAACTGGTCGACAATTTAGTTTTCCTGAATAATTTTTTACTACGCTATAGTAAAGTTGCTTACAGTCAAGTTGGATTCAGCAAACATTACCTGCACAACAGCCAGCTTGCCAAGTCAAATGCTGACAACGAAAACTATTCACAATGTATTTCGCAACGGTTGGCTTTTAGGAAATTAGGGGTCGTGTGAAGGCCAATGTCTTTGACATATTAGATAAACATGAATGTTTAAAGGAGAATTGTGTGAAATCAGTTCTTGGTGAGTTCAGTTCTGGTGTCTCTACATGCCGTAACAAAAGTACTCAGTCAGATTTGAGGCCCCCTGTTTGCCCGGGCGGTCAAACGGGGAGCTATTCCTCCAGCTTTGTATGCACTAGGAATGTGCATCGGATTGGATCCGGAGTCCAATCAACAGGATCTGCTAAATCATTCCGGATTGTGATCGTATCTCAAAATTTTTGGAGAAACCAGATTTGGATCGTTTTGAAAATGTTTTATGTATTTCGCATGCTGTTGTTCGTTAATCTCCACTTTGAATCTGAACTGGATTGAACTCATAAAATCGTGAACTTAATAGATTAGGACCGGATCGGACCTGATATTTTTAGACTGGATTGGAGTGGGATCTCGCAAAAGACAGATCCATACACGTACGGCATACGCAGGCATACGGCTCGTGTCTAAAACCTTATTAAAGCAAAATGTTCTGCAAAGTAAATAAGCCATTTACGTTTTCCAAACTTGGCAGCTCTGCCGAAGTTGAACTGTATGTCTTCAACAGGAATTCGCAGCAACAGTACAAATTTCTGTCCATCAAAAAAGTAACATAGTAGAAAAATGTGGATAGAGTTTGTTTAGCCTTTCTTTGATGCTGAGAAAACGTACCTTCATCAAAAACTTGTATTATAAAGAGGAATTTAATAATCAAAAAGGCATTTAACTAGTTTTACTTTGTTTCAAAATCGAATTGGACTGCCCTACTGCAGGCACAAGTTCATTCGTCTTGCTGAGACCGTCTCTTCCAGCATGGTTACCACAATAAGACGTCAAAACAAAATATAACAAAAGTATTATTTTCCCGGCACTGTTTACTTTGGGCGGCTTTCAGTAGCACGGACATTTTACTCTCGCATCTCTTGTTTGTGCCTCATCAATGGAAACCTCGCTAACAGAAAGTGGCGATTATTGACATTCGGAAAGTCACGTCGGCGCACGGGCGGATCCAGCCAAAAAGTTAGGGAGGGCCGCTTCAGTAATATTTTGCAGTCTTGTCTCATAACGGTTTCGCTGCTATGAGAGGGATGAAGTGTACTTAACAACACTGCTTTGACAAAACAGTGGACGGAAAAAAGCCTTATATCGCGAATGCTGTTTTCCGAATGGTAAAAATCATGGTAAATAACGTTACTTTCGTAAGTTTCAAGGGGTCGATCGCCCCAATCGCTTCCCCTGGATCCGACCCTGAATTGCCGTTCAGTTTATCACTTACTTTAAGTTGTCCCGGATATTGCTAGCTTCCACTCCGTCTATGAAATTCATCACATCCGTATCACTGACGTCACGGAAAAAAGATTCTACTTTAGACACCCATTCAGGCGAAGAAGATGTTTCATTTCCAGGATGGGAAAAATATCCGATTATTACGCCAATGCCAATACCAACAGCTGCCACAGCAACACCACCAAGGACTAAAGCTAATTTGCCCATCCTGTAATTGACTAACTTCAGAATAAGTTTTTCTTGGTTATTTTTGTTAGGAGGTTATCAACTTTGTGTAGAATAATGACAGTTACGAAACAAATTCGGAATTGGCAAGTCTCAAACTGAGTGCCAAGAATTTGCAAGTAGAATTAGGTCAGGGTTTCCCAACCTGTGGTAGGCGTACTACTAGTGGTACGAGACGGTATTCCAGATGGTCCGCGAGTAACTTTCATTTTTTCACAAAAACCTGAATTCACAGCTTTCTAGTTTACGTATCAGGCTTTGTTTCTAAATAAATACATTTTCCTGTAGCCTGCTATTCCTATTGTAGCGTAACATTATGACTTTCGATGCGCTGTTAGCAAATTTACGCCACGCATCGACCAATTGGTGGAAGGTAAATAAAAACAAAATCTCATTAAAATTAGTTGTGGCCTGTTATTGTTATTTCAATGTATATTATGTGTCAATGTATATTGCAAAGCAATATCATTAGCTGTTCTGGAAGAAGTGGTACGCACTGACAATACGGCGTGCCCAAGTGGTACGAGATCCTGAAAAGGTTGGGAATCCCTGAACTAGCTAGAGCAAAAGAAGGTTAGCTTAAAATACACAGTGGGTGTCAAGTGAAAAGTTTCTGTCTATATGTATGCCAAGCTTGCATGTATGCTCGGGAAATTGCATGTTTTTCCCACCCCTAAAATATCAGCTGGTTGCGACCCTGCACGCCGTTAGCAGGAATTTCATGCTCGTGCATAAACTTACACCTGCAGCTTTTGGACTGAATTTTAAGAAACGAAATTTCCTTAATTACTTTCCTTGGCGGTTTAAACTTGTTTTTTTTGTTCTGATATGCATCATTTGAATGGAAACCACCATGGCGCTTCTCATCCAGAATCACACAATCAACTGTAGCCTACATTGTGGAATTTTACTTGAATAATGTCAGCCGTAAATTCGTCAAAATCAATGATTAGTCAAATACAGTACTACAGTATAAGCAAATATACAAAGGACATTAATACGCTAGACATTACACTAAACCACTTTCAAATTTACCAACGCAGCCTAGTGCTTTCACGGGAGCTCAGTATCTCACATAATTGTAATAAGCATTAATAATTTTTAGCAAAAACATGAAGCACGACTTAAGCTGATTACTGAACTTGATCGAAATTTGATAAAGTGTTCAGGCCTTGATATTTTAGTACACTATTTCTGGGCGCCTTGCCGTCAGTCCCAAAGCCACCTCCATTTTTCATAGTATTCAGCTGCAATTTCAAAAACATGGGCAGTGCATTTTAGCGTTATTCTTTTAATCGAAAATACACTCGTGCAGTTGGGCAGAGCTGAAGTTATTTTTTCACTTTTCAGCTGTAATACGGTAGTTTTTATCTGCCAAAAACAAAACGACGTTTTCAATTCTGCCATGCCGTAGCTGAAAGGCTGTTGCTTACCATAGTAGTCCTCTACTAAAGTGTTAAGAACTTCACGAAACAAGGAGCTCAATATAAAGTTTAAATTAACAAGGTGAAATTAGCACAAGGGGCTCAATGTTGACTTAGATTAGCATGACATCCTCTACGTATCTTAATGCATTTCTAAAATTTAAAAAGTCTAAAAACTAAGCGTAATTGTAGTAAAATTGCTAAAAAATAAAATTGCAAGACAGCATATTTCATTTGTTTCTAATACGCTGTAAAGCCTTGTTACATTGTCAAATCCTACTACAGTATTTCTAATTTATTTTGAATTTTGAGCAACTTTCAAGGTGAGGTTGATTGTACCTCATAATTTCCATAAAACTCCAGGTGTCGGAAAGAATGTGGTTCATGAATAGAAATCAACCCACTTACGTCTTATTCCAATAATTCTTGAATTTTCAGACTCATACCTTCAACTTGACTAAAAATATATCACTTCTGCCTAGAATGGAGCTCGATCTGTGACACTCCAATCGCCCGTAATTTTGCACTTCGGACCTAAACGAAAAATATCCCATAGTGGCACTTGCACGAATTAGCAACCTCCATGTGGCTAAAAAGGGACATTAGTAAAAGTGTGCTAACCCTTTTGCTTGCGATTACTGCAGTCTTATCACGAAGTTAATATATGGAAAATGTGACAGGTCACAGCTTGCCCGCAATCGGTGATGGTCGCGTCAAGCACGGTTTAATAGTTAACAGCAAATGACCGTATTGTTTACAAAATTCATCAATGAAGCCGTTAGCTTTGAATCTTGCAGTGCACGCAAAGCTTTGCATGGTTTAGAACCCGGAGTTCTAAAAAAAGACGCGCGCTGGACATTTACCAAGGAGTTGGGAACTCACCTTTGATGTTTCATTCCAATGGCTCCCAAGCTTTTTCTTGAGAACCTTCGTGCATCAGATTTTTATCTCGGACCCTCAACAACAAAATTGATCAGGTAAAAGATATGCAACTGTTTTGGCTAACATTTTCATTAAAATCCTTCACAACAACCATAAGCAAGCATATCTTTGCCCTTGCCTTGGGTTAGTTTTCAGGCTAAGGTGCATCGCTTTTAATTTAACAAAATGGGCGCAACACCTGTTCTTGCTGAAAAATACTTTTTTTATGACTGCAATCAAGTGTGCTTTTTGTATTGCTTCTGCTTATTACCTGAGTCATATGAAACAATGAACCATTACCATTACTGGTGAACAAAGGAGTCAAACCTGTTACGTAACCCACATTGTCTTTCGGCTGGCACTGATTCACTCTACTTGCAGTTCAAACGTAAAATCTGAAAAAATTGGATCCGTCCCTGTCACTGCTTCGATTCCTCTTTGCCTTGTCGCGATCACGCTCGGAACACCAGGAATGTCTGGGAAATGTGTGGTCTTTCGGCTAGTTTACTGACGCAGTTCGGTCGCCCCAAAACTCTAAGCCCCCAAAAATTGAAATATGAAGCACTATAAATGGGTGGAATTTTTATCAAATTTCGGAATGTCAAGCCCCGCTGAACGAACGCAAAGTCCCCTATTGAAAACTTTCTGGCGATGGTTCTGTACTGACGATGGTGCAACGACGAAATTCACAAGAATACAAATATATGTTTTGAGTTACTCGGCAAGCTTTAACTGATTTTGTCGTTGAATTTTCCACCTGAGCATCTTGTGAATCACTGTCTCTGCACTGGTGATATTTCCCTGTTCTCCCATCCAATGCTATCGTACTTTTTTGATAATTACTGTCAGGAGTGGGCCTTTTTGCCCATTTTTTACTATTGGCGCTTTTTTACGTTGGACGTACACGGACGAAGATTGTATATGGATAGCTGAAATGTTGCCAAACACAACTTTCTAACCAAGTGGCATTTAATTAAATATCCGAAAATCAACTTTTTCTTCAAACCGTTTACCTTCCAACCGGGGAAGGCTATCGGCTAAACAGCTTATGGGCGTTTGGTGTCTACTGCCTAACTACAAATTGGAGCAACTTTCATTCTTGTACAGAGAACATTTGTTCCACAATTGTTTTGAATCCGGATGTTTGCAAACAACTAGCAAAATACCATAACATGCACACAATACGGTGTTGACGCGGTGGCAGTATTGTGCCAGACACAGCCGTATCAGCCGCACTCCATACCCTCCAATTGGGGGGACCCACGCTGTCACAGGGGCCCAAAATTCAGTCCAGTCACCACTTAGCCCCCAAAGAAAGCTTCGAATCTCCAAATGGAAATGTGAAACACTAGAAATCAGTGAAGTTGAGGGCCCTTTGAAAGAAAAGTGCTGATACATTTACCATAGTTACTTTGGACCCCTTTGAAAGCAAAGTATTTACACATTACAACTGCTGTTGGGGGCCCCTTTGAAAGGAAGGTAGCCTACTTCTACATTAGAGTTGCTGTTGGGCCCCTTTGAAAGCAAGGTACTTCACACATTACAGTGCTATTACGGGCCTCTTTGAAAGCGTAGGACTTACACATTACAGTTGCTATTGTGGTCCCTTTGAAAGCAGCGTACTTACACAATGCAGTTGCTATTGGGCGCCCTTGCAAAGCAGGATACCTGCACATTACAGTTGTTGTTGTTGGAGGCGCCCTTTAAAAGCAGAATAGCCTACTGACATGTCGCAGTTGCTCTTGGGGGCCCTTTGAAGGCAGAGTACTGAATTATTATGTGCTTCGGAAAACATGATATGAGCGGATAATAAATTTTTCACCAAAAATGAGGAATATTTACGCGCGAAATGCCTTGCAGGAGGTCCTTTAAAAGAGGGGGCCCGAGGCAAGTGCCTCGCTTGCCTTCCCTTAAACACACCACTGTATATACCCCTAACAATAATCCTATATCAGAATTTTAAAACGATTGAACACGTTCTGCTTCATCCGATATGCGTACTTTCTCAGCTGATGTGCGCATGTGAACACAGTAATGTAAAGTTATCTTTATATTATTTTTCACATTGAAGTTGCTGATGAATTTATGACTTCCAAAAACTGATTTAACGCGATTTTTCATAATCAAACCTAGACACCCAGGTTGACTAAAAACACAGATCTGGGTGGACAGTAGCGCAGCCAGAATGAAGCCGAAGAGGCCACGGCCCTCCCCGAAAAAAACTTTCTACGAATTTGCGCTGGTGCTTTATATCAATTTCAACTGTTCGAAAATAAACGAAAGGAACAGTCGGATGTATGTCAGGTGACTGGTCCCTCCAACAAAATTCCTGGCTGCGCCACTGCGGGTGGAAAAAACCCTCAGTGGGAACCCTGGTCACGTGAGGCGAAACGCCTACTACCGTAACTTGAAGTGAAAATTTGAAGATTTATTGCCGTTATATTGTTAGGCAATAAAGACCAAGAGTACAACAATCCGCTAGCAAGTTTCTCATCCTGCCTCTGCATGCAAAGGATCGGACCTGAGCGAACTGCGCAGTTGCGCTAAGCGTTTTGGGGTCCTCGCGGTCACGACTTTGCCTCATTGGCCTCGCGTTTGTTTATCCGGCTCTGCCTAAATGACTAGTTACATTCGTCCAGATGTCAGACTGCTACTCAGGGGCGTAACGAGGAAGGGGGCAAGGGGAGCAATTCCCCGGACTGTGGGTCACTGCCGGGGCGCCAAATCACTGCGAGGGATGCGGAAAAGTCCTAACACTGTCACAAGTACTTTATTCAATACCGTACATTTGCTTACGGAAGACCTCAGTTTCGAACATGGGGACGCCAAACTGGCTTCTTGCCCCGGGCGCCATCAAACCTCGTTACATCCCTGCTGCCAGGGCCGGCCCTAGCAGATACGGGGCCCAATGCAAGACCTAGGCGCGGGGCCCCTCTGAGCAGTGATTTTATGACGTCATTGTGTTCAGTCAACCGTGTTACGATCGTAGTAAAGCGCAGATATACGGTGCAATCCTAACACGAGAATCGATCACGTTTCCTAACGTGCGAGAAGAAATTTGCTAGTTCTGACGAGAGCGTTCTTTGTTAACAATGAAATTCGTATGGCGTTTCTACTGAATTCACAAGCGCAAGGTGTATCTGGCAAAAATGAACAATCTACCCAAACACCATGGCGCGGGGCCCCAGAGGCGCGGTACCCACTGCAACTGCATCGGTTGCATCGGCTTAAGGCCGGCCCTGCCTGCTGCCACTTGATCAACGTGTTTTGTGCAGTGATTGTTGTAAAACAATGTACTATGTCTAGCCCAGGTAGTCTTCTCTTGTTTTGTACTGCATAGCAGCAAGCTACCCTTGGTGCTTACGACTAAAGTTACACATTTGCGCAGTCTGCTGTCCAGACAGCCAGATTGAGTTAAGTGTGTAGTTAGAAGAGTCTATTTAGCAATCACTCCTAAGTTGTCCCAAAACAGAGTAGCGCAGTTCGTGGATTATGAATGTTAACCGTTGCGTCCACGTAGGCCTTAGTCTATATTTGTTAACATTTACTGGTAATTTGAGACACAAAATGTTATTATAATGAAAATCACCGCCAAAGAAAACCGTACAAACGACATACTGCAAACGTTTCGATAACTTCTGTTATCATCATCAGTGCATTGCAAATTGAACAGCAGTGATCATGCTGCAGGTTCTTAGCCAACCCAGATCATCGAGTTTGCAAGCCAACCCAGACCATCGGGATTGCAAGCCAACCCAGATCATCGCGTTGACTTTCACAACCCTGAGGTCATTGGCAGCAGTAGCGGACACAGGCTGATTTGGTGGGGGGAGGATGCGATGACGATTTGCAATCCAATGCTTCACTGGACCATATTGCGTAAATCAATCACTTTCGCATACGTACATTTACGAGGAAACAAGTCTAAGTTTGGTTTAGAAGCTTGAATGATAAAACTGGTCAAACTTTAACACTACACCGCTACGGAACCAACAAGCAATGTGGCACATGACAGCGATCGGACGTAGTCACTGGCGACGGCGCAGATGCCTCGAGATAAACAGTTCACGTGACGACATAATACTTATTCTCAGTATAGGTTATGTTTGTTACATCACAATTACTGGTGGCAGTAGCCAGCATAGTGCACAACACGTGTGGCCCGAACATTGTATGTTGCAGCAAGTGATGGTATAGTCACTTGGATGCGGTTTAGATCGATGCTCTTGAAATGGGGAACCTTATAGTTTTTAATTGTCGTTTGGAATAGTCTGCAACACCCATAGTAATCTGTGCATAACATTTGTTATTGCAGGTACGGTAATTTTGATGGAATAATAACAAGAAGCGGGTTGATTCAGTTTATTTTGCAACCGAAATTAAGAGAACGGA
>JGI24159J19872_10014062_pt1 | contig 10365 bp, 9 predicted proteins | sample Ectturendosymbi4_FD_19872 | JGI IMG/M metagenome (IMG submission 19872) | reverse complement strand
AAACTTCAGCGAAACACTTTGGCCTAGCGGTTGGGCCCTAGGTCAGGCAACATGAGCCAAAATGACCCTAAAACTACTTCACTTATGACGTCAGTCAAAAAAATCCACACACCCCAACCAAAAAATTTTTTCGAGTGCAATCTATTAGACTGGCCGATCAGTTTGAGCCCTTGAACAGCTCTCTAGCGTAATCGGCGGTGGAGTTAGGGCGTTGGTAAGGCAACCGAAAACTGCTGGTTTTTAGGCTGAAATCGAAGTATGAACATATCGTAGACCGGCTCTCTAAGTGTTAAGAAAAAAGCCACTGATGCAATTATTCAGCAGCAGTCACTCAAGATAGCCCAATTTGCAAAAAAATAGGGTAGTGTCTAAACAGCTGTTGGCATATCCAGGTTTTGCTTCTGAAGGACTAAATAACTGTATTCAGCTTTGTGCCACATATAAAGCTAATTTCATGACATTGGCAATACAGTAAACCTGGTCAAGTGAGAAGTGTCTAATTCTTACTGTCCGAGGGGTCATTGGGCTTTCACCATGGTTACTTTCTCTTGGCTAATAGAGATGACACCTTTACTGTTATAAGATCACTATACATCAGGGGTGGACAATTAATTTGGCTCGGGGGCTACTTTGAGAAGGCCACATTCAACAGAGTGCTGTACCTTCTAATGGAAATAGAAGCAAGTATTGCTCAAGTTACTAAGTTAGAGGAAATTTCAGATTTGAACGTACTTCCTGAATGCTTCTGCGAGCCACTGAAAACGCTGTGGCGGGCCACTTTTGGCCTGCGGGCTGCTATTTGCCCACCCCTGCTATACATGGTTTCACTATCTTTTTGGGAGCACTTTCGAATCACGGCCAATGAAAACGATACAAACAACATATTGCAAACATTCTGATAACTCATGTTATCATCATCAGTGCATTGCAAATTGAACTGCAGTGATCATGCTGCAGGTTCTTACTGGTCACTCAGGAGAAAAGCGCTGTGAAAAATGAAAAACGCGATGGGCTGTTTCGGTAGTGACGTAGTGGCACGACGCATATGTAGTGATCAAGAACCTGCAGCATCTTCTGTAATTTGCAGTTCTATTTATTTGCTTTTCACAGCAACAACAAATCATTATGATGTGTTATATCATCACATAGAGCATTAACCCTGAGTTATCCCTTGCTTTCACAATGTCACCTTGGACCATTGTAAAATAGTCGTAAAAAAACAAGGGAAACAAAAGAATTTTATTAATCCTAAAAAATCACATATGTACTTGGGCATTACAGACAAAGGTTTGGTGCATGGCAGTAAAAATTTGTATTCATATGCATGCACTTTTGTACTCCTGCTTGAAATAAATTGTGCTCAATGTCAAAATGAAATGGCCACAATCATCATGTGCAAGAAAGTGTTGAGGAACAACTAGTGCATGTAAAAATGATAACTTCCATTTAGGATATCTGTGATGACACAGACTGCATTTAGTTGCCATACCTGCATGAAGAGTCCTTTTTAATCTTTCCCTGGTCGCTTGATCTTTTGATGGCTCAATCTTGTTTATTACCTCTTGGCAGCTCAAGTGAATGAGTGCATGACTGATTAAATTTTATTGATATTAAATGATTCAATTTTATAAATATTGAATATATAAATTTTTGCTTATAATGCATAGAGATGCATTTGTTTTCCATAGAAAAGAGCCTATCAAAAAGAAACTTGTAGTACCTCATTTCAAACAAAGGCTGTAATTACAAACTTGTCATTATTTTGCTTACATATTTGTGAATTGCATCAAAGCAATATGCAGTTGTGTAGAGCAATTTGGAGTAGTTTTGGATCTAGTCGATGGGTTTTATGTTGCATTTATAACTTGAAACAGGCCCAGACTTCTATTCTAACCTTTTACAACATATAGAACTCAGATCTGGACTTATCACAATTGAGGATATTGCTGGACTTGCTTATTAAAGCTCATACAGCTGGTGTACTCATATTATAGAATATAGTTTGCTTTTGTGCTTATGAGGATATATGTACTTTTTGTTCACTGTACCAGTGTGGGTTGATATCATTTGCAGTCCTAGTGTGTTTTGGACTTGTGTCCAGACATTTTAGACACGGACTCAAATGTATTGTGATTAATTTAACTTGGACTCTGCTTTAGTTGAGTTGATATTATTGGCACAAACATTGAACAGTTTTATGTAAATTAAGGTTGAAGCGCTGGGACACCAAAAAATAACTGTTAGCCAGGTTGTCTCCACGAGTGCCTCTTGACAGATAGGTCATTTTCTATCATGGTTTAGAGATGATGGCTGAATTGTTGCTGGATTTAGTGTTGTGATAGGGCTACATTTTGGAAACGGGTTGCAGTCTACTGGATGATAAACACAGTTGCTTAGGAGTGCTAAGTCGCAACCAGTATCTATCATGTTTTTTTTCCAGTTCTGCAAGGAGCTCAGCATGACAGAGAAACTGCAAACCCAACTTAAATGAAACTCTACTTGGCTTTCCATACCTCTTTTGCATCCAAGCAGATATTTTTGTTCTAACATAGCAATATGTATTGTAGTGCCAAGAAAAAGCCCCTTTTTGATCTTCAATTAGGCCAGCCAGTTGCAAAATTGTGTTACATGTGCAGAAATATTTAAGTGCGGTGTAGAAATCTTCAAAAGGTACTGGTCTGCTGGGAATGGTGGAGAAGGCCACTAGGTACAATGTCGCTACAAAACAAAAAGGCTGCAGCAGCAATAACAAGAAAAAAATTTTTAACAGACTGGGATTTACACTTTGGTTGCCATTGTTCAATGCATTTCTGTGTTTTATGTTAAAAAGTAGTTGTTCAGCGTTGTTATTTTTGTGTTGAACATATCTTTTCAATTTGCATGTGTTACATAATGAGTATTTAAGTCTAAAAACTTACATCATGATTTGGAACCTTGTGTTCACTTAATTCTGATTTACTTGCAGCTGGTAGTTTTGTGCAACTGTGAGTCTACACTCAGAAACTAGAACAGCAATTTCATGAGTATCATGATCTGAATTCACCTCTTAATTTCATCTGCAATCTACTGCACCGATTGAGTCAAAATGGTTTTTGAGTCTCTTGTGGTAGATTTGATGAACCGTTATCTTGGGGAGTATATTGAAAATCTTGATGCTTCACAACTAAAGCTTGGAATATGGGGAGGTGAATTGTGTATATATTGTGCTTAACATGTTGGGAGCCAGTGTACAAGTGTATCGTACTTTGCAATCACACATTGAGCTGCTGTTTTCACGCCACTTTGCAATTCCATACCTTGCCGGGCAATTTTTCTAGAGAGCTGGTCAAACCCTCAAAAGACTCAGTAAGTCTTTTAGTTTGCAATGAAAAAAATTTTTTAGATTTTGGCTTTCAGTTGTTTTGTTGATGAAGTCATAAATGGGGCATGTTCAGGCCTTATTGGGCCCTGGCCCCAACTGCAAGAGGGAAGTATTTTGCTCAATTTTTTTTGGGAAATTAGACAAACATACCAGTGTTTGGTAAAATGACTAATTTTATGATTTTTGGCCATAACTTTTCAACCAGAAATGCTAGAAAGCCAATCAAAAGCTGAAAAGACTCAGATTTTAGCCTAGTTTTGACTAAAAACTTAAACGAAATACTTCACTCTTGCAGTTGGAGCCCAGGGCCTGGTAACCTCAGCCAAAAAGGCCTAAACCTACCCCACTGATGGCATCACCCACAAAAAAACTGAAACCCAAAACCTAAATTTTTTTCATAGCAAACTAGGAGACTCACCGAGTTGTTTGAGGGTTTGAACAGCTCTTAAGCACAATCGACTGGCAAGTTAGGAGTTGCCAAGACTTGGCCAATATGGGCAAATCATACCTTTCAAAACGAAACTCGGCTGGCTCCCAAGGTTATAAATGGTATAAACATTCGCAAATGTCTCTGTTATATCTGCTCTCTGTTATATTTTGGTAGCAGACATATGGCCATAATATAAACTTACACTTCTTTATATGAGTGGTCTAACATATGTTTATCCCAGTGTTTTGTGTGTGTCAGGTTTATGTACATTGAAACAAAAAACTTTTCAGTTTCCTTGGATAAATGCATTTTTATTATGTAGGTAATGCTGTTTTGGAAGATCTTCATGTGAAAGGAGATGCTTTGGTAGGTGTTTCACATCATGTTGGATGAAAATATTTCATGAATATGCATTGATGTTGAGTATTTCAGAAATGGCCTGCCATGCTCTGCGGTCATAACTTTTTGATGATTCTGCTGCACGTATCCACATTTCAGTGGCAATTCACCAAGGGTGAAAGCAGATAAATCTACTCTTAAAGTGTTTTACTTGGAAAGATATTCTATTTGAAAAGAACTGAGCCTGTGTAATCAACGTACAATCAATTTCCTAGTAACTTTATGAACAGATTTAGCTGCTTTTGCCGTGTGGTGAATTGTCACTGAAATCATAAACATGCAGTATTGATTAACGAAGGTTTCTTGTGTAGAAAGATTTGGATCTGCCTGTACAGATCCAAGCTGGACATGTTGGTAGGTAGCATTCATGGTTCTTTGAAGTTTTTATGATGGTGACTCTGAATCACAAAGATGTATATTAAATTAACGTAACGGTGTATCCATAACATACTTTTCACTTGGTTATATAAAAACATTCTTTGAAAATTGCCTTTCCCTTGGCACTTATCTTTGTGACTCATACTTGCGTGATTTTGCTAGTTGTGCAAATGCAATGTTAAATTAAAGGTGCCATATGCTAAACTTAAAAGTTGATGCGTGTAACTTGTTCAAGTCAGTTACCATGGTGCGATATGAAAAAATGTTTGTAGTGTCTTTTTCTTCTTACAGAATGGATATGGAGTGGCAGATTTTATGATTAGGTCCTGATGAGTGATTTGTAATAAACTTAGCAACTTTAAGATCCCAGTGATAGCTGGTGAACTTCATGGTGGTTTTTCACTTTTAAAAAAGCATATCAGTTAAAACAAGAACTTGATGAGATTTAGGTGCAAGAGGTTTTTTGAGCAGTGAAAGTTTTCATTTTGAAGTTCTGCTGTGAGCATCCTGTGTTGTTGAGAGTTAATTATTATGTAGGATAACTGACATCAGTAGAAAAGGCTATATGTTCCAATGTTCAAGTGTTGTGCTTTGGTAAAGTTTGAACAAACAGCATGCTTTTTATCATCTTACATACCTCTGGAAAGGATCGAATACTAAGTTTATTTTGTCATGTAAGTATTGTAAAAACTAGTGAAGGGCAACTCTTCACGAAAATACTCTGCTACTTAGGTGATTTTAACTTTGCCTGTTCATTTAACCTGCACATACCTGTCATGCCTATTGTCTACTTATCTTTAAATTCAGGGAAGCTGACTCTCAAGATCCCTTGGAAAAACCTTTACAAAGAAGCTGTGGAAGCTACCCTGGATGGCTTATACTTGCTTGCTGTGCCCAATAGCAGTAAGTTTCATACAGCCATAGACTAAGAGAATGTTACCTTACTGTGGTCGTATTTGTTAATATGAGCTGAAAGTATTGTTTTTCTGAAAAGTGCAATACGTCATTGCCAGGGATGAATAAAGTAGAATAATTGGATATTGTAGAATATAGTATTTTTGAATCTAGAATTTTTAATCCTACTCTAGAGCAGCGAAATCACAAAACCTTTTCCCTACACTGCATTAATTATTCGCCTTCCACCTTTCGCACTCATACTTCCAAGCTTGCGCAATCTCTGCCTTGGGTAAATAATATTGCTATATTGTCAACTCCACACCATACTAGCAGGTAATTTTCGGAATTACTCGTTAGTCAAAGTGCGCGGCGCATGTATTTCTTGTCATGCGAGTTACAGTGTGAAGTAGGAACAGCACTGTGGCACACTTTGTACTCGGGAGGATGTAAATACTCCTTATGGAGCGTAGAGGCGCGTGTTTCGTATGATTTCAGATGAGAGATTTCAAAGGAGTTACGAGAAATTGTCAGCTTTACTTATTCAAATGTCAACGAGATCGAGAGACAAAATAATCCAACAGGCCATGCAAACACTGCCGTGCTTAGAAGAAAGACGTTACGAAACGCTGTCCTTTAGAAAGTGTTTTAAGCCCTGTTCTACGCCGATTGAAACTGCGAGTTTTATCGCTTGGTGACAAACTGACAATATTTAATTCGAATCCAATTACCTGATAAAATAGGCAATTTTAGATTCGGTTCTGGCGAGATTCGAATCTCAAGGATTCTGATGTAAACTTTGCTGATGTAAACATGCGCTTGCAGTTTAAAAGTGCGAGTGATAAGTTGGCAAGTTTGGTCAACCTGTCACTTCGACGCGGCTTTTCCATTTTGTGCTTCATGCATTTTAATGGCAGTTCTTTTTCATATGAACAGGTGTCCAGTACGATGCTGAGAAAGAAAAGAAAAGAGAGCAAGAAAGCAAACAGGCACAACTAAAAGCGATAGAAGAACAACAGCTGAAAAAAATCAAAGGTAGTGCAATAGCATCATGGTGTTAATCATTAGTAAAGCTTTTTTCTGGTCGATGAAAGAGAATGTTGTAAGCATCCTGGTAGGCATGTTTTCTAGTTCAAGTCGTTTGTTTATGTTAAACTGTACGTTTTGCTTCAAACTTGTAATCCATGGGATTGCAAAGACATTGAAGTTGGCCATGAAAAGTTTTGCGTTGTCAGCTATGTAGTAGAAGTATCTTGCAAACAATAAATTTTGTTGGCATGTAGGTAATTTGGTATTGATATTGTTAGGTAAAGAAGAGAAAAAAGATGGCTTTGTGGAAAAGCTGGCCACTCAGATAATAAAGAATCTTCAGATCCATGTCCGAAATATCCATGTGAGATACGAGGACAAGGTGCTTTTGATTGGTGTTGTGTCAACAAATCTTGTTTCCATTTGTTTGGAAGTTCATTTTTGCTCAACACAGTTCACGTACTAAACGCCGCATAGTGTGAGTTGAACAATATATAGCGCGTTTATTCTACTACTGCATTGACGGTCGTATGATCAAAAAAAGAAAATCTTGTTTTTGCTTTGATTCCCAGATTGCAGGTCGGCCAACGGCTAATGTGTGGCCACGTCCTAGAAACACCTGTTGATTAATAGCACGGAGCTTCCGTTTTGTCACACGTTACTATCACGATCCGCGCCACTGGTTTTTGTATCCTTATTTTGTCGCGTGTCGTGGCGAGGTTTCAGCATGCACCGCTTAAACTACATCCCGCTTGTTTGTTAATTTTTGCGCCACGACCTGCCCATGACGAAACGTGGACTTGGCTGATGTCCTGCTTTTGCTCTATTCTTCGATCCGAGGACACATGTTTCATCCAATTTCTTTGCAGGTTACCATCAAAGATCATCCCTTCGCATTGGGAGTCACACTTCACAGTTTAAGTTTTCAGGTGAACTACAGCAATAGCAAACCGAGAAAGTCTTATTTTGCGTTGGTACTGGCAGCTCTTGTGTTGTAGTGCATTCCGTCGGTTTGTTCCTTTGAAATGCGCAACATTGGTCAAGGTTTGAGATTTTGCTACTGCTGCCGCCCTTTCGATTCTTCTTTCTCGTCTTTTCAAAACGTATTCTCTCTCGTTTCTGATGTCGTCTATGGTTGCAAAACGCAACAACGCAGATTACTCCAGTAAATGGAACCTGGAAAGTGGAAATGGAAAGTTCTGTGGGAAAAAGATGTTAGTGTGGCAGTCTTGCGAAACAGTGTTTGAATTAATTAAGCCAGCCTGAAGTTTCTTCGTACAGTTTTCAGGAAAAGTAATGTACCACTGATTATGTTTTCTGCGATTGAAAGTCGCTTTTGCCCACAGTAGCTACTAAAATCACCGAGTGCGGCATATGGTCAAGAGTTTGATAGCTTTTCACATAATACTGTAAGGAAATGTCGTGTGGAATCTTTAGAAGTCTTGTTTGAAACTGAGCATAAACTTGCAGAGCGCTTGCTGTTTATGTCCTGTGCTTGCCAATAACGTTTGAAGTAGATTGACGCTTGCCATTCAATAATTTTTGAAGTAGATTGACGGGCCTACTAGCTTTTTTATTTAGACGACAAACGAAGATTGGATGCCGTGTTTGCTGGACGAATCGGTCAAAATTATTTACAAGATGGTCGACTTGCAGTGCTTGTCAGTCTACTGGAACCCATCGCCTGAAAAGTTCGTTTCAGGTACGGTAGCGATTGTAGTTTTGGTCAAAAAGTTTTGTTTGGCGCGATTCAGTAATTTCTGAAAAGTGAAAGTATTCAAGTGCCTACTCGGCGCAATGGGGGTAAGCAAGGAATCTATCGGCAATTTTGATAAGAAATCGATTTCACGTAAAATTACGCATCCTCACTCCTTATTTCAAATAGAATCTAGGATTTATTGTTCACACCGTAGCTTTTTTCGTTATTGTTAGGTTGACAAATGTAAAGCATCTCTTATTTGCTCTTGCCAGCACGACTTTCACTTCTGTTGCGGCGTGCGCAAAAGTTTAACGAGCAAATACTATCCGCTCACGACTCTTGTTTGCTTCGTAGCAGCTCCGTAAAATCCGAGAATTTCTCATCACTGCTCTTAGAAATAGACAGCGTCGCTAATACGCAGATGTTCTGATAAACTCCATGTGAACCTAGCGCCTGCGTCCGCATTTTTCTAAAACTGCTTATAACCTTGTTATAACCGTGTGGCATATCTCTCGTGCGTGTTCAACTCGTGGGGCTCGAGTTTTCGAGTTGGTTGTTGTAAAACTGGACAGCGTGGATTGCGCTGGTCCTGTAGAACTCATTAAACCGCGTGCAACATTTCCACATCGTCTTTGTCAATAAGCGTGCAGTGTTCTTACGAACAGGATTTTCGCAACTGTTCGGTTTGCATTAAACGGTTGTGTTGCGATAACTTGAACGGGGGGGATCCACCCTGTGCNTCTGTTCAAAGTATCTTATTTTTCTTTGACGGGGGGGGGACTCCAAATTTTGCAGTAGACCATATCAATTGTCNGGGCAGTGAAATTTGTTGGTGATGCTTTGTAGCAAAAATTGAGTGCAATTGTATGTTTTCAATAAATTTCTGCTTGTTTTTTGTCTTTATTTTCAGACACGAGCCGCGTCGAGCAGCTGCATATTTTCAAAACCACGATAGCGAGCAAATCCTCCGTGCCCCCGCAGTTCAGATACAGTGAGTTGTGCAATCGATAGAATGGGATTTATCAATTGTTACGCCTTAAATATTTCATGTGATTCTGATTTGGGGCGTTGCGTGAAGCCACGAACATGAGATTAAATTAGAAAGCAGATGCCGTTTGGCGTTTTTTTTTTTATGTGTGCAGCAATTATCCTGATCGCAGTGGACCCCACCACACGCGTCCCAGTGCTNTAGGCATGCGTTNAGCGGCTGCTCTAATTCTCAAGCTTGCTGACGGAATGTACTTACAGCCGCATTCGCCGTGCGTTTTGACTGCACGGCGCCTTGCCATATTGCTTCGGGACTGCGATGCAACCAATTGTTTCCTGTGCTGTCATTAACCTTCGTTGACGACGCACCCTTCGCGGAGCGTACCGCGCCCGCAGTTCGTGATGACGCAGCGCTGTTGATATAATAATTCGACGTAGACGTTCGCTTCATGCTGCTGCTCATTGTACGTACGGTTGTTTTTTGTGCGTGAAGATAAGGAAGGTACTGCCCGTTGACTTTTTATATCAATTCTGAAACCTTTTCCTATGAAAAATTCTTTTTTTCAGTCCTGCTGACTTGAATCGCCAGCTCGTTTTTCGTCGTCCTTTAACCGTATTGGTTTCTACTTAATGCATGCTTGCACGCTACGTGCATTTGGCGTCGGCGTGAAGCAACTTTTATGAATTATTGCATTTGCCACGAACGTCTGACAAATTCTGCTCGCAGTCATCAAGCCCATCAACCTGCAGTCTCGCCTACGACTGAACCCCCATCCACACAACGACCTGTCCAAGCCGAAGATCGTTCTCGACCTGGATCTGGAAGAAATAGGCCTGCGTCTGCTGCAGGAGCAGTACCACGGCGCGATGGAACTCGTCGACAGCATGGACCGCATGGTCCTTAACGCACCTTTCCGAAAGTTCCGACCCGCTGTGGCCCTGAAAGCGGACAAGAGAGCCTGGTGGGTGGGCGTGTCGTCACAACGTTGTTTGCTGTTCTGTTTCAATTTCCACCTGTTGTCGCCGCTGAAAGATAAGCACGAACCCGGTTTCGCCGGAAGACTGACGTAATGCCTTCGAACTCGCGAGTGAACCTTGGTTGGCGCTTGCCTTGCTTGACCGCCTGCTTCCCGCCACACTGATGGTGCCGGTTGCATCTTTCAAAAAAAAAAAAAAAAAAAAAAAAAA
>JGI24159J19872_10014061_pt1 | contig 10366 bp, 7 predicted proteins | sample Ectturendosymbi4_FD_19872 | JGI IMG/M metagenome (IMG submission 19872) | reverse complement strand
CTTAGATGCAACTGGTGCCGAAACCTCGATGCTGTTAAACTGCATACTGCAGGGGTGGGCAATTATTTTTGCTGCTCATGGGCCACTTTTAGAAGGCCGCATTAGCGGAAGGCCGTGCCTTCTTATGAGAGTAGAAGCAAGTCTCAATTTATAGCCTCAGCACTAATACTTACTATGAGAAANTGGAGGAACTTTCAGATTTGAAGATTTTCCTGAATGCTTCTGAGGGCCACATTTGTCNCGCAGGCCGCTATTTTCCCACCCCTGGCATACTGCACTGAATAGTCCTCATCCTATCCACGCTGCACACTCGTAATAATAGTTGCATAACATTGTTGTGGTTACACCACAATCACAAAATATCCATAAGCTACCACAAAAACGGATTAGTCAATAGTCATCAAACCGTTGGAAGATGGTTTATTTTTATGTGCTTTGTTATAAGAATATTTTGATGAAACTAGTTGGTTATCAAAAGCCTACTTGTCTCTGTGTCATGATGGAATTCGTGGTTGAACCATTTCGCTTTCATGTGAATTGTGTTCACTTTCTAAAGCTGCTTTCACTCATGTGAGGCCGGCACAATTGTGTCCGGAAAACGGTAATTCGATTTACATATGCAGTGCTGTGGAAGTTGCATGGTTAGCATAGAATTTTCGACATAGCAGCACACGTGTGTGATTACATCTACAGTGGCGTTTAGGTGTCTCTAGTGATTAATAACGTTAGTTCATCTTTTTTATGATATCCACAAGCCTATGTTGGGTTTGATAGGGCTAATCATAGTAACTTAATCTTCAAAACAATGAAAAATCACCATGCAAGGTAGATATTTATGTTACCCCCCTAATTTTTCCTTGGCCCCCCAGTGGCCCTCCCACTTTTTCCATTCTAGAATCGCCACTGCCCTTGCCCTACCGACGTTCCGGCGTCCCTGGAGGCGTGGCAGAAAAGGAACCACTGCTCTAGCACGCTTACACATGTCTGTTTGGCCATCCTGCTACTTGGCACCTCGCACAGTAGACGGGGTTTTTATTAATGGGAGGCCGCCACAACTTGTATTTTAAATTACGTATGCACGGGTACGGCCGCAAAATGTGTGACCCCGATCAAAAGCTTTCAATTTTTGCGTGACGGAGGTATTGCACCATCGCAGTTTCAGATATAATACAAATAAATTCAGAATCATTGTCTGTGGTTTCCGTAGTGTAGTGGTTATCACGTTCGCCTAACACGCGAAAGGTCCTCGGTTCGAGCCCGGGCGGAAACACGTTTTTTTCAAGTAATGGATGGGAGTAAGCAAGGAGTTATCAACAAATTTTCAGAAGTACCGTATTTTCGGCACCATAAGGCACAGTATCAAAAATTTAATGGTAGGTGTTCTTTTTTCAGACATAAGGCGCACCGGATGATAAGGCGCATCAAATGAATCAAAACTTAGATAAGTCAAACTGTATTCATCTCTTTCCCAATAACTCCCGAGTGCCNGAGNCGCCACTGGGAGTTTATTCCGTCATTGCATTACTGTACGANGGAGTTTAATCTCTCACACATGCCTAATCCGCTAGACTCGATTAAAATAAAAGTTGTTCGCGTGTTTGATTCGGTGTGCACCAATGTAGCAGGAGCCCCCGGAGTAATATGATCTGTGGTATGTGCTAGCTCAGGGTGGTCCAAGACTGCGAGCATGAAGGGCCACATTACGGTTTGAGGAAAAATTAGCGGGCCGCAAAGAGAGGAACTCAATTGCAATTGAAAAACTCGTTTGCTGTTCTAATAGGCCTAATTTTTTCTGCACGCCCAACGCAATTTTTTATTCTAGGGTAATTTTTAGTTTTCTGTTCGTTTGTTTGCGACTCAAAACAGCAGGGTAGCCAGCCCAAAAGTTTGGGGAGGCCAAAAACTTTGGTGGAGAAAAATGTTTGATTTTATGCGAATAACGCTATTTTGCTTGGGATAACACTATCAAAGCACAAAATGGTTATATGTTCTAAAAATTTGGAGAGGGGCATTCCCCCCTAGGCCCCCACCTAGCCCTCCCCTGACTACGCCTGTGACTCAAAATATAGATTTTCTGCTAGAATAGACATACACAACACACCAACAAAATAACAAAACAGTTTTCGTTTCTTGGTTTTGGTTATAAAGTCAATGTCCGCTTCAATTTCCGTAGTTGGCAGGCGCAAGCAGGCATGCAGGTTTCATCAGCCATTCTACTTCGTGTATCGCTTCTCAATCGCATCATAATTGAGAAAGCACTTTCGCAAATTACGAGCATGCAGCACATCTTCAGTGCAAAGTCTCTAGCGAGAGAAATTGACCGATTGCTACCCTTGGTTCCGGGCCTGGTTATCCTTCAATTATTTCAAAATGCTTCCCTAGAATTTCCGTGGTATTTCCAGTATGTCTTCTCGTGTTTGGTGCTGTAGCCTAATCCCTATTTAAATAAAAACTCTTTCGGAACTGATATTACTTGCAACCTCACAAGGCACTGTGGTTTGCTCCCAGTTAGAATTGAACTTTCTGTTCATCTCTGACACTTCTCTATTGACACTCATTTTTTGTTAAATTGCTATATTTGACTAGATATTACTTCGTTAATTACACAGTGCACATCTTCTAATCTAACTCGAAAATTAATTACAGAGTCTATGCTTGCACCAAAGATAAAAAATAAAGGCATGCCTTATGATCAAAGAGTGCTGCAGCGGTAGCCTAGCCTAGAGGTTAGCTGTTGTAACGTATTGCAAAAAATATTGTTACACCTAAATAGTAGCATAATGACATGCACATCAGTGATGTATGACTTGAAAGGCTGTGTGACTAATGCAATCTACAGGGTGACACAAAAAAAGCGGTCATCACCTAAACTTGAATAACTTTTGAAATAATTAATCAACTCTTTTTATTTTTCAGATTTACCAAGTAAAATTAAAAAATTTTTGGCAGAAGTCTATCCACGCAGTTCAATTGCAATTCAAACAACGTTTCGGATGTCATGAATTTCCTGTCCACTCAATGATCTACAGGTGGGTCAACAAATTCAGAACCCATAGGACTGTGCATAACCTCAATCGTAAAGACACTAACAGACAATCACACTCTGGACGACCGAAATCAACAAGGACACCTGCCATCTCCAAAACATGGCATCATTGGACCATTCTGGTTCGAGGACGACAACGAGCGGTCTGTGACAATCAACACCGAGCGATATGTCCAGGTACTTGGCAAGTTCTGAACAGCACTTGGTCGACGGAGAGGGGTCGTCAGGGTCCTCCTCCTCCAGTGGTTCCAGCAGGATGGTGCCACCCCCCACACCTCAAACGAATCATTGGTATGGCTACAGCAGCGTTTCCCTGACCGACTGATCACCCGCAGGTGTGACCCGCAGTGGTCGCCGCATTCACCGGACTTGAACCCCCAGATTTTTATATGTGGAGATACTATAAGGACAGGGTGTATGGCAACAACCCCCAGACTATCCCTGACCTGAAGGCAGCAATCACAGCAGCAGTAAGAGCGATCCCAAGGGAGGAATGCGGGAGGGTCATCGAGAACTTCGCCTGCCGGATCCAAATGTGCTTGCAGCGCCGAGGAGCTCATTTGGAGCACATTTTTTGAGCGCCAGTGAAACAAAGAGTTTTTGTAGTACAGGCTTGAAACTTTGGAGATGTCTGCTATACAGGCTTGACCTAATGTAGCTGAAATTTTGTGTCAATCTAAATAAAATGTTGGAAGTTATTCGATTTTTGGTGATGACCGTTTTTTTGTGTCACCCTGTATTTATGACTTTGTGTAATACACAGCATACAGCAAGCGTCCACGGGCCGCATGCGGCCCGCGTTCCATTGTTTGGACCTAGATGCTCTCGGATGCTGCTCACTGCAATTGTTGTTGGTTCATTACGTAACAGGGTGGTCTGTTTACAAAAAAATCGTAACTAGCAATGAAAGAAACAGCACCGTTTGGCACATAAAATTGGTTCTGGATGAAAAAGCACAACCAGATTCATACATTAGGCGCACCGCATTATAAGACACACTTTCGATTTTTGAGAAAATTAGAGGATATTAAGTGCGCCTTATGGTCCGAAAAATACGGTAAATCGATTTCACGCAATCATTATATGTCCTCAACCATTGGCGTAGCCAGTCCAAAAATTTTGGGGGGACGAAATGTTTGATTTTAGGCGAATAACACTATTTTGTTTGGAAAAACGCCTCTCAAAGAATGAGAGGCGTATGTTCTAAAAATTTGGGGGGCATGGTCCCTTTGGCCCTCCTCTGGCTACGCCTATGTCCTCAAACTTATTCAAATACAATAGTGGTACTCCTTACAATTTTATATTATTATTTGTAGTGACCATTACAATTTTATTTAATCAAAAACAATGATTATGCTCAATAAAAACAGCCTATAAAATTTGAGGCACTACGAAAACCCACCACCTTCGTTCCCATTCTCCGCTTTTTCTCGTGCTACATGAAACGAATTTTTATCAAAAATAAAAATAATTCTGTTTGGAAATGTCTAATATCATTTCATTTAGTTCATTGATGGCTGCATTCATGGGCTTCCGCAAGTATCTTTTCGGGAGGGGGTCAACATCAACATTTTCTTTATCCTTTTCAGGTTTCAATGGAAATGCCGAAATCAAGGCCGGCCCTAGCAGATGCGGGGCCAAATGCAAGACCTGAGGGCGGGGCCCAACGCAAGACCTAGGCGCGGGGCCCCTCTGAGCAGTGATTTTATGACGTCATCGTGTTCAATAAACCATGTTACGATCGTGGTAGAGCGCAGAAATGCAGTACAGCACCAACACGAGAATTGAGCACGCTTGCAAACGTTCGAAAGGAAATTTGCTAGTTCTGATAAGAGCGTTCTTTGTTAACAATGTAATTTATATGACGTTTCTACTGAATTCTCAAGCGCAAGATGTATGTGGCAAAAATTAATAATCTACTCAAACACCATGGTGCGGTGCCCCTAGAGGCGCNGGGCCCAATGCAGCTGCATCGGTTGCATCGGGTTAAGGCCGTCCCTGGCCGAAATGGTCGTTTACAAAACGCTTTGAAAGTTCCTAGTCCCAATTTGCATTGGGNAAATGCGCGTTTAGCCCCCTGCGGACGCTGATGGGTGCGTTACTGTTTCTTAGATACCATTTGTGAAGGGTTCGTGAGCGGTGGCGCCAAATACAGGTGCCACATCTAAGAGATACCAACTATAAGTAGTAGTAGTTTTAAGAAGAAACGGCAAATGTTGCAGGTTTTCGAATTTAAAACGTAGAAACTGCGAAAGTTAAGAGGTAGTTGAGAGCAGTGGTGGATCCATTTGGGAGAAGTTTGAGGCAACTTCCCCCTCAAACGTCTGTTGCGCCCCTTCGATGTAAATGTGTCCGTTTTTGGAGCCTATCGAATTAGAATAAGATATTAAAAATACTCTAAACCAGTAGTTCTTTTTCAGTTGAGCCCACTGTAGCAGTCACGCAAGCATGTCAGTTACATAAGCCGACCAAGAAAGAAAAGGCAGAATCATCCCCAGTCCATAGGCGCAGCCAGAGGGTCGGGTACCTTTTTGGCGCCACCGTTCTGGCGACGAATATTAGGCGCTAAGCTGTTTTTGGCATCAAGCTGTTGTGGCGCTGAGTTATTTTAGCGCTGGGCTGTTTTGGCGCCGTTGCAGAGTCTGACAAATGTGTGTAATGAAAATGGATAAAAACATGGATAAAACTTTAATTTATATCGTACTTGTAAGCTCAATCTCGTAAACATTCAAGTGGTGGCGTTTGAGTCAAAATGTTTTTCGATGTTTAGAATTTAAATTCGGTTTTTAATTCGCATGATCAACACAGTAGCAATGTGTCACTTTTATTTCGTTTTTCAGGGAAAACTTTGAATTATCGCTCTTGCTAAGAAGATTCTCAGCCATTCATGTTATTGGCTATACGCGAAAATAAAAGGAGCTTTTTAATGTTAAGAAAAGCACTTCGTATAGTCCTAAAGTACAGAAATACACCTAGAACCGTCGACAGAAACTCTTCAACAAATTTTGCAAAACTCCACTGATGTATAGTGTTTTATATTTCAATTTGTGGGGCATGGTGGATTGTTTGGGGGGGTTAGCTAGGGCCGGTCTTCAGCCGATTGGACCGATTGCCGCCAATCGGGCCCCGCGCCCAAGGAGGCCCCGCGCTACGCCTACGCAAACTTATGCTTTCTATCGAAGCTGCTTGTGCACTGCCGGCGCAGGCCCGTGTCCAACGAAAATCAAAATTAACTGCACGGTTTTCAACACCCTTAATCATCATAATTCGTTCTGTGATCGTAACAGGAACGGTTATTGTTTTTCAGTAACGTGTAGCCTAGTTTTTTAATAGCAACTAGTCAAGGCAGAGAGGGCCAAAGTCAGGGGTCGGGAACCTATGGCTTGCGAGCCAGATGTGGCTCTTTTGCTGACTGCATCTGTCTCGCTTGATATTTTCTTAACACGATTGTTACGGATGAAACTTTTCTGTAATTTTCCTACAAAGCCATCAGTAACACCATGCAGCACCAGAAGTCGCATTAACAGTAAGAAGCATGTTATTAAGAGAAAATTCAGAGATTTACCATTGTTTAAAATTGTTGATTTCGCTTAAAAATGCACACGTTAGTTAGTAGCATAGTTGCATTCATTGTTGAAAAATATTATATGGCTCTCACGGAAATACAATTAAAATATGTAGGTTTCATGGCTCCCTTAGCCAAAAAGGTTCCCGACCCTGGTCTAAGTTTTGAAGCTGTCTTCTGTTTCAATTGTAAGCGTTTCGTATTTGGCAGGTCAAGTTTCAAAAGTTGCTGTAAGGTTCGATTCGATAGATTTTGCTGTTTCAATAGTTATCGCTGCTTTTCTTCTGAAGGTCAAAGTTCGTAACACAATTGTGTGCTTCTTAGTCGGTCTTTTCACAGCGCTATTCACATTCCCTCTCGTAGAGATCTGATGAGACAACTTCTTTCCCTAGTTTGTTTATCGCCCTCAGGATTTGCTTGACCACCCCATTGAACATGGCATCCGAGGAAATGAGCTTTTTAAGCTGAAACTTATTTAAACTTATTTGAGATCTTCAATCCAACAAGAGCGCCGAAACCATTTGGCGATTATGTCCATTAAATCCGAAATTAGCAGAGGCTTAAAGATGGACGAAATCCTGAAGGAAGTCGCTAATGCTACAGCACGAAAAAAGGTTTCTCTTAGCAAAAGCATTTTTTGCGTCCTAGGCTATCATAGCCCAAAGTCAGTCGATTTGATTTGTGTGTTCTCACGTGTTATTGTTTTGCTTATAACTTATCTGTCTGTTCCATTCGTCTTTCTCATTATTGTGCAGCATTATGATACAAAGTTGCACTGTATTTTGTGTGTGATGTCCTATTGTTTTGTTGTCACCCTTTTTCGTTTGCTGATATTTTGTAGCTAAGCTGTTATATATTTGCTGGCAGATTATATCAAGCAGTACTGCTAATTTCATTTAACACAAGGCCAATTGGCTGCTGATAGTGGTTCGGCGCCCGAGGAATTGTGCCCCCTTGCCCCCCTCGTTACGCCCCTGGTTGTGTGTACAATCTAAAACAAACCTATACACTTATACTTTGCGATGTGTCCAAGACTTTTTGTATCCTTAACGTTTTCTGACTAACCCCTGTGATATGGACCATGCGTCCGAGCCAAGATGAAAAACGAATAACTACATAAAATACTATAAAGCCTGCAAATACAGCAAACACAAACTCGTTGAATTATAGAAGTTTTATTGAACCATTCTTTGCGATTTGTAAAGTCTCGAGACCTGTAGCCTTCGAGACCGAGACGAGACTGGAAAAATTCGAGACCGAGCAAAAATGGGTCTCGAGACGAGCCTCGAGACTCCATCACTGGCAATGACACACAGAATAAGGAGAGTGCATGTATTGTAGAAGAAATTGTGTCAACAAACCTCGCCAAAACGTTGGTTTGGAAATATGAATATGGCGTCAAGTTGTGACGTCACAAACACTGCACACCAAATACAAATGGCCACCGCATGGCATTGAATGAACCCTTCCACTATAAAAAGATTCTGCGTTCCCACATCTCTTTTTTAGCATTAAACCCCTGGGCGTAAGCATCTCAGAGGCTTGTTAGGTGACCTACGTTCAAGTGCGGCTTATAACCAAGAGCTGCTAACAATCGTGTCAATACGGTATTCACATTAGGCAATATAAGTCTCCATAAACCTGACGCAGTCGAATCAAAGCTTGTCGTGTACTATAATTGGAGTCAGTAGTAGTAGTGTATTGGTTTTTGTGGCAAAGTAATGGTTCACACAGTCAATAGATCATACAACATTGCGCACAGTATCCTGCAGAAGCTGTAGCATATTTAAATTAAGAGCAAAGTTCTACACAAGCAACAACATTTACTGATTTCTTTGTCACAAACGATGAATGAAAGACCATGAGCTCAATTTCCTTTTCAGCTTCAGTGAGACCTGCTGCTGCATGGTCACAACTTGTGTTTGAGAGTAACTGAAACTATAGTTCGTACATTCTTTCCCTAATCTTGCTTTAGTTATTCATCACTTCACTCGTTAGCTTTTGCTTGCAATTTTCATGACTAAGGATGCGGAACATTATGTGAAATCGATTTCCTATAAAAATACTTCGTTGATTGATTCGACTGCATCACCTTTGTGGAACCTTGCCATAGGGGGGGGAGAAACCGGGTAATTTCCACAAAATGTTTTTAAAATATGTTTAGTTGTTAGGTACAACAACATCTTACAATCATTTTTCCCCCATTCGAAAATAGTACAACAGCAAGTTACAGTCAATTGCTCTCCCCGAAAATAGCATCTGGTTGCGCCCCTGAGACTTACAGTTTTAGCCTACTGTATACGCTGAACAAAACATACTTTGACACTGAGTTGTCCAAATGCTTGAGGCTTTCTAGATAAAGCTCTATCCAGTCCATGCTCGTCACGAGGTCGTCCTGGATAACATAGTCGTCATGGCGCAGCGAAGCTTGAAATGATTTTACCATGTCAAAAAAATTTCCGTAATCCTTTTCTATCTGTTTTTCTTTGAGTTTCCTGTGTAAAGAAAGCCAAAATGTAACACAGATCCTACTCCATTTACTTTGATTTTGAACCCAAGCCGAGGCTTGACTTTAGGCCAGGGTCTCCAAACTACGGCCCGCGGGCCAAATCCGGGCCCCAAAGCCATTTCATCCGACCCGCGAAGCTATTTTGTCAATAAGGAAAATATAATATATTTACAAACAATTTGTTTATTTAGTAGAATGTAACATATACCCCCGACAAATCACAATATGTAAGATGTCCGGCCCTCGAACTGTTGTATAATAGCTTACGTGGCCCTCTGACAAAAATTTGGAGACCTCTGTTTTAAATCATAGAAATACAATTAACTTTACTGAAGTTATAGTATTTTCAGAAATGATTTCACAAACGTGTTTAAACAACGTAAGGAGGAGTTGACATGCAATGTGGCTACCATGAGTAAATATGTAGGAGTTTAACATGAGCTACAGACTGAAGACATCAACAGTTCACTGTTCTTGCTACCGATGAGACACTACCGTTTCATTGGTGTCATTGACCGTGTGACGTGTGTATATACGCTACTATCTCAATCCCATTGACCATTAGTATTGGGAAAGTCGTTGTACCCCAGTGAAACGCAGTGCTAGACGAATTAGCATTCCAAAATGTCTACTAACGACTGAACTTCAATAGTCTGCCTTATCACAATGCTGATCTTAATTTCCAAAAAATATTTCGTTCTAATATTAAAATACTATTGTTGGGGGTAAAAACTACTTTATCAACTGCCTCTCACTACTGTTGGCTTAAATCCTGCTCCGATACAGCAATAAGAAAAGTGCAAGTCAAGCAGATCCTTTTAAAACCTCAAAATGAAAAAATACCTTCACCACATTCAAAGTAACATTAATGTCTCGTCCTTCTCACGTTCCTCCGTCATAACCAGTGACGGATTAAAATAGTAGAAAATGTAGCAATTTACTACGGGCCCCGCGCTTTTGGGGCCCCGCCGTCCTTTGTGTAAAATTTGTTCTTTGCTATATGCAAGAGTGGATATTACTGTAAAATTTGGGTGTCTGAGGCAAACGTTCGTAACGGTGATCTTATACTTCACAAATGCTATACAGAAAAAAGTTAAAATCTTCCTTTTGTATGAGAGTTTGCTTCTGCGTGAAGGTCAATTTCACTTTGTAAATTGTTTGCAGTCATTTGATTTTAAGTTGTTCTTTGTCCACCTTCACATTAAAGTTGTTGAGGGGCCCCTTTTGGCTTATTTGCACACAATTT
>JGI24159J19872_10014060_pt1 | contig 10366 bp, 6 predicted proteins | sample Ectturendosymbi4_FD_19872 | JGI IMG/M metagenome (IMG submission 19872) | reverse complement strand
AGCTAATCTAACCTAATGCTAAGCTAACTCCAAACTAACGATAACCTAACACCAACGTAATGCTAGCCCCTAAAGCAAAAATTCAAAAAGTTTTGCAAAAATTTAAAAAATGGTCCCATGAATGGAAATGTGGTTATCGTTAGCTTGGAGTTAGCTTAGCATTAGGTTAAGCGAAAATTCGGAAAGTTTTGCAAAAATTAAAAAAATGGTCCCATGAATGGAAATGTGCAAGTAGTCACTATTACGAAAACGCAAGGCACCAAGCTCAGAGGCGAATCCATAACCATTTGCATAGTAGACTTGAAACTTAACTGGTAGGCTACCAGGTCAACGCTGCTTGAGTGACAAACTGACTGTTTTTTTCGAACCGCATCATGTGGGGCGGTTCCCTAGCCACTTCTTTGAAGAAACTTTGTTTATCATGTGAAAGGCTGTAAATATCTAAGGAGCAGATGATCATAGCTCTGCTTGAGTTAAAGTATTGATCTTAATTGCCTGTGCAAAAAGTGTCAAGTAAGCTTCAGCTTGCTTCCAGCTATTGTCAATGGAATCATATAAAAAAAGAAATCATACAACTGGCTCATAAAATGGCACTAAATTTGTGCTTGGGAAGGATCAACTGTGAAGCTTCATTGAAGATATCAAGAGTAATTATAGGGTTCCCACGCGATACTGAAATTATTGAAAAAGTATTGAATTTCAAAATTGGTTCTCAAGACCTTTAAAAAGTATTGAAATTAGTCAAAATATGCATTGGATATTGAAAAAGTATGGAAATTCTGAATGGAAAAGAAATTTGAAATATCTTAATGAGTAGAATTTTACTGAAGGCAAAGCAGTTCATTATTTATGCAGTGTAAATGTAATGAAATGTGCAAAATTGAGTTTCGTGATAAAGAATTTAAAAAAATCAAGAGGAGTAATAGTATTGAACTTTTTGAATTTAGTATTGAAAAGGTTTTGAAAAAGTATGGAAAACGATTTTTAAAAGTGTGGGGACCCTGTAATTTTATGAAAGTTCCCAATGTTATATTTAGGAAGCATTGTCTTTTTGCAGAAAAACAAACTTATGGGTTTGTCATTAATTCATTTGATTTCATTGATCATGATGTGGTAAGATGATATCTGCTAATTTTCAGTATCTATGCACAAAAAAATCCACCTGACCAACTGCATTGCATGTAGCATCACTTTGAAGAAAGTAGGTTGCTCAATGATTTACTGGATTTAAGAGAAGGTAAAAGGTAGAATGTGGATCCCTAGTATAGGAACTGTTTATAAATGTGACAAAGTGATAAGTTTGCAATATGTGTAAACCGTGAGATGATGTTAGTGATCTGTTCCTATTTATTCAACCAGATAAGTGGCCTAGTAGGACAGAGCGTGAGCCACANATGCTGGTAGGATGGGTTCCAATCCTAGTTGGGTCATAGTGAAGACTTNATGATAAATTGTAGTTGTGGCCTGTCNAGCCTTGTGCTTGGCGTTATGGGTGCAAGGGAAACTTCAATGTGCAATGCTGCCATTGGGCTGCCATCGCATCATTCATTGCAGAAGTAACTGCATGGCTCCTAGTGCAAGCAAGCAGAAATGGGTGATGCATGCCACTAGTGATGCTCCAAAGGGAGTATGGAAAGCAAGTATAAAGAAACTCTTCTATTTATTCAAAGGAGTCCTGGATTATTCGTGGTAATTTCAGTGACAATACAGAGTGTGTTATTCCTTTAGTTCCACGTGTGTGTAACTATGAAGTATAATTCACCTGGTCAGGAAAAAGGAATTGGAGGGCAAAACATGCCTTGTTGGTATTATGACAAAGCTGATTTGAAGAAAACTCCATCATTTTTTGATGGACTTAATGCTGAAACTGAAGCAAGATACAGGCGTGAAGGTCCAAGATTTATATTTGATATGGGTACAAAGGTAATTTAAAACATAAGTTTCTTTGGAATATTAATATTCTTTATCTTGACATTATAAATGAAGGTGTAATTAGCTGTGGGTTGTTCTTTTTGTATAGTTTCCTTAACTTCAATGCTAATAACATTAATGCAATTACAGCTTGGATTACACCATGAAACTATTGCAACTGCAATAGTGTTTTTCCACCGTTTCTATATGTTTCATTCATTCAAAAAGTTTCCTCGTCATATCACAGCTACATGCTGTTTGTTTTTAGCTGGAAAGGTTGAAGAAACACCAAAAAAATGCAAGTAAGTAATTTTTAAAGGTTTGCATTGCTGCTAAATTGGACCTTTTCTAATCGTTTTCTGAGTCAAAGAAAGAATTTAGAACTCTATCATGCTAGGAAAGCAAGTTGAACTTCCATCCAACCTACTCAGAAATGCTCTTCTTGGCAGTGCTGGTGATCATAGTGTTTTTTCACTGGTGATTAACACCTTCCGTTCTGGTAGCCTAAGGCTAGAATCCAGCAGTTTGCACATGTTTTGCACTGGAATATCTCCACCAATGATTGTGGTAGAGAGCTGTTCAAACCCTCAAAAGATTGTGCAAGTCTTCACGTCTGCAGTAAAAAAAAATTTTGGTTTTGGGTTTCATTTTATTGTGAGTGACATCATAAGTGGTGTTGTTTTAGGCCTTTTTGGCCCACTTCATCTGGCCATTGCCCAAACTGCTAGATGGTATTATTTCACTCAAGTTTTTATTGGAAACTAGGCTAAAGCCCGAGTCCTTTCATACTTGGATTGACTTGCTGGGGCTTCTGGTTCAAAAGTTATGATCTAAAATAAACAAAGTAATTAATCCCATAATTAGATAATTAACCAATGGGTAAGACAGCATCAAATTAATCCCATAGTTAGATAATTACTTTGTTTGTTTATTTTAGATCATAACTTTTGAACCAGAAATGCTAGAAAGTTGATCAAGGTCTCAAAAGATGCAAATTCTAGCCTAATTTCCAATGAAAACTTCAGCGAAATACCTCCGTCTGGTGGTTGGGCCCAGGTCAGGCACCAGCAGCCAAAAATGGCCAAAAACCTGCAACTGCGCAACCATGTGCACACACAACTAGTGAAGCATTTCAAGCAGTATCGCATAAGAAATTTGGAATGTTGCAAGCGCGTGAGAATGAGATTTCACTGCGCAAATGATCTGGTGGTACTGCAAAATTGCACGGTTGTGCACCTTGGAGGGAACACTGCTTACATATGATGTCACTCACAAAAAACTGAAACCCTAAGCCAAAAATTTTCTTTTCATTGCAGACCCGAAGACTTGCTGAGTCTTTTTATAGTTTGAACAGTTCTCTAGCGCAATCAGCTGAGGAACTATGCAGTTGGTAAGTCCACCAAAATATCCCTGGTTTTTCCCCGATTTCCAAGTACGTACATCATACTGTATTTGTAGACCGGCGGCCAATGTGTTAAGGACGTTGTTGATATTATCTTTTCTGTAATTGCCAATGCTTTGGAGAAATCTATTTCTGCATTTATTCTTGTCCTCTTTACTGAGATCAATTTTTAAAGTGATTACTTCTATATTTTAAGTTTTTTATTATAGAGATAACAAAAGTTGCTGATATAATTTGTTTTGCAGTACAACTGTTTTTTTCTGACTTTGTTTATGCATGTTAATTGTTTTTTCTGACTTTGTTCATGCATTTTGTGCTGCAGTAAAATGTATGCTTCATTTGTTTTGATGCTGTCTTACCCATTGCTTGCAGGTCATAGCTCAAATGATTTTTTGCTAGGATGATCAACAGTAGTCCTTGCCCTGAGAGCACTGTTCAAGTGGTCTGTTTTATCTCTTGTTTTAACTCAGTCAGGCTTGTAAAAAATTGAACATAATCCATATTATTTTTCTGTGGTAGTTTTTTTCTTCTGGACGTAATTGCAAATAATAAAATTATTATGTTATAAACATAGCATATTGTACTATAAAAGATTGAACAGAAGACAATTCGTTAGAGCAACTACATTACACTGTGTCAACAAACAAAATCATAAAGTGAGAAATGGAGCATAATGTTAACAAATCAGCCAAGCCTATTAATATTTGTTGTGATTTAGCAAACAAAATTTTATAGGCCTGTGTCTTCTGTAATTTTCGTTGTAATCAAATTCTTTTGTTGGTACTACTATTGTTACTTTCTGAATATCAACAATATAAAACTGGGAGCTGGTTATGGACTTGTGTGCCATGCCTTATGCAAGAGCTGCATTTTTGAGCTACAGATTCTATCCTTTGCATTTTGCACATGACTTAGTAAAAAGACGTGAAAACATATTGTATTGACTTAAATGATTGACTTGATAGACATAACCAGAGATGTTTTAAGGAAACTTCTATCTTCAGTATTTGTGCAATACTGTGCCTTTGTTGTTAATGACATTTTGAAGTTGCTGGCATTTTCTCATTTTGAAAAGGGTAATTGTTTTTGTTAAGGTGTACTTCAACATTTATGAAGGGTTCTTGGCTTTAACTAGTGATGTTATTTTGACAGTTAAGCCTCAAAGAATTTGAGTTTGTGTACACTGACATAAACAGCTTTCTCTTCATATAAAAAAATAAGTGTGAATTTGTCATTTGGGCTGGATGGAACTCTCTTGCATTTGCACACCATATATGTTATCTATAACTTGGATCTTTCTTGCTCTGATTTCAACAGCTCAACTTAGATGAAAAAAAGCATGATGCTTGGTTTTGCAGAGATTTGATAAAAGTGGCTCGTGGCTTGCTGAATGAGGCACAGTTTGCACAATTTGGAGATGACCCTAAGGAAGAAGTACTGACGTTTGAGAAAGTGCTTTTGCAGACAATTAAATTTGATTTCACTGTTGAACATCCTTATAAATACATGTTGCAGTATGCCAAAGCTCTGAAAGGTGAGGCACAAATTCTGTTGTGGACTATATTTTTTGTTAATTTCCTTGTGCACTATTTGCTGTTGTGTTGTGGTTACTATTGTTTTTTGTTGTCATTTTCAGTATTTTGTAGAGAATTACTTTTGGTACAATTATAAAGTATATGTTTCTCTTCCAGTATTGAAATGAGTAATATACAGCATGACTTTTGCATTACTTCTTTCTAAATAATGTTAATGTCATCTTCTTGGAAACCTTCATTGGTCTTTTTAATGTATTTAGGTGAGCGATCCAAGATTGAGAAGTTGGTGCAAATGTCATGGACTTTTATTAATGATAGTTTATGTACTTCCCTCTGCCTACAGTGGGAGCCACAAATTGTAGCAGTTGCTGTTATGTATCTTGCTGGTATGTGGATTGATTTTAAATCACTTTTTAGCAGTTTTCTGTTTCTGAACAATTTTCATGGTTTTCACTCAGAAATCAGTTACTTTACCTGTTGTGTGAGATGCACCCTGTGATAAATGTCTTTTTGTAGGAATTTATTGTTCTGTCTTAGCCAGAGGTTCTTGACATGTTTTTAAAAGCCCCTGGGAGACATTTTGATACTTCAGCTAGGTTTTGTCAGTGAAATTTCTTAGTGCTAATGCTGGGATAACATCCAAAATATTTAGGTAGTTGTGTTATCGCATGCATTCTCGCATGAAAAACTGCAAATGCAGTGAAAATTGCCACCGTCAGCCATCGTATTCAGTTAGAGACTTTACAAGAGTCGTCTAGGTGGGGTTCCATCTACGCCATCATAGTAAAATGCTGCTGCGTGGCTTCAGGCGAGCAGTCAGCAGTCACTGATTAGAGTTTAGGTCACTAAATTGTACAGTTATCATCAGGCAGCACTTTTCATCTCGTAGATAGCCCCAAGGAAAAGCCTGGCCACTACATTGGATCCAGGTTCACCTGCAGTGGCTGCCAGAGTGGAGAAATAATCCCATCTTCCTGGTGTTTCTGAAAGACACCAGATTGCCTTGCATGGCTGAAAAGCTGAAAGACATCGCAAGTTTATCCTCTTCCGCCTAAACTTTGTGTCACTAATTCTCCTTGTCAGTACACTTAGAGATGTTAAGTGATTCTTTGGACATAGTCATCAGTCACTCATAAAAGAGATTATTTGAGCTATAGGTACAGCCTCGTCAGGTGCCACCAGTCTTTGTTAGAGTGGACCTGGGAATAATAATGGTTGAAAGATATCCTGCTTGCAGCTTCCCCAAAACTGCAGAATGTCCAATCTGCACCAGTTGCAGTTGAGGGTCATGTCCAGGACTACATAACTTGGTGACTAAGTACAATATAGGGAAAAATTAAAATATGTGGTCCTGTTTAAGCTACCAGAGTTAGCCCATTAAGCTACAAGGGTCTTGTGGAGTCACACGAAAAGAAAACCACACATTTCCTTAGAAATTCTGGTTGTTTAGTCAGGGTTTTTTTAAGGCGTTTTAACAACCCGATTCGGGTCCCTAGAATTTCAAATCGGGTCCCTAGAATCATAAAAATATTATTGGGTCCCTAAAATCAGAGAAAATCAGGTCCCTAGAATCAGAGAAATCGGGTCCCTACAGATCCAAACCAGGTTTCTATCATCTTCCTTAAAAAAACCCTGGTTCAGTGATTCTTAGCAGTTTTCAGTATTTTGGGGTTTTCTAAACTTTTTTTGTGCACTTCACAGAGCTGAAGTTGCCTGTTCAGTTGACAAAGTACATGTATACTATGAATACCAAATTGATTCTTTGCTGTGCAAGGACCCTTTCGATAGTTACTATTTGTGTATAGCTCCATGTCACTACATATTTGCCCCGATTGCAATTAGCTAGGTTCCAGTTAAGATTTTGCTGAACTTTTTACCTTCTTTGTTATGCAGAAAGTTTTGGTTTTGTAAAACTTGCGTACGTGCTGAGAGCACTGAGACAGCTCAAAATATATGGTAAATTGAATTATATAACTGGCATTGGATGCTCTTCACAATAGTTTCATGAAGTCGATGCGGTACAGTGGGTTGAGCACGCGCCACTGGAGCTGGTAAGCGGGGTTTAATTTCCAGTGAGGTCGTACAGAAGGCTTGAAAAATGGTATTTGCGGCCTGCCCAGCCTCGTGTTCGACGTTAGTTGGCGGTGTGTGGAAAAGGTTCACGCGTGATGCTGCCATTGACTCGCCACCGATGCAGCATTCAATGCGAAAGTAGGCGCGTGACCCCCGGCGCAGACGGACACTCGTGACACTCCAGAGGGAGTACAAAACGAGTAAAATAAAAGTGAAATTCTGCATCAAGCACCATTTGTCTTGCTTTCCATTTGGCTGTTCGTGGGATGCATATGTGTAGCAGTAAAATTCTTTGTTCGTTTTAGGTCGTTTGTGCAAGTTTGAACCTCAGGATTGGGCTTACAACAGAGGAAGATGGTGGGAGCAGTTCATCGACGACATTAGCACAGATTTGTTAGAGGATATCTGCCACCAGGTTATCGGCTTGTAAAACAAAACTTTGCCTCAGTATTTTCAATCTAACTGCTCAGCACAGTGCTATGTTGTGGTAATTTGCAAGCACAAGGGGCTGTATCCCCGCGTCTAATGTACCCACAGCAACGGTATAAAAATAAGCAGAGTAAACTTGTCCACATTACTGCGAAGAAAAAGACACGCAAGTTTATCCTCCGCCTAGCTAGCCTTTTCTTCTTGACAAAAATTCTCCATGTCGGCACATTTAGAGATGATAAGTGATTCTTTGGACATACTGTAGTTACAAAATAGGAACAGTAATTGCTCACCTAATTTTCTTTTTTTGATGGCATTATCTCGATTGTGTAATTCAGTCATATTATATTGCGTCCTCTGCAAACATTCTCACGTTCACGTTTTTCCCGAGCACTTGTGTAGGAGGCGGGGGTGCGGGGGGTGCAAGCGTGACCCCAAAACTTTTGATCTGGTGAAAATCCGAGAAAAATCACTTAAAATCCGGGCAAAATCTGAGGAAATTTGGGCAAAATGTGTGAATACCTTCGCAAAATCGCTGTATGTGCTTTGATTTTACAAATATGGCACCCAAATCAAATAAAGTGCAGACGTTTTTTTGGAGGTCATGTTTTTATTTAGTTCTTTACGGGCAAGTTAGCAGAAATTTGGGTAAAAATGGTGTTTGAAGTGCTTCGATATGAAAAAATACGCCCAACATGAAAAGAAATGCAGTCGTTTTTTTGGAGGTCATTTTCTTTGGAGTATTTTTCGGACAAGTTTGGGGAAATTTGGGCAAAAATCCTTCGCACCCCCAAAAATTTGCCTGCTCCTACATTTGTGTTTCCGAGCACACGGTGCATTATGTTTGTTTGAAAGAGCGTTGCTGGATAAATTTTCTCCGTAGGTACTCGATCAGTATTCTCAGACTAAAAGCAGTAAGGCCGGGTCATCGAACAAAGCGAAGAGAGAAAGACCGAAGACACCTGGTGACGCTGAAAAGGGTTCGGAGCCTCAGGTTAGTTTTGTTGCCTGCAGATAAAGACCTGTGACCTGTTGAGCGAAATTTTCAGCGATTGAAAAGCGATTGTTTTCAGGTGAAAACGTCAAAAACCGAACCACACAAAAATGCACAGAAAATTAAACCACCGCCGCCTGCCTCCACTTCCCAGGTACTTCTTGGACTGTTGCTCAGAATTTATGTGAACCCGCGTAACCTCCTGTTGCACGTCGGTCAGACTGGTTTTACTCCCTCGCGCAGCATCATCCTGTCTCTAGTAGTTTAGACCCGACGTCAAAAATATTTGCCTTGTCTATAGCAGGATTTTTTTAAGGAAAATGTTTGGAGCCCGGTTTGGATCTGTAGGGACCCGATTTCTCTGAGTTTCGGGACCCGATGATAGTTTTCTCTGATTCCAGGGACCCAATTTGAAATTCTAGGGACCCGAATCGGGTCCCTAAAACTCCTTAAAAAACCCTGTCTATAGTGAACTTTTGGTTCAGATGTATTTGATTGTTGTAGGTAACAGTGAAGGTAAAGATGTTAATTTACTTTTGATTTGTGAGTAATTTAGCTTAATTTTTTCTCTTCAGAAACTAGTTTACTTTTTTGGTATCCATCAGAATTAAAACCAACATCGCATTTTATGGTATAATTTTTAGGGAAAAACGGCCGCTGCAACAGTGAAACTTGTAAACTACAATCGATCTGTTTTGCAAGATCCTTTTATAAAAGTTGCTAGTGCCTTACTACGATTTCAGTTAAAGTTTGTTCATTCTGAGGAAAATTCACCGCACCAACTCAAAAAACGGCCCAGAGCAACTTTGTCTGCGGCGAAAGATATGTAAAAAATGTTTGCTGACGATTTTTCAGCCAGCGGTAAAGAAACCGCACACGCCGAGTGCTGCTGCCAGCAAAAACCAAAACCAGTCTTCAAATCAGCGGCGCACTTCTTCAAACACAGAAGTCGTTGCCATGGACACCGTTGACACAGGCGACAGAGGCACGATAGAGCAGTCAAAAACATCTGCTTCCAAGCCTCAGCAAGTAAGTTAATTACTGTCCTTTTCAAACACCCTTGTGTTTCTGTCTGCAACTGTTTTTTTCGCTGAAACATTTCGGTCATTTTTGCTGGGACGTTTTGGTCACTGAAACATTTCGGTCATTTGTCTCACAGTTGTATTAAAACTCGCTGTAACAGTGCTTTTTAGCCTATATATTCAAACATTCTGACCGAAATGACTAAATTTTTTTCGGTCATTTCAAAAACAATTCGGTCTATGACCGAAAAAAACAGGTATATGCGCCATAGCCGTAGCAGGCGGAAAGAATGCCTCTGCCAAAACCTTCGCTAAAAACTAGGCAAGCATTTTTGTGAAATTCTTGTAGAGATGGTTTAAAAAACTTGTGTTATCTGTTTTTTATTCTCATTTATTAGATTGCTTACGCGCAGCCAGTTCATAATCTTTGTTGGGTTTATCCGAATTCATATCTGACGTGGACGTCATTACCTTTTTCTCGGGAAATTTTCTGCCGATAATCCCAAATGTCGTTGGTCCCGTGCGGCTATTGTACATCGTGAATTTGATTGATATGTGTTTGTCTAAGATTTCACGCAAAGAACAACGATGGGGGCTATTTTAAGATCCACTAGGTTTTACTCGCGTTTGGAGACCAGCTGCATCTCGATTTCACGTGTTTAAAGCGACGGATATGTCTCTCTTTGCGAAACATCGATGTTTTTCCGACTTTTTGTCGTCTTGTCTAAATGTTCAACTTTATGTCCGGTTTTCGTAGTGCACTCGTGTCAGTTTTGTGTTAGGGTAACATCCAACTGTTCACGCTTTGTGTTGTCTGAAGAATCGTGAATTTCCAAATTCACTTCCTCTTCGATAATACTTAACAAGTATTCACAAACCTCTACAAAATTGCAGATCATCAGCTTTCTTTAAAGCTTTTCTGGCTAATAATTGCTTATCTTATTTAGGTCTCATCATCTAAGCCTCAAACACCGACCAAATCTGCGAGTGAATCGTCGTC
>JGI24159J19872_10014057_pt1 | contig 10368 bp, 4 predicted proteins | sample Ectturendosymbi4_FD_19872 | JGI IMG/M metagenome (IMG submission 19872) | reverse complement strand
AACCCTGGAAACAGCTCAAAACATTGAACTGCATGTATTTTGAGTATTTAGGAAGCTGTTGGAAGCTGTAAAAAAAAGTTGCAAAAGTTGCAAAAACTTGCTCTAATCATAACCCTTCTGTGATGGAGTGAGCACGTGATGCTGAAGAGAGGAAAAATAATGCGAAAAACATTTTGGTCAACAACACATAACCATGGAAAGACTGGGTGTCATTTAGACATTTCGACAAGCTAATGAAAAAAAATGTAAGCCGACCTTGATTGCAAGCCGCACGAAATGATGAAAGAAAAACTTTGTAAACCTCGGCTAATAAGCGAATAAATAAGGTAATGGTAAAATTACTTAATCAAGCATTCAGTAAATATTTTCAAGTAAGTAATTAAAGTAATTGCTTACTTGAACCCAGCCCTAGTCATAGCGCGGCCCACGGTATTCTTGATAAGCCCTCATTTTGTCTTTCGGAGCAATTTGAGTGTGAGAATCTGCTCTACGCTCACAAGCTCGCTGCAGAATGTGTTAATTTTAAAATTTCCTTGCACAGTGTAGTGTTGCACCATTGAAGAATTACAGTCTCTACCCTAAACACTTCAATTGCTTGTAGGAAAAGACAAAACAAACTTTTTGTGTTGAATGCAATTTCAAACAGCAAGACTGATCTCGACGCAAATCTCAGCCTTTTCTGCATTACCTGTTAGTGGCTGTCTGCTTTTTACTGATACCAGCATTGCTAATGTTTTTGTATCTCTCAGTTAAAATGCAACTTTTTTCTTGACTGCGTTCGCAAAGATTCAAACACTGCTTGTTTTACAGAGGTTTTTCTCCATCAACCAAGATCATTTACGGATCCAACGCCCTTTTCCCGTAAGTCTTTTTTCAAATCTTATGCAATGCTCAGAAATGACCATGTACAAAAGCAAATGTTATGTAAGCGTACAATAATTGTCTATGATATTGAAGAAGTTATTTTATTGTTTCAGCTGTGTACTGCAGCGTTTTTACATTGTTTTGCAATGAAGATTTTAATTTAGGGTGGTACCAAACTTTCGTGGTAATGCGCATGTATTGAGCACCATTAAAGTTCAAAAATTCATTTTAATAATCTAACTTCATTAAAAAATTATGTGTGCTGTCTCTCCACTTGCAGAAAAAAAACTGTTTTCAGTTCACGGCAATTTCAAAGAGCAAATCTTTATCACAGCACAACCTCCAGCCGATTCTATATTGGCTATTGGCAACTGTTTCAGTACAAAGAAAAAGCTTTAATCTGTCTGTCTCTCTCAGTAGAGATGCAAACATTTTTGTTCTAAGCTGTGATTCACAATAACTTTGAACAGCACTCTTATTTTGCACTGTCTATCGAAAGGAATCCTTTCCCAGCAAAGAATCAGACACTATGATCTTACAGAGAATATATATCGCCTACAAAGTGGGCATTATCAGTTCTTATTAAAATACCACTTATTTTGCAGAGGTTTTTCCTACTCCAGAACGTCCAAGAAGAGCTTCTTCGGAAGGACAAGAACCTCCTCGTGAGTTTATCTTTTAAACGTTATTGAAAAAGGTTGTTCAAAAATGCCCACATACAAGAAGCAGATTTTATGTAAGAATTGCAATAGCTTTCCGTAACTTAAGAAGTATCGTTCAGCTACATACTCTAGTGTTTCCACAGTTTTTAAAATAAAGTTTCATTTTAGAAAAAGGGTAATTTAGGATACTGCAAATTTTTTACTTTCATCGGGCACCAGAAGCTCATAATCCTATTTCAAATAGGGCTAGTGCAAGATGATGATGGATGAGCGCGATTTCATCCATGATGGGTTGTTGTCGCTCTTAAATTCAAATCTGGATTTTAAAAAATAAGCCAAAGAAGCGCTGGTGATAAACGTCGAGAACTACCTCAACAGGTTTCTCCGAACTAGTGGTGCAATCATGTTCTTCAACCTCTTGCATCCTTCTAGCTTTATCATTCTCCTGCCTTCTCCTTGAAAAAATCATACCTGATTTTCTAAAGGTTCAATTTTCTCTGAAAATGTTAGCATTGGCATGGAAGACACTAAATATCTTGCAAAATTATGTAAAAATCTGGAAATTGCAAAATCGTGGCTTTTTCGATAATCACGGTTGTTTTATGCAATTCCTCAAATATTAAACACGTTAAAAAGTTTATTAGATGGAAATGTTTACAAAATGCTTCAAAAAAACTTATCGACGATAAACAAAGTGCAAAAAACTGGAAGATTACTACCGTTTAAGCAAATATTCACCAGTTTGTGAGGTTTTGTCAGTCGTTTTCGCGAATCTGTTTCGGTCTACTTGCTGACAGCTGTCTTCAAGAGAAAAATGCCCTGAGAGAAAAATTGCACTACCCAAACTATGTACTAAAAGCTTTCTTTCAGGACTACACCAAAAAAAATTGCGATACCAACATTAACTACATTATTGTTCCAGAGCCACCAACCATGACAACGCTAAAATTAAGCCTCAGATCGATCCTGACACTCTTTATGTTTGAAGAAAATAGCTAAAATTATATTTCAACAAAAAAATCAACTAAAGCCTATCTAAAAAATACAAGTGTACCATGGTCTACTACGGCTTTTGCTATTGGCCTCCCGAAGTTTACATCAACCTGCTAAACTGCAGGTCTACAACATTCTGCTAACCCACTGATAAGATCTGTCGTGGCTGCCAATATCTGTCGTGATTTCCTGCGCCACGTTGGGCTGCCGACTGCGCCAGGTTTCCTGCGCCACGTTGGGCTGCCAAGATCTGTCGTGGCCTATTAAAAAGCAGACCTATTACTCGTTTACGCGGATAAATGCATGCCATCATGTTTTTTCCCAATGCGCAACCACACTATAAACTCGAATACTACAGAGAACGTCGTGATCGAAAATTTTCAGAAGCAATCCGTCAATATCATTTATCTACCATTTCCAGGACCTTTATTTTATTCTTGGTGTTTGTGCGCAGCTCTTCAGAGGTACGCTTTTGTGTGTACGGAAGTTTCAACAACATTACAAATACTTCCGTGCGGTTCGTGTGAAACTTCCTGAAAACTTGATGAAATATTTAATAGGCATTTTGAATAAAAATACAGCATTGGACGTCACGTTTTCACCAGAAGATCGCAGAAGTGTTATTTTCGTAATGTGCGATCCGCAAAATATATTAATGGCCATGCTGCACGCTGCGTTGCAAACTTAATCGGGAAAATCGTAGAAAAATCTTTAATGCAGCTGCCATTTCAAAAACGTTATCTATTTAAAGGGTCTAATGCAGTGTTTTTTTAAGGTTTTATAAAGGGTGTTGTGGTTGAGCTTTAGGGTGTTAACACCATTTCCTTTCTACAGTATGTCTGATACTTTCAACTGATTTTCACAAAAACGCAAGTTTCCGTCCAGATATGCTTATTTGAATACGACCTTTGATTTTGGCAAACAAACTAAAGAAAATTTCATAAATAGAAAGGTTCAATGTTGGCCTACAGATTCATTCACTCATTTTGGTGCCCGGTTTTCCTTTGGGGAGAATCGCGGGGCAACAGCTCTAGGACCCGAAATACCTCACGATCAACAGCATGTAATTTCAGATAGCACTTCCACGCCAAGACGGGACCAAGCAAGGTTGGAGATATAGTCACGCCACCTGGGCCGCTTTCCAGTGGGTGTATAGACTGTAGCTCGAAGGACTTAGTTCGCCATTCATTCCTGGGACATTCTGGATATACATGACCGAACTAACATAGCTAGGATCTCTCGATTCGGAGAAGTGGTTTGACATTGCGGGCTTCACGGATTTCAGACCTGTGCTCCTTATCACGAAATGCCACACCGTGGACTCCGCAAATATCCAATCTCTGCCGTCTGTTCTTTTGTCAGTATTCTTTCAGTCTTCACCTAAGATTCATGACAACAGGTGAGGATCGGAACAACCACCGATGTAAAAGCTGAAAGTTTTGGAGTCTTTGAAAACACCCGTTTCGTCACTACGGAAAAATAAAGCTCACGCAAAAGGCAGAATTGCGTTAGCTTTACTAATCCGTGTATCAATCCCTTTGTTCCGACTTCCGTCACTCATGAATACCACCCCAAGGTACTTGAACGTCTCCACCTGCTGCAGTGTGTTTTCGCTCACGTGCAGAATACACTGCCTTGGGCGTCCTGAGAGACACAATACCTTAATTTTTCAGAGCTGACTGTCGTTCCTACTTGGTCGCACGCAGCAGAAAATTGATCAAACGCGTGCTGAAGACCCTGTTGAGAAGATCCACCTATGCAGCACCAAATCCAACAGTTACACCCTCGTCGCAATTCATATAGACCAGGGCTCTCCAAAGTCCGGGAGCGGAGCACAAAAGCTATGCAAAATAGTTTGATGGTCGGACATCTTGCGTAATCTTTTTTTTTCGGCACGTGTTACATTCTGCTAAATCAACACATTTTTTGTGAATATATTATTTTTTCATTATTGGCAAAATGTATTGCGGCCGGGTGAAATGGCTTCACAGGTCGTATTTGGCCCGCGAGCCGTTGTGTAGAGAGCCCTAATATAGACAGAAGAGTAGTGACAGCACACACCATTGCCTGAGTACAACACCAACGCTGAACAGTTGTGATTGACAGAACAACTGAACAGTTGTGATTTGTAACACGAACGCTGGACAGTTGTGTGACAAGAGGCACCAGTCAAAACCGTATTCCACAGAACTTTTCACGAGGAAGCCAGAAATGTACTTCCCATACTTTCCCGAGGTTGACGAAACATGTGTATACTTCTTTGGCATGCTCTCAGGATTTCGAAAATTTGCTGAGAGTGGAAATTTGTTCTGTAATGCTACGGCAGCAACGAAAACCGCACTGGGTGTATCCAGCTTGGGTTCAGTCATTTTCGTGGCATCATGGCATGCACCCTTCCTGGGAGACTAAGCAAAGAGATGATGGGGTAGTTGGTTCATTCACTACTCTCTCCCTTTTTGTGTATATGGAGATGTTCAATTTGCCGATCTTTCGGTGCCCTTCCAAAACGCCATGCCACTTGACGTACAACCATCCGGCGTTCTAAGTTCCTCAAATTCACTCTCAAACTTTGCGCAATTAGGTTTAAGCTCGGATTTAGCACCGGCATCAGAAAGCTTATTGATGAGCAGTTCTGCTGAAGCTTTCATGTGTGAAAAGTTAAAACATCCCACCTGAAAAACTTTGCTCAGTTCTGTCAGGTGATGTGCCAATGTTGACAAAAGGAAAGCTGCATGTTGAAATTTTGTTTTCAGAAGTCGCAGTAAAACAACGCAGATTGCATCATTTTTAACTTCTACCAGTTTCTTCAGCGCGGCCCAAATAGCCAAAATCTCACTCTTAGCTCTCACTGCTGCCTCACTCGACAACCAACTTGTTTTGAATGCGCGCTGCAACTGCGGACCTTTTGTCCTTATTGTAATTTGATGCACCGGCAGGCAAGCCGATCGCAATGGTGAAACATTAACACACTTCCATAATTGCAATAAAGTTGTCGTGCACTCGCCTGCGAATCCAACTAAACACTAGTTACGGAAAACCAGTCTTTAATCAACAAAAGACACCGCTCAATCATGGAGCGTCCTGCACGAAAAGATACAGTGAACAAGAGAGCAAAGAAACTCTGAAGCAAACACAGGCACCGTAACTTTCGAATGCTTCCCAGGACGGGCAAGCAACAACACTTTGCAGTATTGCAATAAGAGACCGCAAGCACAACACAACAGCCGCGGGGCGAACACACCAAGGCACAATCAAAGGATTGCAAGGCGCCACTACGTGACAAGGACAAGGCAATCATACATTCACCACAAAAGTGTTTTCGCAGTTTTGTACACCGTACTGTACAAATCTGCGGCAGTATAGTAAGAGGCCGAAGCGAGGCGGTGCCCATGAAAATACACAGATACCTAACTTACAATTGCAGCAATCTGTTGCAGTAGCCACGTGCAGAAAAGCATGCTTTCCTCAATTCGTTTTAGTTCAATACAAAGCAAAACCATATCTAGGCTTTCAGAATTAGGGTGTCATTGCAAAATTTTGGGGTGTCATTTTGACACCCAAAAACGGCTTAAAAAACACTGGTCAAATGGGTCGGCAGGTCAGCATTATCATCGAAATCGGACTTATCACTAAAAAGATAGTAGAAAAAGTAAGTTATCTGTAAATTCTGCAAAAGCTCATTTAGCCCAACCTAATAACAACGCTAGTTATTACTTTGTTCCACCAAGCGGTGTGTTGAAATTTGTTAGAGCTTGTTATTGTATGAAAATACAGTGTGTGGTACGCCGCGGTAGGCATCTGTTAAGCCGTTGTTGGCCTGGAGTTTATTCAGCCGGGATGAGCCGGTAATTTTCAGATACATCGGAAAGTTATAATTTTATTTGTAAACTTTTGTCATCAAAACAATTCTTTCAGATCAAATTTGTCTCTCCATTGCCACTATCAACTGTCTAAAGCACACCAAAAAGAAAAATTTGATATAATAAAACCAGGAGCACATCCAACTTGCAAAGAAGGGTTGCCATACTTCCGGAATTTCCTGGACATCTACGGAATGTCCGTGTTAAAATGTTTATGCGGAATTAATTTTGAAAAGTCCTGTATTGTCGGGAATTTTGACAGTTTCAGAGTGTCTTACTGTAGGCTGAATTAACTGGCTAGGTTAATTAGCTGAAACGATTTGGAAAAGTTATAAATTTTTTATTTACACCGTTTTTCCAAATATCCATTTGTGGTTCTTATAAAGTTGCCCCTCTTCGCCTTCGCAACAGACAGCAGCATACTCAGTGCAGCAATCAACAATACTTGTTCTGCAACAAGCACTGGGATCACTGGTAAATTTAAATATTAAACAGAGCAATTGTATTTCTTATTTTACCAACGGAAAAACACTTCTAACGCTATAACGCTCACTGAATCACACTGCGCTATAGATCAAACAAAACTGCATTCACTAATCTCACTATGCAGTTAAAAAAACTTCATAATATCACACAGAAAAGCAACATTCAACTTCTACATTTTTCTGTAACGAAACAAGCACACATAAATGACACAATCCATAATTGCACGCGTTTTATAAAACTCTCATCAAATCATACTTTTTCTCTCAACACCTTGGTGACGTTTATGCATTAAAATTCAATGATTGGTCAGAACATTGCCTTTCTTGCTTCGTTTCATGTGACGTTTGTCCCCCCAATATTGTTATTACGTTCCCTGTTTCGCAATCAACTTTGGTTCCAACTGTGCTTTAGCACGCATTTCCTACTGGTCTTTATTTGGCATTCAAATTGAGTTCGCGTGACTTTGGTTCGCGGCGCTTCAGTTTCCTGCCACTGCGTTACCGACGTTTAATTGATTGGCAATTGTCCAGAGCGTTCTGCTTACCACGCTTTATAGCTAACAGAGTTTAGGCAACCACATACCTTTCAATGTTTCCCCATTTCGTTTGTCAACATAACTTTAAATTGGTGTCTTATCTCGGCAACGTTGTAAAATAAAACTGGTCATTGTCACGGCGTTTGACACAGCAGTCAATGTGCTTAGTTGCGTTTCGTTGCTTTGAAGTTGGGCATCTTCTTATCGTGTTGGTCGCTGTGTGAAGTGTTCGCGACTCTCTTCACTGCTCAATATTGCCCCTTTTATACCCTTAAGGCTTTCATTTTCTTATTGTGACATCTGCGGAAATGCGTAATTCTTTATTTTTTATTGTGACGTTCATAAAAACGCGTCATACGCCCCTACCGCACATTGCCGTGCGTGCCGCACGCATTAACCAACTAGCAATTTCTTACTTTATTTATTCTGGCGCACTGCGCAGGATTCCCCTGGTTTTGCAAAGTTCTTTCTTCATTTATTTTGGCGCGCTGCACAGGATTCCCCTTTTCATTGCTACAAACCACCTTTTTGCGGCAGTGTTCTTTATTAATCATACAGTATTGTTTTGCAGTTCAACCACTTATTTGTCACTTAAAGTGTCTTTTATATAATTAATTGGCAACATTCACAACATCCTGGCGATTCCGAATTTATCGCTTCATTCACTAAATCATCTATTTTACTGTTCATTATGTCATCACTAAAACTATTTAATGTATCTGCACATGCAATACTTATATTTATCTCAACATTAGACAATGTTTTATATATCACAAAGTTAATCCAATGGTGTAATATTTTTCCAACCATAGCAGATTCACTTATTATATTAACAATTCGTATACCTTTTTTGTCTTGTAATATTTACTGTATGTACTCCTTTTTCTTTCTGCGCTTATTATAGTTCATTGTAAGGTCACATAACCAGTTCAATCCGCTTTGTCAAATGCGTCATAATAAAGAAACACTCTGTGTGGCTCAACGAATTCAAAGCGCCTCCTACCAGTAACCACCAGTTTAAAATGCGTCACAATAAAAGTAACACCTTGTTTACCCGACCAACAACTTTCAATCACAATCCGTCATAATAAAAGCAACACACTGTTTTTCTGTACGTATCATGACTCTTTAAAGTTCATCATACGTCACTGTTTCCACTTTTCCACAGGTGGAACCTAACTCGTCACACTTCAATGTATAATCAGTCAGGCTTAACCTTAAAGCAATATACTTTATACGTTATAGTTCTGACAACCACCACATCTGGAATAACGTAACATTGTTAAGAAAGTTTCCTTCGGTACTTTCACAATTTATTTTCCGCTAAAACAATATCATTGGGTTTTTACTCTTCAACTGCTTGTCTTTTTCCAGCAATTTCACGTTCCGCTTCTTTTAACCTCTTCATTTATTAAATGGCATGTTTTCCACGCTTCAATGCCTTTCCTCATAGATCAGCACCAAACAGCGTACTTCGCGAAACCTGTATTGCAATACTTGCTTCGATTAGTTCCGGCGCTTATTGCTCTGCTGACCCCTCGATTGTTAGTCACGTAATGTCCTGGTTTTATAAAGCATTCTTTCGCCCAGAGACTTCAATACGTATTTCAATATTTCATCCAGCTTTTACCCTTAAAATCAATCGTTTTAGTATCACTTTCATTTATGGTAGCTGCTGTCCATATTCTTATTTAAACCTTCAACCACCATTTATAAAAGNTTCACTTCCATATTTCTTTCAATAAAGTATAAAATTTCAAATCATAACTGNTTCTCAGTCAATCATNACTTCTNCCTCAGCATTTGCTCTCTTTCATGATCACAGTTACCCAATTAAATTGTTTCTTTTAGCCAGCTTGTAATTGTAGAATAATTTCATAACTACCATTTTGTTTTTTCCGCAATTCCTTAACTTCCTCATATATGTTACGTTTTTCTTAACACACCAAATACATGTACATAGTCAACTTCCACAATCACACTACAAGTCTTGATAAGTCATTAATACACTTCACAATTAAGGTACACATACAACATACTTTGTTAATGATTGCTTCAATCCACTTCTTTCATGTCCTTATTGACCTGTATTAAATGGGTCAAGCACACAGATTATCTCTTCAATGTTAGTCCACTGCTACTTTCACTGTTTTCTAAACCAGTCATGTTATGGTCATACTGAGCCATAACATTACAATTAAATCCTCTGAAAAATATGAATAGTCAGTATTGGAAAGGAAGAAACTGCCCTTTGCATCTTATCGCTTTTAATATTGTGTAACCATGCTGTAATATTCTTTTTGTGACAGTGATGTTGTTTTGCGGTCGATTGTTAGATGTGAAAACGAATTGAGAAATACCGTGTATAGCGCTTGTTTGTTGTCGCGAAAGGTAGCCATTGAGACTGCCAGGAATTTTGGCTCTGCAGATATGGTAACCTTATTGTAAAAGAACTGAAATAAATATTAATTTTTAGAAATGCTATTTTATTCTGGCAAGTAGTGCAAGCTTCATTTGCTGTAGAAAAATCTATAATATTTAGAAATACGTTATCATACGTTATCGTTTTTTTGCCAAAATGTGTTTGCAATGGGTTGTATGCACAAACACTATTAACACAGTAGACTTTTTGGGAGGCTCCGAAGTCTTCCTAGAACCAAAATTTTGGATTTCAGATAAAAATCACATAGCGGTATTTTTATAAGAACAAATTCTGTACTGTTCGTTGCTGAAGCTTTCGATATTGTTTCTTGATAGAGATATATTTCTAAACTGGAAACAACTTTTGGTAAAGATGTGGGCACATGTAGGCTCTTGTTACCAACTAGAAAAATCAACTTACAATCAAGCTTCCCAGTAAAACATTTTGGTGAACCTTTTTACCCTCTAAATGAACTGATTGTTTTTGATATTTGCAACCATAAAACTAATGGTATTGGTTGCGTGCTAAGCCTGAAATGTTTTGGCT
>JGI24159J19872_10014056_pt1 | contig 10369 bp, 5 predicted proteins | sample Ectturendosymbi4_FD_19872 | JGI IMG/M metagenome (IMG submission 19872) | reverse complement strand
TGCACCCTGTGATTATTTTTGCTGCTGTTGTCTGGGCAGAATCCAAAAGTAAAGCATCAGATTGTGAGCAAGTGTCATAAACGACGCTGCCGTAGTCGAAATTGGTAGAATAAATGAGTTGCAAATCGAAAAAAGAGCAAATCTAGGCACAAAAATTGAAATAGATCTAAGACGGTTAACATGTCGCATAGCACGCTGATGAAGGCTTATAATATGAGGATGCCAGGAGAGACTGTTATGGAAGATCAAGCCTAGATGCTTGTGGCTATCAACTTCTTGGAGCTGAATGTTATTAAAAATCAGAGGACGGTGTTCACCACGATTACTATATATAGTCAGGGTTTTTTAAAGGTGTTTTAAAGGTGTAGAATGTTTGTGTAAATACTGCTACATGCATCCTTTGAAAGTTGCTTACTTTTTCGATCCCGTTATGCTTTCAACTGACAATTGTTTGGTGACGTAGAAAGCCATCTGCGGCTGAAAAGTGGTGTGTTTCTTCAGCATCAAAACATCTAATAAGATTTATTAAGGCAAAGAAAGCCGATGAATACAGCTAAAAACAGCACACCATTTTCCTACAAAATTTCACCATTGGTATCGAGTCGTTTGCGTTCACAGAAGAATTTTTTAGATTGAGAAATTTCAAACACGAAAACATAAAAATGAACTTTTCCTTCACTTTGTACTTTAACACATCAATTTATAACAGGGTCCCTAGTTCAATGCAATGAGATAAGGTTTACAGAACTACGACGCGGACTAGAATTGCAGAACTTGCTTTATTTGTTGTGAAGCTGGTTAAAACTGAAATCAGCAAGCTTTCTGGTTGAAATCACTCACACGACATGATAAGTTGATGCACGTCAAACGTAAGCTGCATGCGTAATCTTTGCCAATAGAATATAGCGAAAAAATGGTTAACGCTTGCTTTGACTAAAGTGCAGAGTGAGGTCTATGCAGGTCCATCGTCAGTTTTCCGAAGTGGGGGGAGGTGGGTCAATTCGCTAATGGAGGAACCGCTTTCATCAATGTTCTCAAATTCGTTGCTGTAGCGAAACAAAACTTCTTGAAGAAAATGAATGAAAGCTTTTCGCATTTTTTGCTTAAACTCCTTTGAAACTCTCGGCTAATGGTTAAAAGTGTTCAAGAGAAATTTCAATTATAAAATTCCGATATTTTTTTAATTTTGCAAAAATGTAGAAACTTTTGCTATAGCTGCTACTTTTCACTAAAACTCTAAACATCAAATGAGACATCACCAATTGTAAATGTCTGATCGGCAAAACCGTATCCCACTATCGACGACCCTAGCTCTGAGTGCCATACCTCTCTCTAAAGACACGGAACCGACAGTCGTCTTACGTAATCAACCTCAGAAAACAATTCTGTTTCGTCGATTTCTGATCTATCGTTCACAGGAAATGCTAACCTGCCAAAGCTGCTTCATAACTCTAGTATACGTCTGGAAAATTGCAAACGTTGCTTTCAGAAACTCTTNCTTTGTTTTTTTCTGGTTAAAGATCAAAACAAAACATCATGCACAAGCCAATCCATAGCAGACTTCAATACTTCCTTTCCATNGTTGCTGGCGGGCAAAAATCAAATATAAACAAACTATGCTTTACAGTGATTGAAAAAATGATACACCAAAGTTTATTACAGTCGTTTCTCGCTGATGTGATGTTTACAACGATTTGAAAACATCTTGAATTGTCTGTTTAATCTTTACAAAGCTGTTCACTAGGTTCCTTGTAAATGTAGCCAAGGATGTATTAAAAACTGGCTTACCGTTTTACAAAGAATACCCATAAACAGAGACTTCCACTTGTTACAAGCGCGTACTAAGTTCGNAGCAAAAGATTCATTTCAAACTCAGCTNTAATTGTTGCGNAATTCATAACGCAGCTAAAATCTTGNCAAGAATCAATACTCAATTTTGTGAGATGGAGCCTTGAAGGATTTAATCCCTACTCTTCGGCATGNAATTACCAAAGGAGCGGAATGGGTTCTTTTGTCAGGGCTGAAAATCACGGCGCAGCGAACCGCATCGCGCCTGTCGCTTTATTAAATCATTTTCATTTTCTAGAAAGTAGTTGACGTGGAAAAAGGGTGGGAAATGTATTTCACGTTATTTTAATTGCTTTTCAAGTCTTTCCGGTCGAAAAATTTCAACCAGTCCCTTTTAAACCGTTAGATGCAAATTCTTCAATAAGTGCAAGAGTTGGATTTATTGTGTATTTTGGTCCTGTGTGAAGACATAGAACTTAAATATTATTAACAGTAGTTTCAAAACTTAACTACATAAAATGTTGAGTATTATAAATTCTAATTTAAAGTGGCCACGTAAAATATTTTTCGTATATTTCTTGTTGATATCAGAGTTTTGAAACTACATATTTTTGGATGTGAGAATAAAAATGTTGATATTGAACACGTATCTTTGATCGCCATGCGGAGTTCATGACCACCAGTGACACGCTCAGCTAGGTTTGTATATAATTGGCTGGTTCGTAGCAAACTGCTGCTATGCCGTTTTCCTCGATATTCAGCAGAGCTTCTTGCACAAGTGGTTTCATTTCGATTTAAATCTGGAATTCAACCGCGATTCTGCCCATCAATGAATCTATACACTTATTTTCATCGCTTGTGCTGTAGAAGAGAATAGTTTTGTGTTTTATTGTCTTGCATACGTTGGAAACTAATTGTCGCATTGTCTGCGCTTTTCAAAGTCTTAATTGTTCTATCAAGCATGCTGAACGTCCATGGTACGTAATTGTTTTGAAGAACGGTGTTTGGTCGCGAAATGAAAATGAAGTACAGGCTTGCAAACACTGTACAAACTGGACAAAATAACATAAAGTTTGTTGAAGTTGTGATAAGAACCTCCTTGCGAGACAAAAGACATTGGCATTGTGGTCACTGGCAATCAGCAAAGGAAATCGATAGATGAAAAGCATGGAGGCCTTGCTGAAGCTGTTACAAAGTTTTACTACAAAGTTCATGTTCCAATAATCTCTAAAGAAAAATTGATGAATTTCGGTGAAAGGTGACACAGTGTTTGAGACATATCTAACATAGTGAAGCCCTCTTGGCAATAAACAAAATAGTTTGTCTTAAATATATATTCTTTCAGTTTCGAAACTACAACCCTTTGCACATACATCGATCATGAAAGGTTAAAGTCTAAGCTTTGCGCATTTCATATAAGCGACATTTTGGCTCTTTTGGCTTCAAAATTTAGCAGGCAGAAAAATTTTATTAGAAAAAACTTGTTTTACGATTTACATCAGCCACGTAAATTCCAAAAATCTTACAATGACCATAATGTGGCGGATAGCGTAGTGACGTAGAACGCGTCCGGATTTGCAGAAATTGTCTACGTGCGCTACAGATAAAGCGCTCAAATACACTGGGCAGGAAAAAAGTTTGATCACTCGCTTCTTACATTTTTACTAAAGTGTTATTAAAAACAGGAAGAAACATTTTGTTTTGACTGAAGTAAACTTTCGTTCTTATGTTTTCAATCATGTTGCCAGTTTCAGCAGGGTCTAGGAGAGGGAGTCACAAGAGGTACATTTTGCTCAGACCTGGTAGGTACTGGGCCCCGTGAGGGTGAAAGTANCCGNCCTAAGTTTTTCTGTAAACAAGGCTAAAATCACTGGTGNAATCTAGTTACCAGTATAACAATAAATCTATTTCTAAATCTTACAATTGTGGCTCTTTTTATCTATATGCAGATTACTATTCAAACCAGCTATACAAGTTTCGACAAGGATCCCAGAAGTTAGGGCCGGTATCGTCTTCCTACCCCCTGGTAAAATTTATCTCAGAGGCCCTGAGTTTCAGCGTTAAAGAAGAAACAACGTGAGTACTTAGCTACTCAAAATGTTCGTCATCACAGCACAACCTACTAACACGACACTAACATACAGTACAGCCAGGTAACAAGGCTTTTCGCTTTCTAACTGTGGGATGTTACCTGGCAGGCATTGGCTGCAGCCGTACATGTCCTTGCTAAACCTAACTCAAGCCAGTCTTCGTTACAAGAGCGGTAATGTATGTGGGTGATTGCCTTCATCATGTTTTTATCCTCTAATTGCCAGAACTTGACCTGTGAATTTGTGACGCTCGTTTCAGTCGGCCAAACGGTGTCTCTTTCTATGATTTTTTTGCGAGTGGAAGCAAAGGAGCACGATGTACAAACAGTGGTGAATAAGCTTGCTACTAACAGGAATATCCCGATAATCAAAAACCAGACATTTTCCTCGTTTCGCAGAAAAATAAAGCAGGATCCGATGACAACCACGAACAAACTAAGAATCAATCCGCAAAGAGAAGGTCGGNGCAGCGGATGGCAACTGTCTGAGAGCTGAAAAATAAAATAAGCGAAACCGTTTACAAAAGAGCAAACTTATATTTGACTTCAAATTGGAACTAGCTTGAGAAATTTTGTTAACAAGTGGTTTGATGCAATTTTTGCATCTTTTGAAGCAAAAGTTAATTTTTTACAACGAACACCTGCAAATTTCATAAGCGGTTTGTAGGGAGACTTTTTTCTAAAAATTCAAAAATGACTTGCTGAGCTTCGGTGTTTTGAAAAAAATTCTTTTTTTGAGTGTAAATCACAGTCCATTGCAGCGGGGCAAACTTCTATGAAAAACATTCACAGAAGTAAACAAATCAGCTGTTCTCTCTTTATGTGTTGCCTCTTTGCAAATATCAAATATCAAATCAAAAGCACGTGTGACGAAAGAGCCGATTACGTCTATTCTGACATTCACTGATTTCACCTGGATATCCTAGAACAGGGGTTCCCAATCGTTCTCGACCATGTACTCCTTCAGAATTTCAATATATGAGCATGTTCCCATAAAATTATAAAGATATTTAACAACAAACATACATTGACATTTGGAAATAACATTCACTGATATATGTATAATTATTGGGAGATAACAACAATTACAGGCTTTAGCTTTGCAGCCAGCTGTCTGAGAAATCTCCTGCCTGGTTCTGCTCCCATCTTCTTGCGATGATTCAAGCTTGTTCCCATCATTNAGCAATAACAGTTAAGTCACAGCAGTGACCCACACCAAGCGAANCAATCGCAATTTATTTCCACAAGGAAACTAGTTTCNTGTGTTACACATCTTCATTCCTTNTTCGAATAGAATCTGAATAAGAACTAAAGATGTCTATTTGAATAAGGACTGAAGATGTGTAACAAACGAAACTAGTTTCCTTGTGCAAATAAGTTGCGATTGATTTTCTTGGTGTGCGTCAATGCTGTGACTTAGCTATCATTGCTAAATATTTGGAATAAATAATATATAAATATATTTTTCCGTTCTATTGCTAACCTTAAATGTACCCCTCCAGATAGGCAAATGCACCCCTAGGGGTTCATGTACCCCAGGTTGGGAACCCCAGACCTAGGGCATTGTGGTTCCCTGCTCACACCCTCTCGATATGCGACACATTCTTCCAGGTTGTGAGAGAAGCCATCAGTCTTAATGACAAGAAATTGTCCTTCTCATTACTCTCTTGCTGCGGATTTTTGGTTTTCTTTTGCAGTAGATTAAAGACAAAAATGCGATGCCCGTCAAACCTATACTTAATGATATTAAGCTATTCGCGTAAACATTAACTGCAATCTGTTCTTATTTATGAGCTGGTAGTAGCTTTTGCTCGATTGAACAAGATATTGGCAATGCTGTATGTGACGTGATGGTTGATTTTCTGCTCAACTGAAGAATAGTCTGAGTGTAGCACAGTGTTTCTCAAACTTTTTTATTCCATCGCCACCTTTTCACTCTCGACACGTCGTTTCCGCCCCCCAAACCTGATAAAGCAAACACAAGGTTGTAAATCTGAAATAATTTTATTTAAAGAAAGTACTGTATTAAATAGCTGAACCAAGCCATTGAATAACTGAACTATGCAATTGTATTACGACGCTATTATTACGTTCAGAATTCTTGTGAAAATAATCCACACTGTAGCCGGGAACATAAACGATTCAAAGTAAAAATTTAACGGGTAAATTGCTTTAGCAACAACCTCCAACGATTATCATCGTAAATTAAAATTTGCAAGAAACTAACAAATGATAAGTAGGTTACTGAAGTAACTCAGTGTTCGATTAGTGCTTGAGCATTTTCGCCCCTTAGTGTTGTTTTGCCCCCTATGGCCCCCTTTCTTTTCTTCTCCCCCTTGCCCTTCACAATCGCCCCCAAGGGGGCGATTCCGCCCACCTTGAGAACCACTGGTGTAGCGTATATGAGAATGGACTCCGTCTTCCACCATTCTCAATAGATGCTTCTGAATTGAACTGATCGTAAAGTACAGGAAATGATTCGTGTGTGGCAAATTGTTGTTCTTGTGAAAGTGTTTTGCTAATTTGGACGGACGTGAAGGTGTGTTGTGTGTAATTGCAAATGGAGATTATATAGAAACTTTTCTGATTTCTGATCTTCATTGGAACGATTCATGTTGTCGAAGAAAAGGAAATGAAATGATGACTAAGTTGGTTTTGGTTTGACTCTGCTGTTAATTAAGACGAAACCAGAAATCGCTTAAATGCACATGAACAGACAGACATGCGTGTTGCTATCAGCAAAATACTTCCACGTTTTCAAAAACGCATAAACAAGAAACAGAAACAAAAGACTCATTGAACTGAAATACAGTGGGAAATGCTTGGAATCCAGCCTTTTGATTTGATCATTTCGTGCATATTTCAAGCAAGTGAATATTTTTGTAAAGTTCAAATCTGAATGTTTGCCATTCTGTCTTGTCCATAGGTTTGATTTTCTGTTTTAACGGTTGCTATTTGGAGACACGAACCGAGGGCTCCGGACGTTTCAGCAGCACAAGCAACAAGAGTTTCGCCCCTCAACTAGATTCGCTCTTTATTGCCTGTGCTGCACTCCGCGCTTTACGGCTGGATGACGTCCTGTCGGCACTTTGTGACGCTCCGTCACACTTTACACTTAAAAAATTTAAATCCCCTTCTAAACGTTTGAAAGTTAGTTCTTGATTATAACTTGTTGGTGGTGGGAGGTCAGAACAAACTTTTTAGGGGTGCAGGAGTTAAAAACGTTGGGAACCTTTGCCATAGAATGACTGAGGTGCTATGCGGAGAAGAATGTTTATTTTGCAAAAGTTTTGTGGAATATTTTGGTTTAAATATCGGCCCAAAGACATGTATTTTCCTGGTGGCGACCGTTTTTTGGCCACAGCTAGAAAACTTGGTGAAATATCGGGAATTTCGTATTCTTACCTTGACATGTTGTTTTCAGCATTCTTCGTTACAAAGTGATTACAAATTGCAAGCAAAGAAGTAGTTTTTTGATAGATACCATTGTTTGCAATAAACTTTTCTCGGTATTCAACTTGTTACATGTTTTGAAGCTGAAACTGGCATTTCAAACTGCACTCAATTGTCATAACATCTCGGGTTTCAAATTTGTCATTTAGAGTTATTCTCCAAAAGTAATATGAGAGGAAAGATAAAAGATTATTGACAACCGTCAAAAACTTTTCAGTGTAACTTGCAGCTGCGGTAACAACTCGGTATTCATAAACTGCCAATCAACAGTAATCAGTGGATAAAGCCGAATAAAATACTATATGTTTTTGCACGAAGTGGTGTACTTTTCAAACAAGCTGGAATAAAAGTAGTGCTGTAACATCATATTTCTGTATATTTTACAATGCATGTTTCTGCACGCGGATTTGCCATCGTCAATGGTTTGATGGTGCCTGTGGTTTTTAGGCGACTGTTTACCCCCACCCATTTGCCTTTCTTAACAAGTCTCAACAAAAAATATCTCCACGTTTCTTGAATTTTCAAGACAAAATGATTCTTATATGCTGCCCAACGAAAGAGTTATGTTTTCTGAAGCAAGCGTTTCTTTTTCTGAATACACTGCAATAGCTTTGTTCATTTCTCAAATTCAAAAGCTGTAGCTTTCTAGTGTCAGAAAGCAAGGTTGAAGGCGCAGCCACTGAAGTTTAGTTTTCACCTTTCTTAGGACGTATATACCATTTCTTTGTTTATAGCTTTTGTTGTCTGCTACTGCAACGTGTCATTAAACTACCTAAGATGTTCGTTTATTAATTTGAAACACTTGTAGGAAGCGTGACATCAGCAATAAGAGCAACAACAAAATTTGTATCGTGTGGTAACTTCGTTCTCAGAAGGGCTCGTTTTGCATGACAAGCTACATAAATTTCCAATTTGTCAAATGCTGTCTAGTCCCTAATGAGTTATATACGACGAATACAAAATTTGGAAGGTTTACTTTGTTTTCGCCCAAGAGTTTATACAATTTTTATGTCTTAATTTTAGCAAATAGAAAACAAATCGGTGCAAAACTGTTTCGCAGTGTTTATTTTTTGATGAACAAGCAGCAAAAGACAAGATATCAAAGAAATACCATGTATCCCATTTTATACATCAACGGTTATAAGTGCATAGAAATAATTTCTGTGTTTGTTGGAACCAAACACCAAATCACTGTGAAACATCTGAGCTATCAAGTGGCATGCAGTTGTTGAAAACTGTAGAAGAATTAATCGCATTTCTTTTCAGTTTTATGTACCAGCCATTCATAACTTTGTGGATATGAGCTAGCTTTAAAAAAAAATTGCGTTCTTTGTTTGTCTTTAAGGAACAATTATTAACTTTTGCGACTTATCACGGCCTTTAACTTCTCTTACACGCTAATTGTCAGTGAATATTTTACACTCACCAGCCCGATATGAGAGTTATGGGCGAGGCTAGACGGTCTATTAGATGAGACGCGAATCCTTTTTTGCTCCATTGTTTTTTGCCTTCTTTCCTTTGCATATTGCTTAAAAGCAGTGGAATGGGATTCGTTGTACGACTTGTTTCTTGACGAATAGTTACGTCCCGAGATGTCTTCCCTGTTTGATGCAGAAATAGAACGAGCGTCATTAGCTAGAAACATATTGCTCCTGTGCTCTGACCACAATGTCGCATGCATCGCTAAGCGTTGTTGAAATACGAACATTCATTTCTGTTATTGACCTGAAAGCAGAGATTAAAGTCGATCATCGATAAAGATTAACGGCAGCAGCCAATATTCCTAATGTAATTCTTTCCTATTACTATCAAGAGGCACAAGTTTGCTGTAAGCCTTCGAAGAATCAGCCGAATGGCCTCTGATTTCAGCTTTATGCGTAGTTCTTTTCTGAACGCTTTTTCGCATGGTCGTTTTACACTGACTGAGCAGGAAACAAATTTTGATTCAGCATGCTGACATTCATCTTCGATTTTACGAACGCGCACTCAATGAATTAAAGCGATACTTTGCGCTTGTATACTTAAAGTGTTTCATTTTTCTTTCGAAACAATTTTTAATTTCCTTTGTTTTTTTGACACAAAGTGCTTATCTGGTTTAATACTGAAAAAGTTTGCGTAAACGGTCATTCAAGTGGGTTTTTAATTTTCATGAGTGGTTTGATAAGTTTTGTTGAAGAGTGAAACCGAGAAAGAGAGGTAGAGAAGGAAACGTAACCGAAATAAGAATGGTCAGAAAGCTTGAGGTTTTTTCGTATAGGTCTAAGAGTTGTTGATTTTACTGATGAAACTTGACCTGAAGAAGATATTAGTGGTGTAGTAGGCTAGCAGCACAATCCACCATTCCTGGCTCTTCCCGAAAATCCCGTCCACTATAGCAGGTTGCGACGTGGTGATATAAGTTGAATATGCTAGTCATGGGCATCAAAAAGGGTGCCAAGGCCCCCTGGATTTTAAAATTTTTAGCAAAAAAAGGTTGGTTTCTTAGTTTCGAGTGGGAAAAATCAAATGTCACCATTTTTGGCCCCACTAGAAAAAGTTTGGAAAAATCCTCTCGTGGCCCCCTTGGAAAAAATCCTTCCGACGCCCATGATGATAGTAAGGATGCACCGATACACAAATCGACCGATTTCCAACTAATAGGCCGATTATTTTTTAATGTACGTATGTACAGTGACGTACTGATTTGATAATGCATATTGCTGGTGCAATATAATTTCATTTGTATATACGGGTCAGATAAATGTTTGGGAGAGCTTAACATAAGCAAGACTTCATTTTCTTCTGTGAATAAAGGAGTTTATAATTAACTGTTGGGTGAATCCCGTCTCAACGTTCAGCACGCACAACAGACAAAGTAGTTACAGAGCGAATTAGCTTTTTTCAGACAAGCGCAATCGCACGAAAAAAAAGAGAGCACCTTCAAGTCAATCAACTCAGAACTCAGCAACAGACGGGGAGAGGCGAAAGAAGGAACACTTGTAAAGGGCGAAAACAACCAACGTGCATCTTGAAACAAAGAGCGCGAGGCACTCTGCAAGA
>JGI24159J19872_10014055_pt1 | contig 10370 bp, 6 predicted proteins | sample Ectturendosymbi4_FD_19872 | JGI IMG/M metagenome (IMG submission 19872) | reverse complement strand
GTCCGCGGGCGGCCTACATGGTCCTTGCGGGCGACCTGGTGCCCGCAAGGACCATGTAGGTCGCCCGCGGACCTGTTCTAAAAATAACATTAACTTTTAACATCATTCCGTACGGCTTACAATCGAATAAATACGGCATGTTTTAAAGGAAAAAGATCCGAACATGACGGCAACGTTGCAAAGGATCCAATCCTACCTCTTTGTTTTCGCTTTCCATAAATGGGCCAGACAGCATCGCGTTCAACACATCACAGCCGCTGCACAGAACAATCTTGTGGCCGAAAATAAATCCGTCGTCCACCTTGAAAATGATGTCGGCATATCGCTCTTGGTCGAGGAAGAGTTTTCTCAGTCTATCGGCTCGCTGGGCTAAGAAGTGCTGAGTCAGCTCGCTGGCGCAGCTCGCGGGGTCAGTGTTTATGCAGTGCGCCGCCAGCTTGACGAGATCAGCGAGCCCGAAGTGCTTGCTGGCAACGATGACTTGTGTCAGGAGGTCGATCACGTGCGACTGGCTCAGGTCGTGCGAGTTCAGCGCCAGGCAGCCCGAGTAGCAGAAGCGAACGACGATTTCCATGATCGGGAACGGCAAGGCGACGGCGAACACGTCGCGCCCGCTGGAATCCTTGCCTTGATACTCGACCGCCGGTTCGGGAAGAGCGCCGCAGGGGCGTTCGCGCTTCGCAAACGAATTCGTCGTCGCGTCGCGTTTGGAAAAGGGCTCTTTCAGAACAGCGTCGCTTTCGTTTTCCGCATGCTCATCCGCGACAACCTCTATCAAGGGAGACGTGGGCGACGTCACTTGAAAGCCGCCGCCGCCGGTACCTTCGTGGAATCCGACGTCAAAGTTGAGCAGCTGGCAAAGTTTGGTGGACGCGGCGCCGAGTATCACTTTGTGGGCAGGAAGCTTCCTTTCCTGATCAATCGAAAGTGAAATGGATTATTTCTGTCCTCGAATCTTTCAGCAAACGAGAACGAACTATTGAACTCAGTTTTTTTTTACGAAGTTTTCGAACAAACCAAAGCTCCGAATGTGTTTGAACGCAAATTAGCGACGACCCCAAATCGTGCCGAGACAGAACGACACGTTTTATTGGATTTGAGCATTCTTGGATATGGCAAGACACAAAGCCAGAAGTATGTCAGCAGTAATGGCTGTTTCAACAAGAGAAAAAACTTTCAATTTTCGCATTTCTTTAGTGAACAACTTTAGGACATATTAGCGCAGTGCCCCAACTGGATAAGTTTAGCTTGAGAGATCTAACGTACACTCGAAAAAAGTTAAAACTTTGCTGTTGTAGAACTAGAAGCACTTATCAAAGCAGGTGAAGACTGGGGTGTCTTAGACATACATCCGTAATGTCACCAGTTGATAACGTTAACGAGACATAGGAATTTGAACGGTCCAGTAAGCGATAAACTACTTGCGGGTAATGTTTACCTGGCAAACGAAAGCGACATCGGCAAACACTGCGCTCTCGTATAAAGCCATGAGATTCGGAAGCGCTGAAGGTTCAGGAAAGTTCATATCCACTTGAGGCGGTTCCGGCAAAGGTGGAGCCAGGGGTTCCTGCAGCGCTGGCCTCAAAACTCGTTTGAGCCCCGTATTCCAAAAATATAAACTCCTCCTGCAAGCCGCAGATTCGCACCAAGTGGAAGGAAACGAACACTACTCAGCAATGCACCACAATATCTGTACAATGCCCACACCTTTCTAGCGTGAAACAGCAGGAAAAGTGTCGTCACGGAACAGCGCATCGAAGCATATTTAACTTAGGGTGTTTTCATCAGCGGAGGGCAAGGCAGCAACTACTGCAGCTCATGTGGACTTTAATATGAAAGAGAAAAATGCTTTCACATCAAAAAGTTGGTTGGCTTTGCAACTGCAGCAGTCACCGCTTTGTAGGTCTACCTCGGAATCTGACCATCATTGGGCTTATGAGGCGGGTGCGCATATAGAGCGAGAAGTTTTCGTCGCTCTAAAGTAACCCTATAAATGGCTGCGCACATTACGGGAGTAAGTTCGTCAGCATTTACGTTATAGTACAACTATGGATGATGTACAAAAGCAAGCACACTAGAGTTTGTTACTGAACAGATTGCATGGAAGACTAAGTTTTCCGTCAAGAACAAAATGTGTGAGAGGGTGTGAAGAAACGATTCGAAGTATTCGACATGAAGCACACTGTGCTAAAAGCCCTCATCACTTATCTTTGCACTTAATGCTGCGCAATCGTGTTCCGAAATAGGCTTATTAAGCGGGGTTTGGGGCTTATTAAACGGGATTTTTTCTAGAGGAGGAAATGGACTACACTGGGACCCCGCCTAATTAGGCTTTATAAGCGGGTGGGCTTATACAGAAGGCAGCGACTACTGTATCGTCAGCATCAGCGATTTCCTTGCGAGTTACGTGAACACTCAACGTGCGGTCAACAGCTCACGTCAGTTCACACTTGGGACCAACGTTACCCACAGCAACTTTTTCAACGGAAAAACTCTCGTTTACAGCGCGATAACGTGGGCAGGGCTGAGACGTGGGGAAGTGCCACCCCTAACTTCAGGTTCGTTCGTGAAAGACCATTTGCATTTCCTTCTTTTCACCAAAAGTGCCGTCCCCCCTTGTCGGAGCCCTGAACGTGGGTAAAAGTAAATCATTACGAAGCGTAATTAACACTATCAGTGAGAAAGTGTTACTCTGAAAACACTACTTTGGTGATATCCCTGATAAAAAAAAAGCAAACACGTGAAAGAAGTGATCAAAAAACTGCAAACCCAGTAGCGCTGATGAAACTCGAGCGATGCCGCGCATAGAAGAGCACTCCGGGAAAAAATCATCGTTTCCGGTAAACATGTGGACAAATCAGCAAATAAAATGGCATTTGCACAAATACCTGTACAGCAGTGCTGCCCGGCAAACATTTTCGAAAACTTCCTGAATTCCAAAACCCAATAACACGCTTGTTTCGTAGTAGGGACAACTCAGCAGTTCAACAATTGGACGGCACTGGTCAGGGTAAAGTATATCGCTCCTGCGAATTGTCCTGTCGAAGTCGAGTGCGATGAACGAAATGCGTTGCCAACCATCGAAATCGTTTTTGGTTTATTGATTTTTCGCAGCACAAGCGCAGTAAACAAACTTGCTATCGACTTCTACGTTACAGANNTTCGAAAAACTTAAAGCCCACCTGCGCAAACATTGTCTCAGCCTTAACCGGTCAAAGACGATACTTGTTTAAACCAAACTGTCTCTTACAGTGAAGTTTAGTGCATACTGTAAGTTTACTCACTTCGAACGCTTGGCCAGGTTCAGCTTTCCGAGATCGGCGAAGCGCAAATCAACCTTGCAAGCCACGAGAATAACAGGAATATTTTTGCAATGCTTCCTCACTTCTGGGACCCAAAATCTTTGAACTTGCTGAAGGGATTTTTCATCACAAACGGAGAAGCATATGACCACAACATCGGCTCTAAATCGACAGCAACATGTTTTTGTCCAATACAATAACCACTAAACAAACTTTATATCATGCAGAAGGTGCATTTCAGTCAGAAACAGTGTTTTTTAAGGTGTTCGGAGAGACAACCTCTCAAAAATACAGAACGTCGCTTCACAACCACCAACAAAATACACTAAAACTTTGCTCTATGACCATCTTGGTATTTAGGTAAAACCTCTCAAAATATTTTAGCAGTCACCAAGGTCAAGCCTTACAGCAAACCCTGGTCATAATTCTTTTGTGAAAATAAGTTCATCACGAAAGAGTTATTCTTTTTTAACAGCTCTGTGGTGCTTACTTTCCATAAGCAAATCTCCGGTCTTTGTGATGATCACCAAATGTATCCCACAGTCTCAAAGATACAAGGATGCCATCCACAACACATCTTGAATTCTGCAATACCTGCATGAACCACACCAACTTCAGTATCTAAGCAGCTGATGGACATTTCTAACTCACACCACAACAACCAAAGGTTGTTACCAGTTATTCCACTAGCTACAATTGACAGTCCACTTGGGTGTTGGAATAACTGGTAGTTTATATCTACGTGTTACAAAGCTGTTTCTCACATGCTTCCATGATTTTTCAACCATGACAACTTATAACTCCCACATTGTACAACCAGTTATGCTTTGAAATCAGTATGGAAATTGGGATATTTAGTTGTTTGGATACTACTTTGTGGATGCTTGGTGTGAAAGTTTATTACCCTATGAAGGGTATGCTACCTTGAATAAATACCCTTGATCCCAGTATTTCATTTCAAATTAATTTCCAAACCAGGGGCATAAGCACTACTTTTCAGGTTTATTCAAAAGTATATTTGTGTTATAAAGGACTGTACCACATATATGCACTGTTTTTGTAGCACATGATATTTGCCAGCATGGACAAAGCTAGGGGTGTGTCAGGGGTGGCTATCTCTCCATATTTTTCGACTGATGTCAGAGGTGTTGGAAGGACAATGGGACCCCAACATAACAGTAAAAAATGTCTCAAGAACAAGGCTTTGCAAATTTGTCATAAACATTTACCTGTTTTTGTGTTTGTGGCGATAACTGGATGTGGAAAATAGCTGATGAACTTTTGTTTGCTAGTCCCTTTCTGTTGCAATGAAAAATTGTTAATTTTATATTTTGCTGTTTTTGTCTGATATGTTCTCATTGTATGCATTGTGCCAGTGTCTTATGCCATTGCATAAAACAAGCAATGTTCCTTGGATTCTTTTTCCTAATAAGCATTAAAAAGGCTGTGGTTGTGAGCACACCTATACAAATCTGAGCAGATGAAGTCATGGTAATAATGCCAAGTGCATGACTGCAAATCCAGTCCTAATGCAACAGTCAGAAAATATTATCTAGAGCAGGGGTTCTCAGCCTTTTTTCTCCCGTTTACCCCTTGCCAGCTTCCTAACAAAAAGTTTACCCCCTGTTTTTTGTTTACCTGCTAGCCCTGTAGAAAAATGCACAACAGCATCATTAAATTTACCCCCAGGATAGGTAAAATTTACCCCCAAGGGGTAAATTTACCCCTTGTTAAGAACCCCTGATCTAGAGGAAACAACATGCAGTTAGAGAAGTTTGTGTCAACCTGCTTCAAACCATTCAATCATTTGCCATTTACTGACACAACACATCAACAGAGAATCAACCCACCTCCTCATTGTTTCTGTACTGATCAATGGCCCACACAGTTGGAACATGGCTATTTCCCAAAATGCATCTAGATTAAAAAAATCTAAAATGTTTCACTGATCAAAAAACAAACAATAACCAGCACATTTGGATGTGATGCCTAATGGTATGCCCACTTTGCACTTTTTGTATGCAGGGGAAAAATCAAAAGTAAGACACACATAATAGCATGCAGGGATGTACAAACACCAACATACAACAGTGACAAGTTGTTGCAACAGTGACAAGACCATGTCAGGGCATTGATACATTGCCTACCTTTCAAAGGTTGGGTACTAGGATAAATTTGAAGATGATCCACCACACTGAAATTAATCCGCTAACGCAAGAGTTTTCTCAGCCATAGCGAGAAATTACATTATGATATCAGCACCTGAGATTTATACCATCATTATATGCATGTTATTTTTAAATCAACATCATGAAGACCACAATGACACGAAACTGAACCAAATTATATATTTTTAGCAGATTAAAGCAATCCACATCTGTGCATATAATACTTTTGTTTTCATACACCCTATTTAAAAACTTTGACAATAATCACTCTAACAGCATGTACTTGTTGTTAACCAGCAGTACATGTTAGTATGTAGGTAGTTGAGTATCCTTTTTTTGTGAACTTGAGACATCAAAGATTATCAAAATAGTTGGCAAAGTCAGCATGTTGGTGTGTTAATTGCTGGTTTGCGCCCAGAAGTACATATCATAATGTTTCAAATTGGAGCATGTCTGAAAACCACTGAGATAAAAACAACACAGTATAACAACATATTTATGCATCCACTATAAACACATCAACATTAAGAACATGACAACTTTACCTGTTGTTATGTGAGCTTGCATTGTATGCTCTTGCACATATTAATCTTGTCTTACCAACATTATTGTCACCCACTATTACACATTTAATTGTTTCTTCATTGGGATTTTCTGTAGTGTCAGCCATTTTATTGCATTATCATAGTTTTTTACTACCAGTTGTGGCATTGTACAGCAACCTGTAAAATGTAATAATTCTAATTGTGTTCAAAGTATATGTATTTCAAATAAAAATAAATTACACCACTTGCTATAGATATATCAGAAAGCCACATATCTGTTTAAATATGACTCTAAGGTTAGATAGCAACAAAAGTGGATGAGTTTAATGTTTTGAAAAAATTTACAAGAACTGACTGGAGAATGACTAAGGCCCACGTCCTACTAGAGATTGCATTGTTTTTCAATCTTAAAAATTTGCTGAGTCACAGATTTTGTTCTATTGCCATCACCATGTCTCTTTTTCACAGGTTAGTGTTCACTTTGTTGAACATGCTAGTTATATTTATAACCAGCAACGCCATTCAATGGACATTACAATAACAAATGCACAAACTCTCTTTGCTTTTGACATGGGGAACAGTGTCTACAACTTTATTAGATCATAGAAAAAATTAACACACATGTTAAAACTATGAAACGTTACCTATTCAAATCTACTGTATTTTTCAGGCCATAAAGTGCACGTAAAATCCTTTGATTTTCTCAAAAATCAAAAGTGCGCTTTATGATGCGGTGCGCCTAATGTATGAATCTGGTTGTGCTTTCTCATCTAGAACCAACTGTATGCAGTAAAAGGTGCTATTTATTTAATTGTTGATTACCATTTTTTTGTAAACAGACTGTCGTGTTGTGTAATAAACCAACAACAATTGCAATGAAGAGCATATGTGGTTCCGAGAGTAGCTAGCACATACCACAGATCGTATTACTCCATGAGGCTCTTGACTATAATGGCACACACCAAATCAAACATGCACCTACCTATTTTATTCTAGTCGTGTCTAGCAGATTAGGTATATGTGACAGATTTAAAATCCCTTGTATGTTATATGGATTAAAAGTCCCAGTGGCGACTCCCGTACTCGGGAGTTATTATGGAAGAGTTGTATACAGTTTGACTTACCCACGTTTTACATTCACTTAATGTGCCTTATGGTCTGGTGCAGCTTATGTATGAAAAAATCAGCTAGCATTCCATTGTTGATACTGTGTCTTATAATCAGGTGCACCTAATGGTCCGAAAAATACAGAAAGTAAAAAACACGAACTTGTGATGTAGCTTGGACAAACTTAGAATGATCAGCAAATGATATGACCTGAATATGCACTGAGTGAAGGTTTGAAAGTCAAAAACTGTTTGAATTTTCCATTTAAATTTTCTCACTCCTGAGAGAAAAACAATGTGTGCTAAGCACTAAGCAGACTGGCAAGGCCCCATGCAAACAGCTGGCAACCAAGGCTGCACATTAGCAGCTGCATGTGCTGGCAACCAGGGGTGTCAAGAAGCTTCACCACTACAGACCAGCCACAGTCACCCCACATGAGATCTGTTACTACTAGAAGTCAGTAGAGCTGCTCATCTGCAAGTTGCCCTTCCAACATCTGGTGCAAGAGATCACCAATATAATTCAAGACCGATCTGTGTTTCCAGAGCAGGGCCATGGCCTTGCAGGAAGCAAGCAAGGCCTACCTGGCTGAACTGTTTGAAGAAACAAACCTGTACACAATCCACACAAAGTGCGTCACAATCCTTGTACTACGTTCTATTTTATCAACCTGTGTTCTGCAGAGTGTGTGTGTTCATACTATGGACTTTGTGTCTGCTCATAAACAAATAAAATAAATAAAAATAAAAAAACTATCCAGCTGGCATTTTGCATAGCTGCAGAGAGCATGTTAAGCGATGATGTAAACCACGCACATTTGTCAAGAACAGGGATGCAGATTTTCATAGCCTGTGGCCTTCAATGAAAATGTATGCAGCCGTGCATTAATAAAAACCTTTTGCCTGCTATATGTGGATACTTAGTAGAAAGCCAGCCAAAAAAATGTGTAGAAGCAAGCAGGGTTTGGCGCATGGAAACAAAACAGAAGCAATGCAAAAAATGAAAATATCTTGAACTCACTGGCAACCACATTTCATTAAAATGCATGGTATGCGGATGGCAATACCAAAAACATTCTGCATCCATAGTCTAGAATTAAATATAATACCAACTCACGGCTTTATGACATGAGTTATTGTGCTCGCTGCATGGAAATCTACATTCTGAAAATCTGCACTGTTCTCAGCAGGCGTAACAATGTTTTCATCAAAGATTGTGTGTTTTGGCACTGGTTATAATATTTTTCACCTGGTATAAAATTATGGTCCTAGACTGAATTAAAAAATTATAGGTCTTGGGATATGATTCCAAAGTCTCTGTAGCTTTAGAGACTGTTTGAAAGCATGGTTCATTTGAGTTGGTCCACCTGAGGGTGAACAGGATTATGCAGCAGTAACTGTGATTTTGTGCAATGGATGGAAGTGCTCTGATGTGCTGCCAAATGCTAGGAAAGCAAGAAAGATTGTATTGGATATGTTTATGCAAGTACATATAGGCATGTTGAAAAAGTTTGAAGCAGACTGTGAAAAGCAAGGATTTTTTGTACACCATCTCAATACCACACACACTTTACACATTTAATAATGTGCAGTTTGCCACATGTCAATCACTGGGCCCTAGCATGTTCGCATGACTGTCACATAGGTACAAAATCAGGCGTCACAAATTTTCATGTTGCCGTTCTGAATGTATTAAAAAACAGCACAAATGTTTTGACTAAGATGCTGCAATATAAAGGCAATCTCTTTCAGCCAGGGTTTAAAAAATAATGCTAAAGAAAATAAATGTAACACCTTAGGAGCCGTGACAAGTTCGCATGAACCACCTTTTAGCATCACTTAGTAACTCCATAACTCACCAGCTGATTGTGCAAGAGAGCTGTTCAAACTCTCAAAAGACGCGATGAGTCTTCTAGTTTGAATTAAAAGAATGAAGTCTTGGATTTCAGCTTGTTTGTTGGTGACGTCATAAGTGGAGTAAGTTTAGATCTTTTTGGCCGAGGTTATTGGGCTTTGGGCTTCAACTGCAAAAGGGAATTTTTGGACTCAAGTTTTTTGGAAACTAGGCTATAATCTGAGTCTTTGGAGCCTTTGATTAGCTTTTTAGCATTTGCGGTTCAAAAGTTATGGCCCAAAAACAATAAATTAATTAACGTCCATCAAATTAATTAATTAGAACAGTTGTTTCCAAACTTCTTCAAGCCGTTACCCAAATCAAGGTAGTGATTATGTCTTATTACCCACAATATTTTGCAGTGATCACTCATAATATAAAAGAACATTGTGCTTTTGGTTCCACATTGCCCTTCAAAGAATTGCATATTATTCCTACGGAATAATTTACCCCAGTTTGGGAATCAATGAAATACAGGATTAGTTGTATGTTACAAAAAATGTCTCTGGCTGCAGTTAGAGGAAAACGCTGCCAGCATGTTGGTCTGTGTGCAGGTTTATCTGATTTTGGTTATCCCCAGCCAACTGACCAATATGACTGCCGCCATTTGCCCTTACTTCAATGCATAGCTGTTGCCTTCCAAATGTTTGTGCTTTCTATAAGTTTTGTTGTTCTCATGAGCAGTGATGTTTTGCTCATTAATTGACTATCTTAGCCATTGCATAGTATCTCATGACATTACAGCATTGTGACCGCTTGAAACTTCTGAGGCGTATACTTTGAAAAAACTGCAGTTATGTTGCTCAGAAAAAGGAATCGTTCACAAGCCATCAACAACATAATGAATGGTGATTCTAACCTGAGCAAGTTTGAAGAATTTGGAGCAGTGGCTTCCCAAGTACGGGATGCAACCCCTAAACAAGGGTTATGAAAGAGGCTGCATGGAGACAGACCAAACCTGAGTTGTATATTTTTAATGTTGCCACTTTTAAGCTGCATCTGTCTGCAGCCTAGATACTTGAGAAATGTAATATCAATTTTTTCATGCACTACTTGGGTTGCAACATGCTCATTCAACTTAACTCTTAAGTGTCCGGCTGCTTTCGAGGATTTTTGGGAAAAAAAATCCCGAAAAGCACGTGGCTTCACGTGGGAATTTCTCTGGTATGGTATGCTCTACACACCCGGTAAGTCTTCTAGTCTGCACTCGAAAAAAAATTTTTGCTTGGGGGATGCGGGTTTTTTGTGAGTGACGTCATAAGTGGAGGACTTTCAGGCCACCTTGGCCCAATTTGCCTGGCCCTGGGCACCAACCGTTAGGTGGTAGTATTTCGCTAAAGCTTTTACTGAAAACT
>JGI24159J19872_10014052_pt1 | contig 10372 bp, 6 predicted proteins | sample Ectturendosymbi4_FD_19872 | JGI IMG/M metagenome (IMG submission 19872) | reverse complement strand
TCAAACCTTAAAACCTGGCTACGGTCCTGCAAGAGTTTTCCCACTCCTGGTACCGGGGTGCATAGACAAGCGGCCCTTCATTCTACAAACATATCATGCATTAAAGAAAGCGAGGGGCGGCGGTTTGGGGCGTCGATTAGCCCAGAGTGCTAGTGTCTGCCTCCCAATTGGAAGGTTGGGTGTTTGATCCACGGCCACTTAGTGAATCTCCGTAGCGCTCCTTGGGCAAGAGCGTTCACCGCAACCGCCCCGAAAAAAAACATCATTCAGGCTTCAGTCTGCCGCCAATTGTCGTTAAAAAAATCCGTCGCATTGCATGCGATCAATAAAAAAAAGCAACTTTGCAAAATTAGAAAACAAATTGGTCATAATTTTGATAAGAGCATGCCAGTGATTGGAGACCTGTTTTCAGTCTTTTCGACATTTCTGCGAAAATGAGGACCTTGTGCTGCTTTTGGAGGGCCGGGCACATCACAAATAGACAGCAATGTTCATAAAAACCAGTTGTTGCAGAAGACAATCAATCAAACTCTTGTTCAACTCTCGACGTGAGGCTGATAACTTCATGTGATAATTTTGAACAAATATCTGCTAAAACGTCGCTTTTATACTACCAGAAGTAAAGGAAGGAAAAAGTGATGCTTCAGAAGGACTTGCAATAATTAAAAGTCTTAATTTTGGTACGTTGAGCTGCGTTATGCTATAACAAGATTTTGGCATTTTTGAGCGTTGCCATGTCGATGAGTTGACGCAATACAATGTAAATAGCTGGCAGTCAAAAGCTCATTAAAAACTCCCCCTTTACGTTTATTTTAGCAATTTCGAGACCAGATGTATCGGGAACATTTCGAGCTTATTTACGTTCCGCAGCTTTGCTTAATCATATTAAACAAAAACTGTTCTTTTTCAGTTAAGAAGATATCTCACAACCACCAAGTTCATATTTTCTTTGTTTTGTTGAAATTGTAAATCCAGTGTGGTTAAAGCCCGTGGGCACTGTGCTCACAATGGATCCATCATTGAATTGAAGACAGCCATTGTCTGCTCGCCAAAATCACATGGCTAGCTGCGTTGCAGCAGTCGGTCAAAAAATTTGCGAAACACTTTCAGATGTTGATAAATCTCTAGATGACCGAATCACCAACGACCACGCATTGCAGCCTTTTTACGCAAACTCGTACCAGTGAGTCGGCGAAATATTCATGCGTCTAGGAAAACGATATCTCGTGTTCTCGTGGTTGTAACGCTCAAACATCTGTACGTACGTTGTGCAGAAAGCGCCGAAAGATAAGCTTCTCGTCTACAACGTGAAAGATGGATGGGAGACTTTGTGCCGGTTTCTGGGCAAAGACATACCCGATCAACCGTTTCCTCATAGAAATTCTGGATGCGGTTGGTTCAAAGAGTTCGCTCATGACAACGCTATCATTCAGAGGATGCACAAGGAAGCAACAATCACGGCGTCGTTACTGCTTTGTGTCACACTTTTTGGCGCTTACAAAATTTTTCGTGCTTTGAGATAAGGTATACATGCTGCGGCTTTTTATTGTTATGGTTGAAACGCTATCTCCATTGAATTTTAGCTTATTCATTTAGTCATGCTGTTTAGTCGCATATGCTACAAAAGTCACAATTTTTTCCTTCACAGTAGCATACTTCAGCAAAGCCCCTGCTAATAGATAACGCTGATTCGAGGTGGTGGAGCATTGCGAAAGCTCCCAAAAGAATTCAGAGTTGCTCTAAGAGACGTAAAGGGCTTGGAGAGTGGTTGGTTAATAATAATGAACCTTTACTGCGAATGATTACACTAAATTTCTTTTGCTGCCAACTCCAGTTCATCATTCTCCTGAAACTGAGGAAATATTGCAAAATCGTGAAAGGAAGAAATCGGGGCCAAGTTACTTCTTGGCCGCTCTCACTTTTCAGTCAAGGAATCGTGGCCTTCATTTAATCTACCAGCATTTTTGCCTTTGATACATCAAGCTTCATACCTGGCTTAAAATAACTTTCATACTTACTGCATGCTTTGCGTTATGGATAGTGTTTTTTTGCTATTGATGACAATTGGCGGCGCTTTATAATAGTGCTTCTTGTCGGGGCGATTGAAGATGAACGCTGTTGCCCAAGGAGCGCTACCGCAAGTCACTCTGCTGATGCGCATCAAATGTTTTCGACTCGGACCAGATGTGAAGTAAAAAAAAGACACCGTCGACCTCTGTTCAGTCCTGTGCCGAGTGAGGGGTCCGTGAATGTGATTTAAAGGGTTAATAAGCTTTGCAGACATTTCCATTGCAACTACGATGATCAAAACGTAATTTCGACTATTTGTTGCAATGCGTCTTCTTTTGTGGGTCGATAGCTTTTACCATGATCTTGGCCTACTAGAGGTTCGTGACCCACAAATGTTTAAGAAAGGCTGAATCAGAACATAGCAACAAAATCAGTTACACTCTCACACTTGCGCTCCTGTCGGAAAATAATAATTGCACTACTTCACTTTTTACATCGAATGAAAGGAATTCTCCTCCAACCCTGATTAAAGCCAAAATATTTTATACAACAATAGAAAGCAAAGAACTTATCGTCAAATCTCCACTCATGATATTGTATAGCCCTGCCACATAATTCGTAGTGCCACTAAAAATGAAACCAAACAGACAAGACACCATCGCAATCCGAAGCCTTCTTTACTCATAAATCCAACCTTCTTTACTCAAAATCCAACTTTCACACACTGCATAAGAGCCAGGTTCACTGTTCTGGTGACATGCAGTGTTGAGCTCAGTGCCAGCGCTAACATTTGGCGAACTAGATGGCTGCATAGGGCGCTGGGCAAAAGAGGGCCTCAAAAAGGACAAAAAATTTAACTACGTGGTTCAGAAAGTGACAAACGTACACCAAGAAAAGATAATGGACATGATCAAAGTGAATGAAACTCACGTTCACGCAGTTTATGAAAAGATAGAGGTACGGCACTATTTCAGGTTTGCTGCAAGAAGGGTTAATATTTTCCCTATTAATCTCACTTTCACATATACTAGGTAAGTTATGTCGCAATTTGGTATAAATTTCATTCATGTAATAAACATTTCTAATGTAGCCACGGGGGAAAGTGACCCCCAATTTTTTGTGCCCCCCAATTCTGTTGTGTCCAGAAAAATTTGTTTTAAACACATAGTAACAAAAATCGTGCCCCGGTAAAAACGTTTTTGCCCCCAAAGCCTTACAACCTGGCTATGGCCCATGGGTCTGTGTGGATTAGGGATCTTTGTACAGAAGGGGTAGTCGCTGGAATGTATCTTGTCTAAGGTGCTCACAAGTCTACCAATGGCGTGCTGTCAGGGCCAGCAAAGCATGCCCTCCAGGCCATACTTTATCAAGCACAATGAAAAATTTTAAGGTTATCATCTCTGTTCTTTTCATTTCTTGATTTTTCCTAACTTCATCGTTTTTACTGGAGTAAGTTTATGTCGAAGCCTTCAATAAATCATGTTTCAGCCATCCAGGGCAGTCAGATTAGGAAACCGCCGAAATGCCGCATTTTTAGTGTTAGCAGCCTGGCTAACGGATCCGCAAATACTTTATGGCGCGACCCTACGAAATAGTTCTGAATTCTTACGACCCAAACACTTCGTGAGCGTATAATTTTGTGAAAAATACTTTATAATTAAATATAAATTTTAAAACTACAAGTGACAGTAGCAATTTTCTTGCACAAAATTTTATGAAGCACGTAAAATAGTAAGTGATTGCGTTTATTCTGTCTAATGAGAATGGCAAATTTAAAATGTAAATTCAAATTATTTCGCAACTCTGAGTCACAGGCATAGCCAGGGGGCCATGTCCCCCAATTTTTAGCATAACTAGTCATTTTGTGCTTTAATAGGCGGTATCCCAACAAAATACTGTTGCTCGCCTACAATCAAACATTTGGCCCCCGGCAATTTTTTCCCTCCCAAAAAACTTTTGGTCTGGCTACGTCATTGCCCAGAGTGGAAGGTCTCGCGACCCAAACTTGGGGCCGCAACCCACATATTGCGGACCCCTAGCCTAGCTAACCAGTAAGATTTCCATAGTAGGACGCACTCCCGCAATTTATGCAAAAAACGTATACCAGCTGGCACGCACCACAACCAACATGGTGACCTTCGCGAACGTCAGAGGTTTGTTGCGCATGCGGAACGTCATCGATTGTTACAACATCAGACTGTAAAAAGGTTTTCAGAGGCCTTTGCTAGAATTTTTGTTTATGTTAATGCTGTAACGGCCGATACTTGTTTAGATGGTATTATGATGAATTTGGTTTTCAAATTAACTCGGCATGCATCTAATAAATTAGTTTGATGAAAAAAAAATCGCCCACAAAAAGGGTCTTTTTCGGGGGGAGTGGTGCTGGAATGAACCTTGACTAGGTCCCACCGGCAATTTTAAGATACCAAGTACAGTCGCTGGGCGATTTTGCAAAAAGGTCCTCCACGGTTGATCGCATGAAGTCATAAAATATGAGGAGCGCTGAAAATGCATCCTGCCTGGGGAGCTGGAGTGGCTTGCGCCGGCCCTGGATGAGCTTACAGTTCACTCAGAACCGTCGCCAGAAAGTTTTCAGTAGGGGGCTTTACGTTTGTGCAAGGGGCTTGACATTCTAAAAATGATAAAAACTCCATTGTCTTATAGTGTTTCATATTTCAATTTGAGGGGCTTGAGCTTTGNTTGGGTGCTAATCCCACAAAGTGCCGTGGCATTGGGACAACAGGACTGAATTCACNCATGTCCACACCGTTGCTTGCAGAGGCGAGTTGCGAAACTTGTGAGCGGATTGTTCTTCTGTTATTGCGTAGCAATAACAGAACATGGCAAGTCTTCAAAGCCAGAGGCGAGTTTTCATTTTCAGGGCCCAAGGCTATTTTAAATTGGGGGCCCTTCTGGAAGGCAGATGTGGCCGTAGTCACATTTTCAAACTCCAACTCCGCTCTTGTTCCAAAATGTTTGAATCCGAATACGGATCCGAAAAATTTTTAATTTGAGAACCCGACTCCTATTCATACTCTGGCAACCACTGATGCAACCGAAATTCAGCAATACCCCCCCCGAACAAAATTCCTGGCTGCACCACTGCAACCAACTCTACTTCGTCCGAAGTGTCTGGATAGACCAGTGAGTATCTTCAGCTTATCAAGAAGTTGTTTGTACATATTTTCTTAAACATGAAGACATCTACATTTATTTCTATTGTCTGAAAGTAGAATTAATCTACTTTGCCAACAGCTTTTCTCCTTCATGCAAAATATTTTGCAATAATTTTAAGAGAGGAAAGAACTATAGATCCCAACTCGGTATACGTACGTTTTCTTTGCATTAAGATATGAGCCGTTTTCTGGGAAGGAATTTGGGGGTAATTAGTTTTTTGCAGTTAAGAAAATTTTACTGACTCTCGTCCAGAGGTCAATTTTACATAGTTCAAGATTGACAGTTGTTTGAAAAACATTGAAACAAGGATTGGACATATGCAGGTTAGCATCACCAGCAACAATGGTAGTACAAAGAAGAAACTTGAGTAATTTCATTGCTGTTATAAGGAAAAGTAAAGGCCCAAGGACAAACCCTTGACTGACGTTTTTTAATTGATTGATTTATTGTTTCAAATGACTGAGCAAAAAAACAGAAACAATACAAAAAGCCACTATGCAAAAAAGTAACCAATTGTCAGTGGAAATTGAAAATGTATCTTCTTATTCGAAAACTTAATCAAAAGCACGTATTTTGATACATTGAATTCTATCATGCAAGTATTTTGCACAATAGTATGCAACTTAGTGCTACAAGCTCTTGTTACGAGACAATGTCAAGCCTAACGTGTATGACACTGACGACAAGACTGCCGATGTCAGAGGTTGCGCCAATCTACGGTGCCAGCTCCACAATGGGCAATTATACCAGTTCTCATTCAGTACATACTAAACTGATGTGTGTTTTTTCAAGCAGCATGATGTGCATTTTTAGGACGTTTTCACCAAATATAAAATATGCGCATATACATGATGGGCAACAAGCGAAACAACTCATGCTTCATAACTCGGACACGAACGGCTAGAATTCAGTTAAGAAACTATAAACAATTGGTTAAACGGTCAGCAGAAACAGACAATGCAACAACACGTGAAGAAAAAGCAAATCTGCATTTGTTGCAACTGCAGTAAAAGGCAGTGCTGATCGAATTCTATATAAGCGGGGGCTTCACAACTTTCGGGCAAGTACAATCCTGACAAAACGACAACTTCTAAAAGCTCAGCGCTGTCTCCGCTAGTGAGCAGGACTATTAAATACGCGTCAAGTTTTAGAAAGGACTCGTTTGTTCTCGGAAAACATCAAGCCCAAAAGGACACACGCTTCAAGCACTGGTTTGTCAGAACCAGTGCTGCCACAGGCTTTTTTGCAAAAATCACAATATTCATAAATCAAATTCACTAGATCTGAAAACAATCACTCAATTTGAAATTTCTACCTTTAAGTTAACAGTTTTGCTTGAATTGATTTATTTATGACTTATGTTCTTTATCACCCAAAAACCTTAACGCCATTTGCAAGTTTGTTGATATGGATAACGCTGAAGCATGGAAAGTCTTTGGTCGGAAAGCTTCAGGTTTCTTTCAAGAACTTAAGCGACAACACAAACGAAGTATTTTAGATCAATCCGAATCACACTAATGTTAATATATTTCTACTGCATTATTCCTGCAAAGTAATGAAGACAAGGTCATAAAAGTTTTTTTCAAGGAAAATGTTAGGTACCCAGTATGGACCTGTAGGGACCCGATATCTCTGATTCTAGGGACCGATTTTCTCTGATTCTAGGGATCCGATTTTCAACCCTCCAAAACGCCTTAAAAAACCCTGGTCATAGGATATGGCAACATTGCAGCAATAAATAGCACAGAAGTGAAAGCAATAAGGAACTGAGATTGGAAAAACTTGTTTGTTCTGTTGGTGCAAGTCTTCACACAACGATTCACCTAGTCAATTGTTTTTTTTTTAAAAAAACGTTCCACACAACGTCACAAATTTAATTTAATCTCTGCGGTGCGTTTTGCAATTTCGAATGCAAAGCTTTCAGCATTTTTCCCATGCAACCGCCAGATGGTCACTGTTACGCCCTTTGGGGTTCGGTAGCATGTTAGATATCTTGATTGGCACTTTGCAAGACGTTATTTTGCTTTTAAAATGTTGGACGTTTTTAGCGATCGCGCGATTTTTTGCAGGGGTTCTTTCGCAACATAAAAAATGGGCTGTACTTGATCCGCTTAATGAAGCGAAAAGCAATTACATGGAAATGTTTGTGGATAATATCTTCAGCAGTTGAAACATTCTTTCCACAGAGTAAAGGTTGCTGCTTTGGAAAAGGTTCCTCTTACGGCGACTTCCATTATTTTTTCAGTGTCTTTTAAAATGAAATGTCATCTTTTGCACACGGAATCCTAAAACGGTTGCTTTTCCAAGGGTGCAAGGTTTCGCCTTGCATTCTTGGTAAAACTTTTTGAAATTATTGACTGTTTTCGTTTCAAGGTATGACAGCACTTTGCAGTTCGTCAATCATTATAATGATTCTCAGTGCACAATCACATTGGGTTAACGTTCACTCTCTCAGCCGAAAATCGCCTTAAACCGGATTCCCCATTTTAGATCGTTGGCATGGTTACTGCTGATTTTCCGTTTCCGCATGTGCACGCACCAGTGGTACACCGATATGAGTTACTGAACATTGAAAACTTGCACAACAGAACCATGGTTTCATTGTGTCCCTTGAAGCATTAGCGGTTGATCATCCTGGCGTTGGTGGTGAGCGCACTACAGTAACACACACGGGACACTCGGAACAGTTTTAAAGTGGCGATGCCTTATAAGAACAGTGATGCTTTTGGCAGCACTCCTCTGAATCGCTGTTTTGCCATTCACGATTGTTATGGATGCAGTTACTCCACATTCATTAAAATTACACAAAATTTCAGATTGTTTTGATGTTGTTGGATTATTGTTACCTCAAAATAGTACATTCAATTACAACTGACTAAATCACTGGATGAAAAGGCGCTAGTTTGGAATGAAAGGAGTCGATGTCACGCAGCTCAAAAACATGTTTGAAACGAAAACAAAATGTTCACCGCGCTGCAGAGGTAGAATTTCAATGATTGTTGCCTTTGCAGCGCTTGTTTGCACCTAGCCATGCTTTTGGTTAAGTTCATTGTGGAAACTACCACAGCGCAGCTGCAATCTTTACCAAAATTTTGTCCGAAGTCATGACTAGAAGAATTCCCATCTACAAAGCAACACGTGCAACCTGCATACGATTTACCAGCACCAGGAACCCGATCTGACGATGCGAAAAACTTTGTAGGCACCGATTACCGCCAGGCCCAACAACAACGTCGCTGAAATCATCGCCTCCCGATGCATTTGCTGTACGCGGGGATTGTCTTGGAGCCACTCTTTAAACCAAACTCCGCCAGAGTTCCGGTGAGGAAAAGGTTGATTCGGCACATCCTTCCCCAGAAAGCGACACAAAGGTTCCCAACCGTCTTTCACATTGTAGACGAGCAGCTTGTCTTTTGGAGCTCTCTGCAGAACAAGTTATAAATGTACTTCGAAGTCGCGTCAGATACAGCACACATTTTCAACTGTCCTGAATAAGTGACATTAAGATCGACATAGCTGTTACACAGACTTTTAACACAATGGTATCAGAGATAGACTTTCACGCATCCACTGTTTCAGTCCACCAAAATGTTTGGTTCGGTATTACTACGCTGTTGTTGTGACAATACTGAACCAAGGACATAATACGCCACGAATTTGCGTTATAATATCGAACCAAAATTTTCAATTGTTATCGATTCGATTTGTTTAACCATAATGATTTTTTCTGTAGCCACGACTTGGTTTTACAGATTTAGGTTTAATCGCTTTTTTTTTCAGAATGACTGCATCACGTGACACAACAGGGGCATAGTGCGAAGGTACAGCGAGTTGCTCTCATAGCATCTAAGCGGCAGCCTGTTCGTTGATGTAAACGCTTATTCAGTAAAAAAAACGACCAACCAAAAATTCAAAGAAAGCTGAAGCAACTTCAACTACGCGGTACAAAACGACGCATGTCTTACTGTCACCAAAAATCTAACTCCAAAGTTGGATGTTAAATTTTGCGTACAGCAAAAAAATTATTCGTGTGATAGAGAACACAAGTACAAGACAAAAAACGCTCATTCGCAAACTTGCAATGCTCGGCCAATGCAGCTAATTCTCTGGTGCCTCATGAAAATGCCATCCACTTCGTTCCGGAAGTAGTACAAGTTATTACAACGGACACACGCTCGGGTGCTGCGACGGAAACCATTCGCATCATTTCGGAATGCAGTAGAATGCGCACGGGTGCCACGTCCCACATCACGTGCTGACCGCGCAACTTTACCAAACTCTATTTGGCCTCACCCAAAACTATTGAAAGTCAATAATTAAAACTCAAGTTCTATCGTTGACAAACCAACCTGGTACATCTGATCAGTCCTGTCTGCACGGGGGGCATTTGTGGGCCTAGCCTCTGAACAAAGCTACAATACCCCCAAAATGAAATATGAAACGCTAGAAAATCAGTGGAGTTTTTATCAATCCGTATTCTTTTCTGTATTGTCATTTAGTGACAGAGCAGTACTTGCCACCGTAACTTCGAATAACATCGCATCATTTATGAAACGTTTGTGGTATAATAAATGTATTTGAGGCTTGAGCGCAAAGCGTCAGCATTCATTGCTTGGAGTGTTAAACATGGAGTTACATGAAGTCAGACTTCACTTCATCAACTTATTTTGTGTTGCAACTGTTGTGGAAAAATGTACTATGGCTAGCCCAGACAATCTACTTGTATTTTGTACTGCATGGAAGCAAGATACCTTTCCTCGTTGCGAACAAAGTTACAATTACGATTGTGCGCAGCCTGCTGTTCAGACAAAGGGGTTTGTATGGAAATCACTGCTAAGCTTGTCCCAACAGAGTAGTGCAGTTAGTGGATTATGGATGTAACCATGTTGCGTCCACGTAGGCCTATACGTCTAAACTTACTAACACTTATAGCCCATTTGATATAGAAAATGGTATTAGTGTAAAGTTGTAAACATGTGCTATGTACCCAGGGCTGTGGAGTCGGAAGTCCCGTCATTCGACTCCGACTCCTGGCAATTTCGATTGTCCGATTTCCGACTCCGGCCTTCAGCTGTATTAGTTGCTTATAGTGATAATTCTTTTCAGATGAATTCATAAACCCTACTTGCACTTTCCAGGAATACGGAAACTTGTTTTAAATCGATGTAAATGCACGTTTATCTCT
>JGI24159J19872_10014050_pt1 | contig 10373 bp, 6 predicted proteins | sample Ectturendosymbi4_FD_19872 | JGI IMG/M metagenome (IMG submission 19872) | reverse complement strand
AATGAAGTTGAAGAGTAAAGGATGTGAGCAGGTTACAGTATTATTAGAGTATATAATCATTATTGATTTCAATAAGTATAAGATATATGCAAAACAAAACAAAACAACAACAAAAGGGGTTTAGTATGTTAGAGAATTATTTAGTTCTAAGGTATAGTTTCACAAAAAGTCATAACTTATCTATGTAGACTACCCATTTATTTCACAAATGTAACTGGTGTCATGTCATTGACACCTATCTTTGCTAAATTGATTAAACTCAATATTTCTATGCAAGGGCCAGATAAAAATATGCTTGATACATCAGATAAAATTGTGGCATTCATTAAAAAGCTATTGTTGTGGGAAGAAAATATAACAAACGTGTCTGGAGTTTTCAGTGCTTTAATTTTGTTTGAACAAAAGTACAAACTCTTCACCCATGCTTGCCCATCATCAGCTATGTTATGTTGATGTTTGTTGTGTGGGCCTATGTACTATGTGTTTGTTTTGACGTTCCAACCTTTTGCTGTTGTGTTTTGAGTCATGATTTTTAGTGGTTTCTGTAATATAACTTGCCACATGTGTTTCATGTGTGCTTGTGTTCTTGCATTGTTCAGAAATCAAAGAAAACATCAGGGTCATTTTTTATCGTGCTTCATCAATTATATATATAAAACTTTGATAATATATGTCTTTATTAACATCTTACTGCTGGTGCATCACAAGTTCAGCAAACTTTTCCAAAGGNATCACAATGAAAAAAATTTGAGAACCACTGGTCTTGTGTATTTAAAATAGATAATTTGAGGTCCTTGGGTTGGGTTGGAGATGTAGTAATTCTACATCACCAACCCAACCCAAAGCCTAGTAGTGAAAATTTTTAGTGTGGGTTTTATTTCCATTTTGAAGAAGATTGACAGTTTGTTATTTTTGACGTGGAATTACTCGTTGTCCTTATAAACTGATTATTATTTATAGATTTTGTGCAGTAGTCCTCAACCTGGGATATGTGAACCTTTAAGGTTTAGAAAAGTGAAGCAGGGGTTCTGCAAGTTCTGAGAAGGGTTAGGCGTGGTTGCTGGCAGTGTCAAAGTTTCTGGCATGTAGCAGTGAAGCACATCTATCTGGCAGGTTACTATACTTGATACTGACTAAGAGAATAGTGAGGAGACGCCAAGTTTAAAATGTTTCAGAATGTAGTAACATGTTGCAACTTACAAATAGTTGTTGTAGCTCAGAAGAAATGCTAAAAACTCTATCAGAGGTTTTAGCATATGCAGTTTGATGCAACAATTGTATTTTTTACATTTTTCAATAATTCTACCATTCAGCTTTGCTGACTTGTTTTGACCTTTCCTACCACCCATGTAGCTATCGATGTTGATACTTCCCTTCGTAGTGTTTAGCATTTAATTTTAGTGGCACTCCACAGAGTGCGTCCATACACTTAACGAACCCAATCCTGCTTATGCATCAACGTTCTCTTTTGAGTAATATCAGCAAGGCACTGGTTATGTGGATTTGTTGTGTTGCTCGATGCTTGGCGTCAGACAGTTTGAGTTTTCCAATGTCAGTTAAAGCAGTTATTTCGGAAAGCCATGTTTTCCAGATTTTTCATTGCTGCAACTTGTGTTTTGATTTATTCATTTTAATTTTAGTCTATATTTTGTTTGCTTTTTCTGCTGTTGCTTTAGCCTTACAACTTTTCACCTGTAAGTGGTGCTCGCAGATTACAAAACTGAGGGTACATAATATCATGTGAAATTTATTTCTTATTAAAAATTTTAAAGATAGATTCACTTGGTCGCCTTTTTGGAGACTAGTTACTTGCATATGAATGTGTATATCTAATGGTTGGCTAATTTTAAAGTGCCAAGTAAATACAGCCAATATTAAAATGTTTGCTTGTAATATGCAAGTTTTAGTGCGAAATGCTTATCTTAACTCCACCAGGTGAGACAAGTGGTTTTGCGTCTAGTCAACAACACAACATTTATTCTAACATTTCATAGCATTATTACAAAACAACAACATTACTGCCTTGTTGAAATGGTATCTGTGCATTAATCTGAAACAATCCTTATTGATGTGGTATGTCCACCGAACAGCCACACATATGTCATGTAGAATTTGCTGCAATGCTAGTGCCAGACATACAAAAGCTATATATTTGTATATATATATATCTAATGACTTAGAATCTTGTACAATGTCAAGCACGTGCAGAGCTGTTTTGTGATACTGTATTACGCTGTTGGCATTAGTCTTAAATTACAATTGTCCTGTTTTACAATCGACCAAAGCCTTGTCTCTATTTACAATTGTTCAATGTTGTCAGCATAAAGATGCAATTGATCAGGTAGATAGACAGATTTATTTGGTAGTATGGAATTAATTGCGCTAGGTGTACTTGCTAAAACAGAAAAAAACACAGGGGTTATCTAATCAGGTGCCCCATAAATTACGTTAGATTGATGTTTCCATGGTGAAGGTTGTGTCAACCGCTAGACTTGCTGTCGCAGTCCGATGTATAGGTTGCGGGATTAATGGCCAATTGTAAAGAGGTTACAACTTCTTCAAAATCTTTTGTTGTCCACTTGCATGCGGTAAAAACCAACCTCAAATCTGTTTAGCACGTGATATATTGAAAGCTTTGTTTGTAGTCTTACCACTCACTTTAGGCAAGACTCAAATGTTTGCCAAAATAACAGAAAGTTAGGTGGTTTGGGAAAATTATCTATTTCAGACTTATATGTGAGCTATCTAACATTGGCCATCACATATGAGTGAAATTCATACGCATAGTCGTAAAATTTGGTATTTTGTTTGGTTAGATTTATCTATAAAGTTAATTTGGAGATAAAGCTAATGCCATGGAAAACCATGATAATGCTCATTGAATACGTGGTATTATCAAAATATATTTTGTTTCCTTCATTATAAACACTTCATTTGTTGATGAACATAGACTGCGTAGTTATGTTTTGTATGTATATTATGCAGATATATATAGTTGATTTTGCTTTATTAAGAAAACCATACAATTTCCCATGACAACTTTTGTTCTTTGTATCTGCAATATTGTATTATCTTACGAGATTCTCATGACAAGAAAGATGTGATTTAGTGAAACATGTAAGATTGTGCATGAAATTACCTGTTTTGATTTTATGCTTTTTCTTTAAAACAGTAGGTTATCTTTGATCACTGGTGAAGGTAACCTGTTTGCGTTGTTTTGTTTGTCCTTGCTATCTCGGCAGGTTTTTGAGTCTTGAAATACTTGCAATTCAAGCATTGTTCCTCAGTTTTGATAGCTTATTGTTTTCTGACAATGCTGTACAACAGCATTGTTCCTCAGTTTTGATAGCTTGTTGTTTTCTGACAATGCTGTACAACTTGGTGCTCAAGATCTTTGGGCATGAATGCAAGTTTATATTTGAAAGGGTTCAAGCTGATAATCTTATTTACTATTTTCCCCATGCTTTAAGTCAGAGGTCTCCAAACTTTTTTATCTGAGGGCCACGTAAGCTATTGACATCTCAACATAATGTAATTGCTTTGGGATATGTTACATTTTACTGCATCGACAAGTTTCTTTTGAATATTTTATTTTTTCTTTATTGACATAAGTGTCTTTGCGGGAAGGAGGAAATAGCTTTGTGGGTTGTAGTTTAGAGAGGTCTCCTATGGAGACCCCTACTTTAAGCAAATGGGGCTCACTTATTTGGTACTTTCTTATTTTTGTAATTAAAAGCATGCAGTGCCAATCAGAAATGAAATTAGGGTACAGTTATATGATTTTGTGTTGGTTTCGTCAATTATTTTGATGTAGTTTTGAAATACTGTGTTCTTTTTAACTACAGGAGGAAGCAGAAATTTGACATTTGATCTTATGTGTTTTGACTTTGTGCATGGCAAGTCAATCTGTTGTGACTAATTATTTTGCTCGGAAGCGCAATAATGCACATAAACCTACTACAAAAAGGCAAAAAGTTGCCTCTTGCGATTCAACTGATGGAAAATTTTGTTCAGACAATTTAGTGATTGGAAAAACCAGTATCCAGCCAGAGGAAGATGAAAATGAAAGATTGCTTGTGTCTGATAAATTATCCTGCACTACAGAATGTTTGCCAACTTCTTCAACAGTTGCACCTTCTGCTTTAGATTCGTCAGTTTTGCTTTCACCCAGAAAGCGCAATGCTGAACAAAGTGTTGCACATAGNAGAGGATCAAAGCGGACTCACTCAAGCCCTNAAAGTGATAATGACATTGGTGTAGTAAACAGTGTTTTAAGCCATTCATCTGTGAAACCAAATGCATTTACTAAGCCTGAAAGTGCCAAAGTTTTGTTTGTGAAAAGTGGCAATAGTTTAAAAGGAAGTGAAGTCTCGAAGCATGAATTTCAAAATCTGGGTAAAAGTCCCCAGAAGAAACTTGTTTTCAATCCAAAATCCAACCACTTACAGAAACCTTTATATTCCAATAAGCATTGTGAGGATGCAGATGAAACAGAAAAATTTTCTGCCTCAGTAAATGATGCACTTAAGAAACATGCTAATCTTAAAGATCTTCAAGAAACACTTTTGAGATTAAATGAACAAAAAAAGAAGCATTCATCATTGAAGAATAAGCTTGTTAAAAAACGTAAAATGAGTGATGATGAACCAAAAGAACCAAAAAGTTCAGACAAAGATAACAAGATTAACTCTTCCTGCAGAGAGTATGCTTATGTCAGGTTTCACAGCTTATCTGAAGAGATTCCAAAAGGTCTTCTACTTCCACTCAAATACAGTGTACTGCAAGAAATGTTTAAAAGCACTGACATTACTGTTAGCATGTTATTTAATCGACAAGAAAGAACAACTTGGTTGCGAGTGCAACAAGCTGTGAAAAAGATGACTTGCAAAAATTTTGAGAAAAAACACCTTGGTCAAATCAAGCATGTGTTTCCTGATGCCTACAGTTACCGGCTGGAGAAAAAAACAGCAATTTGCAGGAATGATGCACTGGCTGAGTATGAGCTGATGGTTGAACCTGTTTTGAGTTCAGAGATTTCTCAAACTAGTGATTGTCAACCAATAAAATTCACTGGCAGCATGCTGGTAATTAGAAGACACAATTTTCATTCAAAGTTGCTTTCTATTGTCAAAGCACATCATGCTCGATTTCTCACTCAAATAGGTCAGAGCAACAGTGTGAACCAGGCAAAGATACGTCGCTGGCATCCTGAGTTTATGTTGGATAATTTGCCTGACATCCCCATATCTGATCTTCCTCAACCCCCAGATGAAGAAAGTCATCGGTGTAACTCTGCAAAAGATGTTCTTTGCAGAGCTAGAGATCGCCTTGCCAAGCGAGCTGTTGATGCTTTGAAAAAAGTTGCAGAGAATTCCATCAAGACTCCAGAACAGCTTGTCATTTCAAAAAGCGTTTGTGAGAATAACAACAATTTTTCTAAGAATGCAAACACTGTTGCTAATGATGATTTGAAAGGGATTTCACAAGCGTTGCTAGCAAAAATACGAGCGAAAGAATCAGAAAAGAAAATAAAAGCTATGACTCGGTCAGATGAAGCTGAAGCAGAACTTCACAAGCTAAGTGTTCTTCCTGATATTGCAAAAGGTTTGAGGATGTTGTTTTTAACAGAAAAGAAGGGTTCTCTGCCATTTAATTACATTTCTGCTAAATTGTGCAAGTCATCACCCTCAATATCTACAGCAATGTGTATGGATGAACACTTGCGTTTTTTGCTTACTGTTGTTGGAGATCACCTGCCTTGGATAAAAATAGTCAGTATTCGTGGACAAGAATTCCTGAAATTAGATAAAAGTATTGAAATTTCTGCTGTTTTATCACATTTACAAGAAAAAGTGAAGAGTTTGAAGCAGTTATGATCTTTGCTGTTCTAGAGATAGCACCTCTCCATGTATAAAACTGGCAGTAGTCTGCTAGCTTTGGATATGGTGGTTTTCATTATCATTTCATTTTTATTAAAGCACCAAAAGCAAGAGTTTTCCAATAAGCGTGTAGTTGTTAGTTTAATTTACTTTGCAATTTTTTGGTCACAATGGTGATATGATCTAGTCAACTGTTGTGCCTTTTTGTAAGTGGTGGCATGTATCTTGCTTTGTCTGTGTTGCATCAGCACATCTCTATCATGCATTTTGCAGTAGAACGTTAGAAATTGTGTTTGTTTTGTTATTGTCTCAATCTTTTAAATACTCCACGCTTCCTATCGATATAGCTGTATTTCACTTAACATGGCTTATTTAGTAATGCGTTTTGTACCACAGCTATATGGATGTACTAGAGCTCAGTTTTTATTCCCCCAACTTACATGCTTTGCTCTCTTAGAAGTAACATCTGTTACTGCAATACTTCGCTTTTGCACTGACTGAATAATTCTCAGTGCTCACAATAGCCAACTATTGTTTGTTACACGTAATGACACAAGTAAGTCACAATTGTGCACATTTTCAGTTACCTGTACTCATTTGAAACTGATCGTTGATTTTTATAGTTAGGTCTACTGATGACTGTTCTCCGAAGTAATAGACATTTGGCATTTTTAACTAGTGTTGCATATTGAGTCCCGCAGGTGTTTTTCTTTACATTAATTCATGTATGAAGAGGCGAGCATGTTTGAATGTGCTTGTGTGTTTAACTCTGGGCAGAATGCATTGAGATGGAATGAGAAATCAGCTTGTTGCCATAGTTTAACTTTAATGGTATGCTGCTCGTAAAAAGACCCCCCACATAATTACTCTTTAAAGTTCAACTGTGTGCTTGCTGATCTACTCAAGTTTCAACCCTTATCTGATTTTTTAAATTCGAATGAACCAGAACATCATTTATTTTGACCCAAACAATCCCACAAATATGTTTGTTAAATGAAAACTTGCATACTTTCTATTTGACGCATGCTTGCCAATGGGTGTAGCATCTTTCCACAAGTTGTGCTTTCTACTGCATGCCTACTTTATAAGGGGTGTTTCTTTTCAGCTCCAATTGGTCGACTTCTGATTCCTGTCAACTGATACATTTTGTATCGCTTGTTTGTTTGCAGGAAGATCTCTGTGCTGGTAGAAACATATGTAGAGCTGTTAATGCTAACCATGTAGTTTTAGAGGCTCAAATATGAAGTGGCCGTGTGTAAAGAAAATCTGGAGAATTCATTATGAAACCGATGATCAAGTCCTAAATTACTTGTGCAACGACAGACTACTTGCCCAAGAAAGAAAATAATGACTGCTGATTCCAGCGTACCATCAATGACATTTCAATGCGTTTCTGCAGACCCGCTGTTCAACGCTCCAGTCAAACTCTTGATTCACGATGTTCTGCACGGCCTCACGCCTATTGCCGCGAACAAAACGATGTTCCTGTATAAAACTCATCCTGTCAATCAGGCAGAAGTCGTCGGAGTAGTAACGTCCTTGAAGCACAAAGGCGATGTTCTGCAGTGCTCCGTAGACGACGGCACCGGGTCAATCGAATGCTTCTGTCCTTTTCACGAAAGGCCCGAAGTAGACGACGCGTTGCTGTTGCTGGTTTCAGAACGCACGCGGGAGCGTCTCAGGCCGCAGTGCAGAGCGATGAAGTTGGGTGACATTTTGCGGGTCAGTGGTTGGATTAAGCAAGGTTTGTGGAGCAATCGAATGTATTTGTCCAACTGCAAGTGGTCTTCGCTGCGCAAACCCAATGACGACGAACTGTGGTTGAAGCATTTTCAAGAAGTGGCCGAATTGCGCGACAACGTTTACAGCAAACCGTTCTGTCTGAACGAGAAACTGCAAGACGCGTCAAAGTCTCTTCTGCTTCATGAAATTTACACCAATCTGTGCAAGACTTTTCAGCCAGTCGTCGAAGACATTGTGTGCACTTCCAAGTACAATCATGACAACTTTTTTGGTTTTGAATTATTAGAACTGGCAGATATACAGAAAATTGTGCAGAGCGTTCTTACCGAACCTCGGGCAAACGGCCCAACTCTTCACACTTCCGTTTTGACAAACCAAGACAAGAAGCATGTCGCGGCCAATGCTCTTGCTTCTGTCTTGCATGTACACGTAGCCGAAGGAAGGTTGCTGAAACAAAAAAGTCTTGCACACCAAGCCGTGACGAATAACGACCAGATAGATTCGCGATATTTTGTTACAACGAAATGCCGTCCGATTTTGCAAGGTGTGCAAGCAGCTATGGCCAAGAACGAGGCCGACGGCAAGTCTTCGTTTAGTGCATGGGCGGTGTTGAAAGACCTGGATGCCGCCGAGTTTAACTTTTTTAAGTCCAGCAAACATGCTGTAAACGTTGTCAAAACAGCGATGGAGAACATAAAACGCAACGTTTGTAGTGAAACTAAGCGTAAATAATTGAGTTTTCTGATGTAGCTCGCAATTTATCATTTGCCCTTTGTCCCCGAGCAGTAGCACGAACTAGAAGGTTGCGCGCGCTGCTTTGTGCTCTTTGCAAGGTTCACTGTATTTTGTATTGAATTTTTAACCACTGTCTGATTTTTTCATCTATTAACTATGCAATTTTTGTATACATTCGTTTCGTCGAGAATATGGGCAAGTAAATGACGAGTTTCTTGTGTCTCTCCTTAGTTGCAAAAGCAACGGTTGGTTGGTAAGTTTCAATAATTTGTATCATTCGCAAGACGATTGAGAGCCATTGCTTGCTGGGATTTACCGATCATGATCTACTCACCGCGCGCTTCGAATCAGTGTCTGCAAATCGAAATTTTTGAACCTAATCGTATTGTTTGGCAACTTCACGACTGTTTGTCGTATTTTTTGATTTTTTTTAACGGAGAGATAACAACAGAACACTTGTTTTTTTTTCGAAGTTGGTAACGGACTGATGAAACATTCGGCGTGGCATGTTATAGCGAATTTTACATATTTTTCTGAGTATTCCAAGCTTCAGCTAGAAACTTAACGTGTAAGAGACCTTGTATAAGATCTTTTTATGACAAGCTAAGGTAATTTACTATACCAGCGTAGTGAAGTATGTTCACAGCAATAGATCAATGTCGCTTCGGCGCAGTCGTCCGGTGATATGAAAATGTCTCCAGGCTTCGTTCCGGACGCACGTTCGAATGATGTCTTTTGTAGGTATTATGATTCAGATTAATTGTATCGGCGCTTTTTTGTTCGCGTGGTCGTGAACCGCTCAAGTAGTGGGGTTGTTTCATCTGCGTTATCGCTTATTTGTCAAGTTACGGAGGGCATTAGAAAAACTTGTGAATGTGTGTGTCGTTTGTTTGATCGCACTGCGCAATGACCGGTTCCATTTTGCACAAGTAGGAAAATTTTTCGACTGCGCACCAACTCTTTTGCGCCTGTTGGTGGTGGTATTCGAGATTACTGATGGTGATTGTGAGAGTCTGTAACAATGCTGGAAATTATAATTGACAAGCCGTGTGGCAACGTTTATATATATTTGCTGAAAAGCTTCGTGTCTGTGTATAGTTTTGGACGGGGTTGAATGCAACGTAGTTTCAATTAAAAATCTTCAGCTAAAATTGCTGCAAAGCTTGGATCGTATTTATAATTGAAATGCTGTTAACTTGCCGATTCGTATCCAATTAATTACCACGCATGGCTGCATGCTGACTTTTAAAAATAATTAAATTAAAACAGTGTAGCGAGTGCATGCATCATGTTTTGAACATTAAATTACCTGCAGTCTTTTCAGCATCGTATGCAGAGGAAGTACTTTACAGGCAGACAGCAAAACCCACCGAATGCAAAGTCTGCTTGCCTACCAACCCTTGCCAGACAAAATTTACGAGCTTACCACGTTTCTTTTGACACTTAGCAAAGTCTACGTTTCTCGGTCTTTCTCTTTACGTACAGACAAGTTTTTGTTAAAGGTTGAAAGGGATTTAGGATCACAGATCAGCAACTCTATGCAGTGAAGTTCACAACTAGCAAGCTGTTAAATAACCTGATATATGCTATGATTTTTGTATTACAATTAAGGTTCATGATGTTTGATGCGCTTGAGGCAAAATAAAATGAACAACATATATTTAAACCCGATTTGTTGTCGGATTATACCAGTGGTTCTTAATCTTTTTTCAGTTATTGCCCTTTTATCAAACAAGGTTACCAGATTTACCTCCAATACATTCCATGGTGCTCATTTATCGAAAATACGAAATTAATAAACTTTTACGGTTTTGAATCGTTTTATAAAAATGTTCATTGGTTGCAATTATGGTTCAGTAAAGTTAGCCCCATTTGCTCCGGGGTAAATTTATCCCAGGTTAAGAACCACTGCATCATACCTTCAACAGAGGCCCGAAACTTGAAAGGCACATAAACAGAATTTTTGCTCACAACCTTGTTTAGATTTGAGAATGCGGATTTTCAGGAAATTATTTG
>JGI24159J19872_10014048_pt1 | contig 10373 bp, 8 predicted proteins | sample Ectturendosymbi4_FD_19872 | JGI IMG/M metagenome (IMG submission 19872) | reverse complement strand
TTTCATAATATTGCATGTTGTTCGATTATCCGAACAATTCACTTATCCGAACCACCCCTGGTTTTAATTAGTTCGGATAATCGGAGTTCTACTGTATATATCTTTTAAAAACAAAACAAGAAAAGTAATGTCAGCAAGTTTCTCCTATTATTTTGATCTACCTTATCTCCGATTGTAGGTAAAATTTTTTCGTCCTATTGTTTCTTAACTGTACAAATATTTGTTTTCATGGCCAGGTTTAAATGCCTAAGCAAACCGTGTTGCTTCACTCTACACATTAAAAGTTAGCTACTGTAATTGCTTATTTGTATGGTCGTTATTCAGATTAAAATCAGAAGTAACCAGGAAGTTGTTTCAACTGTTGCATGAAAAAAATTTGTAACTGAAAATATAAAAAAATTTGATTCTCGTTTCTTACACATTGGCAGATATTTGAAGACTTACTGTAGCTCTATCTCCAGCTCTTTTAAAAGACACGCAATTCAAACAGCAAAAAGACAAGAAAGTTTCCTCTCTGTCATTATTTTTTTTCGCATCAACCATATTCTCATGAACTTAAAGCTGTTAGTAGTTTAGCATTGTCCACATGGGCAAGAGAGAATGATGCAGCAATGCTATCCGCTACCAAAAGTGAACTGTGTGTTTCTAACTTTTTGAAGCTTTTCCTTGCAAGTTTTCGTTAAGAGTAGTGAAGTTTTACAATCTAGTGTTAGAAAATAATGAGCTGGTGCACATAGGTATTGAGAGCCAACTCAGTTAAACGTGAATAAAAAACGTTCCTTGATTTTGTCGGTCTGCACCATCAGACTTGCTCACCTGTAGCTCTCCGAAATATTGAGACGGGTTCAGTTTTTTCTCACACTTCTTTGGGTTAGCCTTCTATCAAAACATGTAAACGATGATATTCACGCACTCTTTGCACACTGTATGCACAATTGATGGACTGGATGATATTAGTACTAAACTGAATTGCTTTCAATGCAAAAGTTGGGCTGAATGAGAAAATTTTGTTTCATTTGGTTGTAATCTCATTTAAATCAAAGAAGCTCTTACAAATGTTATTTGCTGTAATGCGATTAATCCAACAAAATGATGGGAACTTAAAGCATAGAATTGCTATGCAGTGCATGAAAACGCATGGCATGTCACACTCAAATTTACTGCTTCGTGTCTACTTCGATGAGTAAATTTGAAGGCATTTCCCTAGCGAACGTTGTTTTCACTTCTGCATGGTGTAATGCTGTGTCGTTCAGAACAAATCAACTTTGAGAAACGTGGGCAAACCGACCCGGCACTGATGCTAAGCAAACTGAGTGTTCGTATGGTGCGTGAAAACGCCTCATTTGAAACGGCGGTTGGAGTCAGCTTATTTTGATGTGAAACGGTTGCCTGAAGTTTATGTGAGGTCAAAATGCAATTTTAAAAACATAAGCTAGTGGAATGGCATACAAATTTGAGCTCAAGTCTCGCCAAAATTTTTTTTTCGCTGGCGCTGACTTGTTCCTCGATATGATTTGCGATTTTACTTGACGTTACACAAGTTCTGTGACAGCTCCTAACCACCAGAACCTCCACCTAATTATTGGCCACTTGACCGCCGAACCGTCTTTCAACAAGTAGTGAGGACAATTTGGTCGGACTTTGATTTTTAGAAAAAGCCACGACAGGAAGGGCACTGAGACTTTCGCTTGATGATGTATCTTGTGGCAAAAGCCAACCCATTATGAGTCCCGCACTTGACAATGGCATTCATAAAGCGCGCGTGGTGCTCACCGATACCTTACGTTCATCACAATATCTCGAGAGCCCAGTGCAAGTTGCGCCGCCACGCAACTTTACTTCAAAAGACGTCGAGTCGAGTGAGCGTGGCTAAAGCTGACAGCGCTGGAATGCTTAAGCGATCGAATTTTACCGCCGCCAGGTGATTAGGATTTAGCCCCGTCACTTTTTCGCTTTCTGTTGTTTTAAGCTCCGGCGATTTTGTGTACGAATGATCCTAATCCAACTCCGTACTTCTCGCCACTATGCAGAAACCTGGCCTAAAGCACCTGTTGGTTGCCAAACGGGCGACGCACAGATCGGTGTTTGTGTCAGAAGGAAAACATTGATGATTCTTCGCTCATACGCACGTTTGCGAGGCTCAATCAGTGCGGAAGCAAATCTGCTCGGATTTCTGACCAAGCACGAGAGCGCTAAATTTAGGGGCCAGCACCGGTGCGAACTGACCGCGCAAATCGTTGCCGCTGGCAAGTGTCTCTGCGGCTGGCATGCGAACAAAATCGGTGGGGCGAGACGAACATCCGTCAACGTGTTTCATGTGGGGCTCGATCGAAAATTACATGCAATTAATATCAGCGACGTCGCGGTCCCGCGATAACCAAAGCCAGGGTCCGGAAGCCACGGGTCGACCTGTTCGTGTCGTCAGTGCCGTCAAAGTCACGTGAGATAATCGATCTTTTGACACCTTCGACGTCTCTTATCCGCGAACAAATAAATATAGCGAAAAACTGCGGCAATTTATGTACCTTGAAAGGTTTGGTCTAAGAGAACGGAACTTGAATCCATGAAGCACTGGCTTCCCAGTTTTCTTTTCTAATCTTCTTTATATACAGTTACCGAGGTTATAGTGGATGGCTGTTGCCGAGAATATGATCTGTGCAGCGGCTGACAGCTGCCGAACCAGTCAATGGATGAAAAAAATAATACCGCGCTTTCGAAACCTTTTCGCTGTATGTCTTTACGCTTGTTTTAAGCAAGCATTCCAGCAAATCCACAATTGTAATTTTAAGCAGGCTGTCTAGCTACCGAAAAATTAGAAAAATTGCAAATTTTTTCGCAACTAATGAAGTTTGTGCTTAACTTCCAAAGGTGTTGGCAAGCGTACAGTGATTAACTCAAAAATTTTTTGCAGATAACTCAATTGAAAATACAAAGCAATCCTTTCGCCAAAGGCTTTCGAGACTGTGATCCCGAAGAATGGTAAGCATTTGCGCATCCATTATTTTGCACCATATCTATTAAATTACATTTGTAGCAAACTCTGGACTACCCTCGCCATTTTGTTGAAGTGATAATCTTGGCGCACTCTATGCCCATTCTCTGTTTGGATTTAATGGCTATTGTTTTGGATTTAATGGCTATTGTTTTGGATTTAATGGCTATTGTTCTGATCGAATTTTGGATTTAATGGCTATTGTTCTGATCGAGTTAGGCAAGGTGTGCCTGCAGTTGCGCACACGTGTAGGTCAAGTGTTATTCACGTTCCACTTCCAGCATTTAAATGTAGTCGAAAGCTGCAATGCTCTGAAACCTGGCTTAGGTCATACCAATGCACACTACATTGACATTTGTGCTCTTAACAGTGCAATGGAAGTGCTGGGTAATGCCGGAAATGGTGGAAAAGCAAAGGGCTANCATCGACCGAGTTCGCTTCAATTGATGGGGGTGGCTGCCAAGCACCGGGTTTTGCAACTGAGTGATAGCATTGCAAAAGGTTTGTGTTTCATAATTTTATTCTGTTAATAAAGGGAAGTTTCAGAAGCAAACAGATGTAGTAAAGGTTCAAACGTTTAAGTCTGCAATCACTAATAATAGTAAAGACTGTACCAATCGGGTCACCGGTGTGCATTGAATAAACAATAAACAATATTTAATTATTTACAGCCAAAAAGTAATACAGTAGCAAAAAACTACCTCTTGTACTTCAAAAAGTTTGTTGAAAGTTTAATTCATTTTCATTTTGGTCTGGTAGAAACGAGAGCATGCCAAAAAAGAAATTTAATAGGTACTACCACTCTACGCATTTTCAAATATTAGCTCAAGATTAGTCAACATCAGCTTAAATTTTTTTCTTTGTGTTCCTTAGTGATCTCAAAATGAACTTGTTTTCTTTTTTGTTTCTTTAACTTCATTTTAGCTACTAATATTAATTGCAAATTCAAATTCCTTTGCATACCAAGTTTCATTTCAAGCTTATATTTTGTATCACCGCTAGAAAATTGTGCAAAACAAATATAACAACCGTGCAATCAATGAATGAGTTGCAAACTCGTCTGTTTTTAGCGACACCACCGCATGAATGCCCAGAGCTGTTCTAAAAGAGTTTAACTGAAATCTTAATTGCTAAAATTTGACGGGAGCAGTGCATTATGACTTTTGGCAATTTTGCTTTTATGTGATGTTCAATGAAATTCAGTTTTGCACTAGACTTTCTTGTTATGAAACTAGATTGAGAAATAATGAGTTTCAAAGTGGTTGTAGTTTTCTAATAGCTGTACTAATCGATAGTAATTAGTCCAGGGTTTTTAAGGTGTTTTAAGGACCCGATTCGGGTCCCTAGAATTGAAAATTGGGTCCCTAGAATCAGAGCAAATTATCATCGGGTTCCTAGAATTGAAAATCGGGTCCCTAGAATCAGAGAAAATTATAATCGGGTTCCTAGAATCAGAGAAAATCGGGTCCCTGATGGTCCATACCGGGTTCCTAACATTTTCCTTAAAAAAAAACTGAATTAGTCCAAAGCAAATACTTTTATTCTTGCTTTCTTACGTCATCGACTGCTTGCAAATTCGCTCTTGAGCTTGGTGCAAGCGGTTGGAGGGACACGTCAATGCTCGTTACCAGGGGAGTAGCTTTGCGCTGCAGCTTTCACCACTTTCCATGACCATATAACTGAAGTGCTAGTGAAGAGAGATAAGCACTGCAGCAAGACATGCGGGATAGACATTATAAGTAGCGGAACTGTGGATACTCTCCTGAAGTGAAATTAGCTGACTTCTTAGCACGCTTTCAATTTTTGGAACAGCTGCAACTGTGGTTTTGAACAGTAGGTTTGTATTACACAGAGAACTCCACGAGAATTACATTTGGAAATAAATTTAGAAATGTAAGTCGAAGCAGGGTTTTGATAAAGCATGTAAGCGTCTGCAATAGAATAACGTCTTTGTCCGAAGCAAGAAAACTGCAATGAGTAGATCTTTTCCTTAAAGACGTCTTAAGCTAGAACAGTGATTCCCAAACTGGGAGTAGATTACCCCATGGGCTAAATTTGCGACTTTTCAGGGGGTAACGCAGAACCAAGCGATTACTGTGAAATATTGAGGGTAATAAGACATTATCGCTATCTTGATTTGGGTAACGGCTTGAAAAAGTTCGGGAACCACTGAGCTAGAAGAATTGTGCACGTGTGGAATACATTAACCAAACCAAATGAAAACCTAAGCACTCACATTAATGTTGCGATGAAGATGTTGAACACATATTCATTTAAAATCCATTCGTTCCTGATGGCATTGCATTAAATCAGGGACCGAGTTTGGATGAAACTTTATTGTTTGCGTTTCGATGACATCACCATGTTCATACAACCGTATTTTAAGACCTTTCTGTAAATTTGGCAAAATGGAGGCAAATTATTGGAAATTATATACTTTGGAGACCATGGCCATGGCCTATATGTTTCTATATACAGCACTGCATTTAATATGACAACACATTAATTCCGACAGTTGGGCTTAAATCCCGGCAGACATAATTATACTAAAAAATTGTGATAATAATCAATTTAAATTTGGTCAGTTCCGAAATAAAATGTACTCCTGCTAAAAACCACATGATTCCCACTAGAACCACTAGACCATATAGATCAAATCAAAAGCAAACCACAAGATCTTTTGGTAAACACTAGCAGTGGCAACCGTATTCTGTATATTGCAGGCTACAGACCAGCGCAGGTATTCGACTCACAAGAACATGACACGAATAACGTCAAATGCTTGACTGACGTTTATGTACACACTGTTTCGGTAAACTCAAATCAACCAACACAGTTGCCAACAATCATGATTATTCAGTTTACATGGCAAACCTGTACCCTGTGTATGTAGATAATCCAGTGGCAATCTCCATTTTTCTTATTTATTCCCTAGCTTCATGCTGGGGGTTCCCAACAGTAATGTAACCATGAAATTTGTACTACTACGTCAGTTTTTTTAAGGGAAAATTTTAGGTGCCCGGTATGGACCTGTAGGGACCCGATTTTTCTGATTCTAGGGGCCCGATGATAATTTTCTCTGATTCTTGGGACCCGATTTTCAATTCTAGGGACTCGAATCGGGTGCCTAACACCTTTAAAAAACCTTGTAATACGTAATTGTTTATCACAAAATATTGGGTCACAAAATATATTGTGTCCACCCAGTATAAAAGTTGGGGGGATTGTCCCGCTCCCCCCTTAAACTCGGTCCCTTTATTAAATATTCTTCACTTTGAAGCTGGCCGCCTTTGTTTTCATTGATGGTTCAGTGAATAAATAAACAAAAGTTTTGCCTGGTTAACACCTTGTAAAACCTAAGAAGTACAAAAAAGAATAACTTCAAAAAAACATTTTGGTTTTTACAGCAAACATAAAACAAAACTATTTACTCTCTTTTGATTTGGATCAGTTTTATAAATATCAGGGGTGGATCCAGCCAGTAAGTGTATGGGGGTCGATTTCAGCAACATTTGGTAGTCAAGTCTCATAAAGGCTTCACCACTGTAAGAAAGATGAACTATACGTCACTACACCGCTGTGAGAAAACAGTGGACGGCACAATGGCCTTATATCGCAAATGCTGTTTTCCGAATTGTAAAAAATCATGGTGAATAAAGTTACTTTCGTAGTTTTTAGGGGGGCGGGGCGATCGCCCCAATCGCCACCCTAAATCGGCCCCTGATAAATCGAAAAAGAAACTCTTCTGGTAAACTAAAACGTGTAACGCATTTTTGCTTGGCCAACGTTTTGGCAGTACGAACATCAGGCAAAGTTGTACCACCCTGATGAAGGCAGGTGGCTGAATACTGTTGGAACATTGACCAAGATCCCGCACACCAGATATTCTGGCGAACCAAACCGTATTTTATTCTTTGAAAATTTGTATACTATCGTTTCTTCTTCAAAAATAAAATATCCATTTTTTTTCACAACTTGCTCCTGTGTGTGGCCCTGCTCTAGAAGGAATCGGTCAGTTTTTCTGAAAAAAATGAAGGAGCTTTGTATTATTTTACGACTAAAACACAAATTGATACGCGTATTTTAACCTATCACCAAGAGTTCACGATATTATTGCTGCGCTGCCCTTTGGTAATTAGGACAAAACTTTTCACCCGAGTACAAACTACTTATGATTGGTTTAAGTTTAATCTTATACTTGCGATTCAGACAAAAAAAATACATTTTAACATTTGTTGCTTGTCGTAATTTTTCGTCATCACATAATTTTATATAAAATGTGAGTTTTCATTTAAGGTTCATAGAACTTAAAAACTAGCATGCATGTATTGCTGTAAAATAGGTAGACACTGTTAGTATAAATCAAAAACTTACCTCGTAAATTACGTTTATAGGCAGCAAGTCAGGTGCATGTGGAAACAACAACTTTTTTGCATATTATCTCAAAATATGCAAGTAAAACGTGATGAAATAAAAAATACATATCGGATTAGAAACGTGACACTCTGTACGCTTGTTGCTTTAATTTAGTGCACACACCGTTTGGCTAAGCCAGCTTAAATGCATCCTGAAATTTTAGTTGAAACATTTATTTAATGCTACATCATGAAATAGTCTCAGAAGTGCAACTACTATGGATGCAATCATTGAAAAGAAACCTTGCATAAAGCAGTCCGGGTCATTGACAATAAAACTTTACGCTATTTTTACGCAGACTCATCCCAAGCAAAACTGCCTTCAAATTCACCTTCAAGCGAAAGTCGGGGTCAACATCTTAGTTCTCTCACGCCACCTGGCACCTCCGGCAACACCACCTGCCCGGGCACCTTCAGAAGTGATGCCTCAGTGGCGTCGCTACCTTCTTTGTCTGACGTCACGCCATCACATCATCATCATCGTATCCTTTCGTCTACAGCTCCACTAAACGGTGATGGACCACCTCCCGTGTTCACACACTTTGCTTTGGACCATCCCAACAACCCTTTCCTTCCTGGGGCAGCGCATCAGTTTCCATATTCCCACTCAACACCTGCTATGGCTCTACCGTTTGAGGATACTCGAACTAACGCTTACAAGTATCACCACGGCAGTTACGGAGGTTACTTGTCAGCATCACACAATCGACATTCGCCATACAACATCATGCACAGTAAAACAGCATACCCTGCCGCTCAAAATCACCCGACTGGAGTCTATTCTGATTACCCTGATCCCGTTTCTCGGTATTCTGCGTTTGAAACAAGATAATTCGATTTTTAAAAAAAACGTACTGTGTTGAACAGCCATCATATCAATTTTTCCGCCAAGGAAAATATTTTGAACATCTAATTTGCCTGAGGACTAGAAGTGTGCAATTAACAACTGCTGACCACTGAACCAGTAATCCTGGTGGAAGACATTTTGATGCAGTTGTCTCCAAACGACTAAGGCCTCTATTGAATTGGCCCGTTTTAAACAATTTTCCTGGGTTTCAGGAGTGTACCACACGCAGTCTTTGTAAATTTAAAGAGCAAAGTAGGAGATGCTAGCAACTTTTCGATAAAATTCAGAATTGAAAATGTTTGGCTTCTTCACTTTCCTTCCGAAGGAAAAATTATTCAGAGAAGTTATTGTGATCCACCGGTGAAATCAAGCCATGGAATGATCATGGGCGTCGGAAGAATTTTTCCAAGGGGGGGGGGAAACAGTGGTGAAATTTCATTTTACCAACTCCGAAACTAAGGGAAAAGCATTTTTATACTGAAAGGTTACTAGCAAAATATCAAATTTCAAAATCCAGCGGGGCAAAATCCCTCCGTCCGACGCCCATGGAAATGATTTCGTCAGAAATAATAATTGCAGTACATAATTACGGCAGTGGTAGATGTTCAAGTGTGGTGCAACATTTTGGTGCCGCCTTCAAACGCCAAATTTCGTTCCACCACTGTATTAAAAAGCCCAACTACTGAGAAACGTAGCCTCAAATCTGGTGCTTAAAATATGAAAGTTTATTCGATGCACTGGTTTTTATAATTGGATTTAAATTTAACACTTGGTCTTCGTAACAACAGTTGTCAATTACGTAACTGTCCCAGGTTTCTGTTAGCACACAATTAGCTAGACTGTAGTGCCTCCCAGACCAACAAAAATTTCTGATTCCCATCATCGCTTGGGCATTTTGTTGCTGTTCTATCAACATTCACGTTGATACAACTTTGTACCAAATAATTTTACTAAATATGCACGTCTTACTCAAGTATTCGCGCCATCTTTTGCTTTATATTTTTTGCAACATTGTTTCATTATTTTGCGTTTTTTGCAAAAAACGTTGTTCTTTTCCTTTGTTCCAATGTTATTCCAAATTTGTCGCTGGAAGACATCTTTTGGAAAGTTTAGATTCAGAGAAGGATAACAGTGGCATTTGTTTGCAGTTGGATTGTTAATGTCAGGGCTTGCTTCGCGATGAAATTACAATGATGTTAAGACGCTATTTTATATTTTAGCGGCTTCGCCTCGCGTCATTCGTCTACATTCTTATTTCAAAAGCGAGCAGAAGGACATTCGTTGGAAGATGTTTGTTTTACAAATGTTAGTTTCACTTTGCATTGCGGAATGTTGCAGATCAAAGTTATTAAAATATTCTTTGCACGCTTTCAATTTTGTTGCCTTAAATACTCTGTATGGAAGAAGCAGAGTTGGACAGTTCATGAACACGCTTTCCTATTGGGGATATTTTTCTTTTTGAAGAAAGTGTTCTTTTGTTATTAGTGAAACACTATCAAACCATCTGCGAATGACGTTCATGGTCGGCTGCGATGTTTGGTACAACTTTTTGGAATCTGGATTTAAAGTACCTGCGTGTGTTGACACTTCCCCTGGATAGAGCTTGAGAGTTCCTTGAGAGTCGGCCTACGGTATATTCGTACTTGGATTTCGGCCTAAAAAACAGCAGTTTACGGTTGCCTTACCAACGCCCTAGCTCCTCCGCCGATTGCGCTAGAGAACTGTTCAAGAGCTCAAACGGATCGGCCAGTCTAGTAGATTGCACTCGAAAAAAATTTTTTTGGTTGGGGGGTGCGGATTTTTTGTGACTGACGTGATAAGTGAAGTAGTTTTAGGGTCATTTTGGCTCATGTTATCTGACCTAGGGCCCTACCGCTAGGCCAAAGTTTTTCGCTGAAGTTTTCATTGGAAACTAGGCTCTAGTCCCAGTCTTTTGAGCCTTTGATCGACTTTCTAGCGTTTCTGGTTCAAAACTTATGATTTAAAATAAACAAATTAATTAATTATCTAATCAGCTACTTCGTCAAATATTTTTACTAACTTACATCACAACTTTTGAACCCGAAACCCCAGCAGGTCATCCAAAGTATTAAAAGACTCGGATTGTAGCCTAGTTTCC
>JGI24159J19872_10014047_pt1 | contig 10374 bp, 6 predicted proteins | sample Ectturendosymbi4_FD_19872 | JGI IMG/M metagenome (IMG submission 19872) | reverse complement strand
TTTGCTAAGGCAGTTAAAAGCACAACTGCTAAGTTCGCACCTACCACATAAGTTCGCACAAACAGCTCAGATTCAAGTTGCGAACATAACCGGGAGATAGCTGTGCTTTCAAACTGTTACCATTGTAGCAGACAGCAGCTAGGTTTGAAAAGTCAGCCTCCGATAAAATCGGTAAGCTGCACGATGACTTGGCCTTCTGTGAAGAACGCCATGGATGCTATGCTTTATCTCGTTCTCTCGCGCTACTGACATCATACGTTCTTTCAGACTTATAGTGCAACTTCACCGCTTAATCCACATTGGGAAATGGACAAAACGTTTTGGCCAAGTTACTCTCCAAGTCAAATAACCTATGTGGAAGCGGAAGCGGTAGGATTTTCGCGCTTCCGCTTTCGCATCCCTGATTTTAATCCACACGCATTGCGAAAGCACAAACAATTTACGACAGTAAAACCAACCTGGCAGACAATAGCTTGCATCATGGCGTCCAAACCTCCCTCAGGGTTATCAAGATTAGACGAATACGTCACGTTCTTGACTTTGTTGACAAAAGCAGTGATTTCCGAGGTCAGAGGAAGGTCGTTGTGGAAACTGTAGGCCGGAACGCACGGGTGTGCACTACTGCACGGGTTCTTTAGTCTGAAACGAACAATGAGATAATCAGGTAGGAACGCGTTTGCACGCCGCGTGACAGTGCGTTCAGTGTTTCGTGTCACGCCTGCAAACGTGTTGTCCATTTTGAAACCGTCTTTAGCAGAGGTACACTTTCCAGTTTGCTTCCTAAGGATTTTTGATATCATCACAATGCAGTTGTCACAACGTTTGTTCTTTCGCCTGCGACAAATCGCGCTCAACGTTTTTTTGCGCCGAAACCAACCGCTCATTGAAAAAAAAACTAACCGTAAAATAAAAAAATTAGCAGCCAAATATAAAACTTGCCGTCAATTACCTCTATATTAAAAAAAACCGCCTAATAAACTCTAGATCACTTTCTTCTCATTGACGACCGTTCTCGATCACATATTTAGGAATTTGCCAAACTATGCAGGATAAAAGACAAATTGCTTGCACAATCATACAGTGCAAGAATCCTCAAATAAAATCAGTTCATGTAGGTATAGCGTCGGTGCATCTACAGCTGCAACGTTCACTGATAAAATGAACGGAATAAATACAAACTAAAGAAAACTTTTGCTTACTTTGATGGGACTGTTGAAATGTACGGCATCACTGTTTTGTCGACAAACGATCCAAATCCCAGTCGGAAGTCCCGGGTGATATTCCGCATGCTGTCCCCCAGCTTTTGTCCAAGTGCACGCAGAGATTGCAGATCGTTCTTCATGGATTTGGACAAGTCAAGCAAGTAATATAAATCCACCGGGTAATCTTCCGCTTGTTTGAACGACAATCTTATCTTCAGTGGGTCTCCTTAAAAATGATACGAAACGTTGGAGTTTTGAGTCAATCTTTACAACGCAGCACAAACTTTCCCACGTTTGCGCGAATCAGCACTAACTTTGACTAGTTCAACAGCCGACATTAAAGGCACCATTAGCCAGAAACGGCAGTTTATCTTTGGAGAAACGTACAGCTAGATCTGGTTGGGAGCCCTTTTACGCGAGCCTTTCGCACTAGCTAAACAGGCAGTTGTAATAGCCTTAACATCAGTCAAGCACAACAACACAACAGTCAACGGTACCAGCGAGAATTAATACCGTAGCAAGCTTGTTTCACGATCCTTGCAACCGAAACTTGTTCATTACCGAACTATCGGTGCACTTGCAGCTGCAGGTGTCAGAACAAAGTGTCAAACTGCGATAAACTAAACTAACGATGGAAACTTTACTTAAGAAATCTTGCAATCGGGAAGTTGATAAATAATTCACTTTCAACTTGTCCGGTGTCAGGGTATTTGAAGATAAGCGGAAGCTGGCAGACATTTCGATTAAATAAGCAAATGCAACATTGTCCGCTCACACGCCCTTCACAAACTTCCAAACTGAATCTCTTAGTTTTCATGGAACTTTGATAAATACACACCAGAACGTTGGAACCCGCTTTGCACAATTAATTTCTTGAAAGCTGATTGCCACAATTCCAAGCAACATTTTCGCGGAAATTTTTTGCTTGTCTTGGGACGTTTTTGTGTGATACTGCGGGTTTATTTTTCCGGTCATACACCGATTTTTTTAAATGACCGAAAAAACTTGAGTCAATTCGGTCATAACGTCTGAAAAGATAGGCTAGTGAACACCATTACGGCGACCTTTGATACTAATGCGGGACAACTGACCGAAATGTCTCAGCGAAAAAAAACAGGTGTGGCAGCTCATACCATAAAGGCATTTACGCTGGTGACAAACAAATGCCAAACACGAGGGAAAACCAATCGAAGGTAACTTGGTGCAGTTGTCACTCCCTCTTTCATCTAATATGCCTGCAGACCAATTCATTTTAAGCCAAGAGCTGCTATCGTAAGAAAAAACACAGAAACGTAAGCGTAGCTCTGTTTACCTTTTGAAAGGAATTTCGTTCATTGAATCACCTGAACGTACGAAAGAGGGAGCGGAGAGTCTTAAAACGTTTTCTTAATGAAGGATCAATTGACACACACGTCAGAGCACCACTCAACACAACGTATGTATACTGTACGTCATGAATTATGCAGAAATATAGGCGACCCGGCGACTTATTTGCGCACACCTGTTTAGATTTCCTAAACACAGAAACAAAACAAAGCTGCTATCGGTAGTATGAACCGCAAACTTTGAAAACCGAGAAACGAAATATCTTTCAACTTGCGGTTAGATGAAACGCCATATCAAACCGCACGTTCAACTAAACTTCTAAATCGCACGATCAACTTAAAAACAGTTACAGCGCCGGTTGACACTCCGTCATCTTATCTCTCTCTTGAGTGTTAGCAATTGTCAGAGCTGCCTCATACAACACAACTTTTCAAAATGACAATGTTCGTTGAGGAAAACGTCCTGTTAAGCAGAGCCAGAGCCCAAGCAATATTGGATGACTGGAACAAAAAAGCTTTACGAAGGTGAAGCCGAAGCCGGAGATTTGGGTTGCGGTTCCACAATCCTAGTTTGTGGGCCAAGCGAGTTGTACAAACAAAACAATGGTTTTCAGTTTTCAATGGACCAAATCATTCTGGAGTCGGGGCCCAAAATTTTAGATGCCTGGAGTTGCAGACAGATCCGGAGCCCTGAAATTTGGGTTCCGGCTCCACAGTTCTGCCGCTAACGTTGCCCGAATGGGTTCAGATCGATTAACATCTCGCAGGCAGGGGTGGTTATTACGGGAGACCAACGAGCGGTAGCCTCGTCTCGGGCCCCCTTTTTCCAGAGATGCCGTATGTGGTGTTTTGTAGTAATCATCGCGCGTGCATAGCAGTCAATGCTTGCAATGTAATCACCCGCATGCGTCCTCAGGGAAACCAGTGCACCGTTAGCGCGTGTGACAGTGAGGGTCAGTTGTTTTGTGCGTACACGTTGAATACACGAGTACGCGCTGAACGCCTCCGAACACGACATGGTGTCAGAAGTGGGATTCGAACCCACGCCTCCATTCGGAGACCAGAACGCCTCCGAACAAGACACCGTGGTGGCCCCTTTGGGATTTTCACACCAAAAGCATATGAACACTCCAAAGCCACATTTAATAAGCTCTTTAGGCAAGTCAAACGTTTCTCAAAACAAAGCAAAAATTACGTGCAAATGTGGGCCCATCAACAACTTTAATGCGTAGTTTTGGCGACTTTCTGAGAGTTTGCCTCGGGCGCATGAATTCTAACAAATCACTCCTGATTCGCAGGTCCCGTTTGAGATATGATGTAATCATTGTGACAGCATTACCACTCACACCAACAAGTATCGACTCGTACCAAAATCTCTAGCGATTTTGACAGGTTGTTGCCCGTATTTGGAGCGGCATTAAAAGCTGCGAGCGATAAAGCCGATCAGGCACGTGGAAAAATAACTGAGGTAACAAAGTGACAGTATTGAAATGCACTGCTCATGAGCAAATGACTCTTTTCAGCAGATTTCATCCAATCAACCTTATTATCGACAACACCGCACTGGGACATTGTAAGGAACAGCTTCAAGTGACATGTGACAATCTTCCGCTTTCACGCGACGGTACACAATCTACGAAATGCTGGCGGTTGCTGTTGGAAATTTCACTTGGCATGACTGGCAAAGCGAGAAATTCAATACCTGCTCTTATTTTTGCACTTATTGCTTGTGGTCGAATTTGCGTGGCTTTCCCGACGGCGGATTCCCCGACGTTAGACAGTGCGGAGTCCTCTGCAATATACAAAACAGATACAGGTAAGTCCACTCCTCCATTCGGAGGCGTTGGAAATTCGGAGGCATTCGGAAACGGATGCAGGTAAGTTCAACAACGCAAGTCAAGTGGTTTCCAGTACGGTTTCAGGTCTTACGCGAGTATTAATTAATCGGTGTGCATGTAACAGCACTGGTATTTGTACGATGCCAACCACAGTTTGAATATCGAAGATCGACATCGTGGATTGTGTTGACTTGGTTAAGTCCAATTAAGCTCAGACGTTTATCGATTTTCCCAGGCAGTTTACACTTATACAGAGACAGACACGAACAAGCATCGACACACACACCAACACACATACGCACAGTAGTAAAAACACATTGAAATTAGGTAGTTCCAGCTAGGGGCGTAACGAGGTTAAATGCTGCCCGGGGCAAGAGGCAAGTTTGGCGCCCCCATGTTCGAACCTGAGGTCTTTTAGAAGCAAATGTACTGTATTGAAGAAAGTACATGTGACATTGTTGGGACTTTTCAGCGCCCCCATAGTGATTCCGCACCCAGAGAATTGTGCCCCTCTTTTCTCCCTGGTTGCAGACCTTACATCAAAACGTATCAATTGATGCAGTCACGGAGAATTACCAGGTTTACACTTTGCTAAACATTGGGAAACCTAAAAGCAGAGATATCATCTTCATGCAATCCATGGGTAATACGGTCAATGTTATATTCAAATAGAATATTTTGAGTTATTTACAAGACAAAACCTTTAGGACTTCACAAACTGTGCTGAAGTACTCAGTACGCTTCAAGGAACTTTACACTCGGGTGTGTTTTGCAGCTGCACAAGGCGCCACTGAGTATCACAAGTCCCTGTCTGCAAACACTAGCCAGCGATACACCACTATCTGACCCGAAGGGTAATTCCCCGTTCCAAAATCTGTTCCCAAGACAGTTCACGTCAACGAATTTTTTCAATCTACCCGTGTGTTACTAGCAATTTGAAAGCAAACCACTGGTTCAACCAAAGGCTGTTCCTGCACTAGACTAATATATTCTAATTGTCCGTCAGTCTTCAGGCAGAAGCTAATCTAGTTGTTCACTACCGTACTTTTTTGCGATAACTTTAGTAGGTAGCTCTGTCTAAACGAAATCAACGGTTAGCTTAGGAAACTCGAATTGGTATTGAACTTTGTAGATTTTTGGGTGCATTGATTAACTATATCCACACTGCAACGTTGTTCACTTATTTTTTATGGGTGAACAATGTTGTCAGATAATAATCTAATGTTGACACTGAACTTTTGATTTAATATGCGTTTCGTTCCAATATACGCTGTTTTAACCCAGTTTTGAAAAATGATGCAATGCTTTGTGTTTCAAAATAACAAGCAATCAGGTAACATTTGCCTGAAGAACACTTAGTCAATCGTGCAAATTGCAAAAAACTGTGATGCTAGATTTTAAATCTTTACCTATGGGTAAACAAGCACAGGGCGAGCACATACTCTTGACAGAATCAGTATAAGAAAAAACAATTTTTCTCAGCACTGGGCTTGTCCTCGATGTTTTTGAGTTTTTTTCTGCAGGGTTTCGGTAAAGGTTTTCTTCGCTTCCCTTAAGCGATTTTGTCAACTACTTTTTCTGTATTTGATAATCAGGAATAAGTAAAAAAATAGAGTGCCTTGAAATGATACAGACGGCACTAGGCTTTCGGAACACAATGCGTTTTGATCCCTATCTTGGTGTGCTACGCAAGTCAATTTTGAAGTTGTGATAAAAGGAACCTGCACAGCGTTTGCAAAGACAGGCAAGTTTTTTGTAGAACTGGGTAATAATATCACACGACAGAATTAAAATTTATGCAACGCAAACCATCTTAACACTGCGAACAAACGGAAGAATAACTCCGTTTCTCAGCTCAAGTACACTTTCTGTATTGTCCAAGTTGTGTCAACCTGTTCAGAGTTGCTGATGTCTTCAAAGAATGAAGTAGTTCACACAAGGTGGCGCCCCACATATGTACTCTGTAGTTTGTTCAATAGCATATGGCACCAAGTGCTCGTGATAAGCAAAAGCATGATTAGTTATTGTCTGGTACACGAAAAGCGGAAGTACTAAATAGCCTTATAATGAATATCACGGCCAATGAAAACGATACGAACGACATATTGCAAACGTTTCGATAACTCCTGTTATCATCATCAGTGCATTGCAAATCGAAACGTTTGCAATATGTCGTTGATATCGTTTTCATTGGCCGTGATTTTCATTATAAAGCTGTTGTCTGGGTCTGGAATAAAGGTCAAGTATACATTCATACATGCTTCATTTCACAAGCTCACTTATCCAAGTAAAACTGTTACCATAAAAAAACAATTTGTTGACTACCTGACACCAATCTCACTTACTTGTAGCTTTATGGCTAGAATGGGGGTTCAGTAAAGTTGTATTAGGGCAACCACCAGCCAAAAGGTTGTCTGGAAGGTCACATCGCGATATTACAACATTGGGATTGTCGGCAAAGCCCTGTAAACCAACGTTGTGCTAAGGGATAGTTTTCACTTATAATTACAAACCAATTTCTGTCATTTGTCAACGCATGTGAACAAACCAACCTCAGCTCATAACAACAAGAAAAGAAGTTACATACCATAGTAAAAATAGAAATCCCATTTTAATGTGAAGTCAGTGTTACCGAACTTTAAACTTGGGTAAATGTTTACAAGTATTACAACCAAAAGCGACCACGGCTGACAAAGTAACTAGTCACCACAAAGGCGACGCATCTGCCTCTTGAAGCAATTTTAAAAATAGCAAATCGATTTCATGTAACACTACACATCCGCAGTCCTGAAATCGGCAAGCAATGTTTATGGGTGAAACGTTGAGGGGCTCAAGCAAGAGCAGAGAAGCAAGAAGACTAAAATGAATGAATTAAAACAGAAGCTGCGGCAAGTGAAAAACTGGTACAAAGGCCGTTCTCAAATAAATACTTTCACTGAAACAGAAGAACTATCTGACGCCTGTTACAGAGTAACAAACCACATCGAGGAATCACTGTGATGACTCAACACAGAGCGTTGATAGAATGAGTAAGCAGAATGGCGTTTAAACGTTGTGAAAGGAGGTACCAAAATCAGTAAAGGGCCTATGTGTAGTAGAAAGAGTTGGAACAAGTGGGCCAAGCAGCATGGAAAAAATCAATGAACAACGCAAAGAGTGCAAGAATTATTTCACCCGTGGAAGGATCATCCTTTTCAATATTAATGCGTCAAGGTTGTTACGCCATTTATATTCACAAGTACCTGTAGAGTCATAACTGGGTTTTCTATAAAAGTTGCACTGCTCACATAGTTACAAAAATCTATAGTAAAAGACTTTATGAGCATAGCAAATATTTGAAAATTTACTACACATGCTGCTTTTGCCTCCTACTGAAGGATTGCAAGTGCTGCTGAGACACTAAATGACAATAATAAATCATCTTTAAAAACACTTCCGCACTATGGCATTGTGCAACAAATTACAGAAAACACACTGTGTGTTTTAAGTAAACTTATTCCATTCCATCGAGTTTATACTGCACTAAGAATGCAGCTCCACATTTCCCCTAAGCTAAATCTCATTAATTAAAAATTATAATAATGTCATTAGATACTTACAGGATATTCACACCATGCACAGTTTGGGAGAGCGATGCAGTCACTGCATGACTTTGCTTTGCTCTCCACACATGGATTACCTGAAATTGTAAAAATGCTATTTTGAGTTCAAGCAAAGACAAGAGAGCAGGCAAAAAAGATAACACCCTGAAAAATGCAAAAAAGCAGCGAGACATTGTTTTCAAATAGGCATGAAGACACTGTCAAAATTGAAATTAGGTTTACTTCACACAGATGTGTTAAGAGTTTTGCCAAGCTACTAAACATATAAAGTTTCTGCATTATGAAGAATGTTGCAGTTGCTGTTTTAGCTGATGGTATAGAGCAGTACTTTCTTCCTAGTCCATGCTTTGTTGCAGGGGTCGGCAACCTACGGCCTGCAGACCCTTTACAAACTGCAGTAACTTTATGGCCCACCTAGTGGTATTACATTTTATGAATCTGCCCTCCATGCAACTTCTTGTATTGCATACTTATCCTGAACTACTTATGAGAAACCGCACAGTGCTATACACGTACTGTATGTTGTATTTTCTGTTTTCTTTATGAACATCAAGAGTAAATCTGATTATAATTCCATAAATTCCCAATATCATAAACAGCAAAGGGAACGGATTATTTGTGGAAAATTAGTATGGTCTGCCATACCTTCAGACTTTATTTTTTGGCAACAGTTAGGGAAAGGTTGTCGACCCCTGCTTTATTGAGTTGCCCTCAAAAGACATTGGCTGTATTGAATTACTGTGGCTACTCATTGGGTGATAGTTGAGAATTGTCTAATTTATATTTGACTACAGAGGTTGCCACAGTAAATTACCTCTAAGTCTTAAAAAATCGCACAAACTATGAAAACTCAAGCATTGGCAGAATATTCAACAACGATTTCTTCTAAAAAGCTTCCTACCATACACAGAGAGAGACTCTAAAAGTTGGGCACCATCTTTTTTTCACACAAAGCAAGACACATTGATCAGAACAAAAACATGTGTAATGCAAAATCCCAAAAAACGTTTGAACAATGTTGATCTGCTTTTGAGGAAGTGCTTCAACTAAATAATCTTTCAAACAGATCCACTCACAAAGACAATTCCACTACAAAACACTAATCAACAGTTTACTCACCCAAGGATGATTTTATTAAGATGCATGTGCCAAGCAACATGCAAATAAAACTGTTCATGTTTATTATCTTAGATTTGCACTAGCCCAAACAAAGCTTCACCTAAGAAATACATGAAAAACATGGTTTGTTTTTATTGAAATAATATTTAAAAACAAATTTTACAAACTGCAAATACAGACAAATCCAGTTAGCTTTTATATGCGAGTAACTGAACTATTTGCTTCATGTAAGAAAGGTTTTGGTTTGGGATTCCAGAAATCTATTTGATAAAGCACTTTACGCATTTAACCGATATGCAATATCTGGAGTTGCATGTGTATTAAAAACAGCCACAACAATAAAAACAACAATTGCTATACACCACATATTTTTCCATCTTAATTTCAAAGATGAAATCTCATGTGCAGTCACTGCAGGCTATTTGTTAGTAAAAACTTGCATTTCACAAAAGACCATAAGAACATGATCAGAGATATCAGAAGATCATACCAATTCAAAACACAAGCACAACAATTTTCTAGAAAATTCCAGAATGTTTTATGAGATCAGGATGTTGTTGAATTAGAACACAGCTATTAAAACGTAGGAAACACATCTTGTCCTACAAGAAATGCACTGAAAGTCTTTTATTTTCATGACCAACTCACACATAGCCTAGGATTCAGGGATTTTCGGAAAAAAAACGCCTAAACGCACGTGGCTTTGCGTGGGAATTTCTCCGGTCCGNTATNCTCTACAGACCCAGTANAAGTCTCAAGACACGGCAAATCTTCTAGTCTGCACTCAAAAAAAAATTTTTTGCTTGGGGGTACGTTTTTTTTGTGAGGGGCGTCATAAGTGGAGGACTTTTAGGCCCCTTGGCCCACTTTGCCTGGCCCTGGGTGCTACCCGTTAGGTGGTAGTATTTCGCTGAAGTCTTTACTGGAAACTAGGCTGCAATCCGAGTCTTTTGATACTTTGGATGACCTGCTGGGGTTTCAGGTTCAAAAGTTGTGATGTAAGTTGGTATAAATATTTGACTAATTAGCTAATTAACACTTTGGCGTCTGGGTGGTTTAGGCGATTTTCGCAAAAAAACAGCAGTTTTTGGTTGCCTTACCAATGCCCTAGCTCCTCCGCCGATTGCGCTAGAGAGCTGTTCAACGGCTCAAACGGATCGGCTAGTCTAGTAGATTGCACTCGAAAAATTTTTTTTGCCTGGGGGGTGCGGGTTTTTTGTGAGTGATGTCATAAGTGAAGTAGTTTTAGGGTCATTTTGGCTCATGTTGCCTGGCCTAGGGCCCAACC
>JGI24159J19872_10014045_pt1 | contig 10375 bp, 5 predicted proteins | sample Ectturendosymbi4_FD_19872 | JGI IMG/M metagenome (IMG submission 19872) | reverse complement strand
AATATTGTAAATGAAAGAAGACATAAGAATGATGAATTTTTTAAACATGGTATATACAGGGCAAGCAATGCGTGAAGAGTGAAATCCACTTATAAAAAAAACGTGTTAACATAACCAGACATGGGGTGCACAAATGTAATCGATTATGATTACTTGCCATGTGCTCAATTATGATTACAAATAAACAAAATTACAATGTAGTCGATTACGATTACATTGAAAGTAATCACAATTACATTTGTCTTGAAACATCTTCAGAAAGAAAGAAAAACCCATTTGCATAGATTCATAGTATATTCTTATACAACATATATCATTAGTGAATGCAATAAATCAGGCGTTCTCAAGCTTTTTTTCTCCCGTTTACCCCTTGCCAGCTTCCAAACATATAATTTACCCCCTGTTTTTTGTTTACCAACTAGCGCTGTGGAAAAATGAACAACGGCATCATTAAATTTACACCCAGGATAGGTAAAATTTATCCCCAGTTGAGAACCTCTGCGATAAATGAAATTGCCAAATCTGTAGGGATTAAGCACTGCAAAAAAATAACATAAATTGTTTGCTGAGTTGTTTGTTCAGACAACAAACCAGTGGCATAACTAGAGATTTGAGCCAGGGGAAAAACTTAGCTGAAAGGGGCCCACTAGCCACTATATGGGGCCCACTAGCCAACACGCAGAGAAAGAGAAATGATGGTGAATCTGGATGTGGATGGCTATACTAAACACCTTAACAGAAAATACTCCGAAAAATGCAAAACACTACAACTTACGTAAAATCAAAAAAATACTTAAGTCGAAATATAAGCTAAGTGGATGCCCAGTTTTCACATTTAGCTTGCCAGGGAGGGAATTCGCCCCTCTGACACCCCGTCAATTATGCCACTGCAAGAAAACACTTGAAATATTGATCAAACAAAAATTAATGTTTACAATGCTTGTTATAGTTGATAAACATCAACACTTCGAATGTTTTATCAGTCAAATGACATCTATCAGGCTTGAAGTTTTGTCCAGCAATGCTGTGAAGTCATTTGTTAGTAATTAAAAAATTGTTGACTATATCTTCAAACTGTGGCAAGGATGTTTTCAGCTGTGTGATGTGATGGCCTTTTGATTGTCTGCAAGAAAACATAGCATTGTGTAGCTTTTCTTTAGTGTCATTGAGTCAAGTATCATTTCATGTGCTAAATACCCACCTGCTGTCCTAAATGACAGTAAATTAGACTGGTCTTCTCTTATGTACAATTTGTAAAAACTAAATTATTGCATACACAGCAACTGCTGTTTAGTGTTCATTGATGTGATTCTGCAAAAATCGTTTTTTGTCAGGTGGAGAACCACAAAGAAAACAACAGTAAACATGTTTTAAAGAGCAAAGTGAAGCTGAGTATAAAATACACCTTGACCTTGTATTGGGGAAACATCAAACATGTACATAGTAGGGAATATGAAAAAGTATCGGTTATGTGAATGGTTTTGGATGATTGCACATTGATTACACACATAAACCACTTTAATCTAATTGGGAACTGGAATCCCAAACCAAAACCATTCATTCATACATAAAGAAATAGTCTGTTTAGTCATGTAATATCTAATTGCATATACCAGACATTTGCATAGAAATGCTATTTTCGTTTATAGATTTGCATCACTTAACACATATGATATTTCACTTCAAATAAATGTAGAGTGTGCTGCACAGACAGTGTTGACAGAACTGAAGCAGTTCCTGAGCTTCAATCCAAAAATAGGTGCAGCGCCTGTTTTTTACAGGTGAAAAATGCATGCTTGTCAGCATGTTCAAAGACCTGAAATAACAGTTGGAAGTTTTTTAATTTTTCAGTAAGTGATATTTAGCAAATACCTTTGCGACTTAAGTTGCCTCATTTTCATTGTTGGATGTTCTCGGTTAAGTAATGTGTATACAAGCTGTCTTCTTAACAACCACTGTTTGTGTTGCAGATCAATCCATGTTTGGTGATAGCCATGTTAAAGAAGTATTGTGTTGTCAGGATTTCTAGAACTTTGAGAAGCACGTTTATATCTTGTGCTTTACGCCTATACCATACGCTGTAATTTCATAGTTCTGGAAATCTGTGTTTGGCATTAAGGTACCAAATATCAACAGTGTCAGATAGCAAGCATGTGGAAAAAGTGGAATTAGGTGGTAAATTGCAGATTTTTGTCTGATACAGATTAATCACTTAAGCGATTCACTTGATTATATGTATCACCAAAATGTTGAAAAATTCAGCAGGCTGGATTGAAAAACCGGCTATTGTTCTCCATGGTTGTTTTAAGTTGATCTTGCTATTTTACAGTAAAATTTTCTTGTTAATCATTATGTTACTACAAGCGATGATTTGCTCACAGGGAAAAACTTTTAGAAGTAGCTAACCAAGAATAAGCTCATTTCTGGCCAGAACTGGAAAGAAACCCTAATTTCCAAATCAATTATGAGTTCCATGTCAGCAAATCATAAAGAGTAAAGTAATGACATTGTTATTCAGTACATCCCTAAATATACTTATTGTTTGGGTAAGCCAGAAGTTTAGCTTGTTCAAACCTCCATTGACCAGTGTTTAAAATTGTGACTGCCTATTTCAGGCGTTGGCAACCTTTCCCTAGCCACGGGCCACAAACAAACTGCAAGTTGTGGCGGGCCATACTAATTTTTCACCACCAGTTTGTTCATTTTGCTGTAAACGATGTTGATAAAACTTGAGAATTTTAATCAGATCAACTCTTGATTTTCACAGTTCATAACGAAAGCCCAAAATATGTCATACAGTACATTTACAGCACAGTGCAGTTTCTCATAATTATGCAATAAAAGAAGTGGCAAGAAAGTCAGATTTGTAAATTATACCACTAGGTGGGCCATGTTACAATTTGTAAAGGGGCTGCGGGCCAGATCCAGGCCGTAGGTTGCTGACCCCTGGCCTATATGCTGTGCACAACTTGCTTTGTAGATCTTTATTGTTGTGGTGTTCCTGCAGTAACAGAGAAAATAATTCTAAAGTATAATCTTACATTACTATTTATAGGCTATTTTGCTTTACACCAATGGTTCTTAACGTTTTTTTTCATTATTACCCATTCTGATTGAGACTGAATCATCATTTCCCACAAACTAAATTGAATTGAACTATTTACACTAGTTCTGACATTCTCAAAAGCAGAGTTGGTTTATGATTGTGATGCATTTTTGGCTGTATTGATTGACCAAGCTATACTTAGCTATAATATTTCTTTTTTTATGTAGGTATAAGTTGTACCACACTGAGTAATATATACTATGTCACAAATTCAACCAAATTACAAAGCACCTCTCAAGCTTTTAGAAAGCCCTGAAGATGGCAAAGTACATAAGTATGGATCCCCTGTGATGAAGAACCCCAAACCTTGCCAAGCCAAGGTGGTGCCTTGCTCAAGGAAACATGTCAAATGGGTACGGTCTGTTTTATCGTGCATATGTTCTCATTTAGTTCAAATATATACAAAAATTGCTAATCGATTTAAAGTAACAATAGTGGTAAACAAAACAAACGCATTCTAAAAGTATCAAACTTAAGTGTGGGAAGGTGTCTCTGCAATTCTTGTGTTAATGGTGTTCCATACTTAACATAGTTTTTGCGATGTTGGTTAGTATGCATAAAATAGGAGGTTTTCTGAAATTCATATTCTTGATACGGGCTCAAATAGGCATATGTTTCATATAAAGTATTAAGAAACTGATTGATGTTTTTCATTTTATTCAAGAACTCACACATGGATGGCCTCTTGTTGAACTTGTGGTTCATATGCTTAAATGTAGCAACTCCCAAGACTAACCATTCTGTAATGTGCTGCTACACAGACTGACTCATACTGCACCCACTCTCGCAAACATTTGAGAAGAAAAATCTTGGATTGATGAATTAAGCCTGTGATTCTGAATTTTCAGCATTTAACTATGTATTGAAAGAAATCTTTTCGCAGTCAAGAATCAGGCACTATGATCTTATCTGGGTATATATTTCGCTGATGGAGTAAGCATCTTCAGCCTTTATGCAAATAGGATCTCAGCATTTTTAATGTATTTCCATTTTCTTCAAATACAATATTACTCAGGGTTCCTATGCAGTCTTGAAAAGTATGGGAAAAAATTGTCATTTTCCAGTCTGGAAAAGCCTCAAAAAATTTTTTTGTTCTGTTACTATGGAAAAAGAAAATAATTTTCCAGACTTGATCTTTTGACATACATTTTCATAATATTTTATTCGAGATTGATATAATTTTACTTATATCATGTTAAATATTACAGTGCCTGTATTTAACCTGGGTAGGTCATATGGAAATGTTAGGTCTGGAAAAAGTCCGGCAAATGTCTGGAAAAGGTCTTGAAGAAGTCTGGAAACTTAATTTCAACATTGCGTAGGAACCCTGATTGCTGTTTTTGTCCCATTCATAGTCAAAAGAAGTTCATGTCAGTATGCAGTGGTCTTAAGCTGCTTACGAAATTCGACACAATGGTTTCCAACCTTTTCTTCTCACGCCATTCGTGTTGCGCAACAACTAGAACTGGGGCAATTTTGTCAAGTAGATTAGAAACTGGCAGCACCTTTTGATGACCCTCGAGGTTTTAAGTGTTTATTCACTTTGTCCTGGTGGGATCTTGCTGCACTTTGGATGGGAAACACTCCTGCAGATGCTAACGTTTATGATGCAGCTATTCAGCTTGGTATAGCGTTATTTTTTAAACTGATTGGTGTACTGTTGCATGATTTTTTAGGTTTCACCTGATGCTCAATTGGTCACTACGAAGTCGAATGGTGGTTTAATCAGTAAGCCACAGAGAAAAGCAAAAAAGAAAATTCAGTTATCTGGTAACGATGTTCTGGCGTCTAATAATGAATGCGCTCCAGCAAGTTCCTCCCCAGCCGTTTTTCCATCGCAGAAAGTCGTGTACGAAAAACTTGAATTCATTCACAAAGACTCATCAGGTTGCCGTTACTTAGAGAGTGACGACAAGGAAAATATACCACCTGAGGATTGCAACACTTTTCAACAATCCAGCCCTTGTGTTGCAGCGAAAAAACTAGACTGTTGCAAACCTCGACCTCGTGTTTTTGCCGATAATACTTCAAATCGACTAAATCGAGCATGACCTGAATATCCTACATATTTCTATTTGATAAAATGTTTACGCTACAAAGCAAACAAACAGCAATACCTCGTGCGCGATGGTCACACCACGATTTCAAGAAGACACTAAGTGGTTAAGTTTGTTTTCGGTGTAAGACTGATAAAACCCCTATCTTTTGATTGCAGTCCAAGACATGCAACTGTTTTCTGTGAGGCTAAACGTAAAAAGGAAACTTCAAATATATGATTCTGTTGTTTTAGCATGTTCCGAGTACTGTTTTTGAGGTATTTTTGCAATAAAAACTGCTAGATTTTTGCAGTTGGTGAAAAGAAACAACATAACATAATCACCTGTCCTTTCCTAAATGTAAATTTATGCTTGGATACATGTGCAAGGTTCCTACGGAGTCTTGAAAAGTATAGAAAAAAGTTTGGTCATTTTCCAGTCTGGAAAAAATTATTTTGCTCTGTTGGTATGAAAAAAGGAAATAATTTCCCGAAGTGAGGTTTTGACAGCATACTGATAATCTTTTATTCTGATATTTTTGATAAGATTGAACTATTCCAGTGCATGTATTCGAACTGGTTATGTCATTCGGTAAAGTTAAGTCTGGAAAATTCCAGAAGTCTGGAAATTCATGTTCAAAATTGCTTAGGAATCCTGGATATGTAGCGCTTAATGTCAACTCACAACGAGTTAAAGTGAATCGCTGTTTCTGGAAGAATGACTTTTTGCAAACAGACAGGTTGGGTGTTTATACAAAAAGTGAGTTTTTGTCTGTGCGTTTGCCAATTGCACAGCGTACATAAAATTTTAAAATGTCTCTGCTGTTCTGGTTTATCGAACTGTATTTAGTTTGTTGTTTAGCTTGTTTGCAATACTACGAGTTAAGAGACTATATTGCTTTGGATTTAAGTGCTTCGCGCGTGTTATACAGTAAATGGTATATTTATGTAGTGGGCTTCTATTAACTGTCTTCCCACTCATGCTTCATTGTTTAACAGTACGGAAATTGCTCTCACAAATATATGTATATATCTGAGTCTTTCCCGCGTTTTTGCACTCCGTTATTTAAGTTCGCAACGTAGGCGGAGATAAGAAAAGCGAAACACCGAGTTTTTTGCAAGGCTATAATGTGTTTTGAATGTTGAAAAGTACTCAAGGGTCACTTACTCATTTAACCTAAAGCTAATTTCAGTGCACGATTTTAGCACAACAAGAACTGAACGGTTTGCCGGTGATGTTCAGTTTTTATTATTATACATTTTTACGTTTCAGTCGTAGAAGAGTTACTTCACGATCCAGGGTGTTATTCTGATCTGCATAACCGAAAATGTTAAAAAGATAAAAAGTGGTTCCAGTCCCTTGTCTGAAATAAGTTATAAAAAATGCAACGCGATTGCATTGCAGTGTTTCATTCTTCTGCTCAGTCCGATATACCCTGATTCAAGGCATCTTTCGTCGCATCACGAAAAACTCACAAAAACATGTTAACACATATACTTGTTCATGTATGCTTTTCCTATTTCGCCGCGTTTGCAACCAACAATTAAAAGCCGTTCCAACCAATTAAAAGTTGTAACCATCAAAACCAATTAAAAGCGTTGTAATCAATTAAAAGTTCAGTAGATTCGGACCCTTTGTACTCGTGTGTTGAAACTGCACATGTGCAGTGGTGCGAAACACCCCATATATTAGCTTTTTACTACGAAACAGACACCGCAAAAAAGCGAGTAAGATGCCTGTGGCATGCTGGCTTGTTGAAGTCAAGAAGCTTCAGACTCGCATTTTTTCAAAATGAGCTCTCATGTCATCATGGAGCCGAGCATGACTTCAAGCTGTAGCTGCCGAATGGTCAATTGTCGTAGTTTTTTTAAAATTGGACACTGTTGGCAAAAAACGTGATTTAAAAAACGATCATGTCTGATGCAATAATTATTCAATAACACAACTTTCTTATTCAAAATTTTTGGGCCTGGTTGGCCCGACATTTCAAGCGTCCAACGCCATCCTTCATCTTTTATAAAATACCGTAATGCAAGTCGTTTTTTTGATCGTTTACATATATGAGTGTTGATGCGTCTGTATGTTAATGCATTTGCGACTAGGATTTACTTGCAATTAAAGCACATTTTCAGAGTTATGTGTTTTGGCCCATTCGATTTGCAGTCAGTTTAATCCACAGCTTTAAAGTGTGATTACGACGCTATGTTTACAAAATTCTGAGTTCAGTGCATGCAAACAGGCAATTAATCAGTTCGTTAACCGCCAATATTAGCGCTGTTGTAGCAGAGGCGTTGACACGTAAAAAATTATGTAGATTTAAAACCGAATTTTAACGTTGGCTCTCCATTAACTATTTTCATTGCTGAACGGTTCTGTATATGTATAGACTTAGTATTTTCCATCACTGCTCATATCAGCGTACTTTCTACCGTGCAAACTTGCATATATGGACTTCGTGCATCTCAAATACGCTTACAACGTCCGCAGAAAACTGACTGCACAGAAACCCGTTTTATGTTTTTTATTATCATTGCTAGAGCTTCATGGAATCGGGCTATTTCGTTGATGCCCTACACATTTCCGTCACATGGTCGGACGTCGTTTTATTGTTCAGGCTAAAATTTCAAAATCGTAATACACAAAACTGCGAAATTAACTTGGCAATTAAGCTGCTATGCTCAAATTACTGAGTGCCGCTCCTCAAGTCACACACTCTTTATTTTCTAAGTCGCATACAAAGCGCTATGTCTACAGCAGTGGCGTAGCCAGCCCAAAAGCTATTTTTAGGGGAAAATCTTTTGTCTTATGCGGCTAGAAATTTTGGGGTCCATGGCGCCCCTGGCTACGCCTATGTTCTACAGTTACTGTATCCGACCTTTTTGATGATATCAAGGTGTTCTTGATAAAATTGCAACATACATCATCTGCACCTTTTTTATTACTCACAGCGCCGGATTTAGGAGGGGGCGGGCCCAGGTCCCCCCACCATGTTCATGTGTTTAGCCATATGTGCGACATATGCGTGCTACTTAGTCATTTTTAGCGAGAAAAGTTTGTTTGTAGACGCTATTAGTTGTCGGTCGGCCAAACAGCAGTATTTCACTTGAATATTTGATATTGTGGCGAAACAACTATTACACGTACTGGTTTCCTGACAGTCGGTCAGGTGTCTGAATCTAGTGAATGCAAGGCCAAGCCACGTAAGAACACGTTAGCTTACGTCTCTACTCGTTTCTGGAAGATTTTGTGTCTGCTTTACTCAGATTTGCACAGGTCGTATATGAGTACCATTGCTAGGTATGGCTACTATATGCCCTCTTTTTGAAGTGCATGTCTACTTTTTTCATGAGAAATGAAATATTCTCGGAGTGAGGAAATTCGAAAATGCCCTCCTTTTTGCATTCTTATTTTACATTGCGATAATCACTGACGGGACTAGACCTTTGAGTCAGGAAAACTTAGCCAAAAGGGGCCCACTAGCCAACAGTCGGAAAAAATTCATGAGAAATTATGGTGAATCCGGATGTGCATAGCTATGGTAAAACACTAAATCACCGGAAAATAATCCAAAAAATGCAAAAAAAACAACCTTCTGAAAACCAAACGAATATTAAAACCGAAATATCACTTAAGGTGGGGGTGCGGTTTTCACATTTAGATTGCCAAGGGGGCATTTCGCCCCTTTGCCTCCCGTCAGTTGCGTCACTGGCTGTGATATATTGTTTTTGCATACAGTAAGCTGTCCCTACTCAACTGCAACAAGATGAGAGATGGTGGCGAAACTTAGTTTGTGGGAGGGCCTGCGAGTTGTCTTATTAATCTGTTTTGATTGAGTTAATTCTTGGCTGGAAAGGCGGGAATGCTTTCACATTAATCGTTACATAACGGTGGTAAATCTTATTTCAGTATCTCAATGACCTTGGCATTAGAGTGTGGACTGCTGACGCCATTATATTGTACTAGCTTTGCTGATGAACTGTGATACGGTGATCAGTGTATTATACCAGTGACGTGCCGTCAGGGGAGGCAGTGCCTCCTCTACCATAATCTTGAAATGTTTAAAAAAAATTAGGGATCCAACATAGCAAATTTTAAAAATTTGCCCTTTCATCGTGAAAAGATGCAATTACTCTGTGATTCTAATCATTTTCACAGTCAATTCATCTGAAGTTGCATATTTCTTCAAGTCAGGCGAAAGTCACGAAGGGAGGCAGCGACTGCTTGTGCCTTCTCTCGCCGGGTGGCTTTTGCATTGAGCAGTCTGTCAAAAACTGTGTTGGTGAGCGCGTGCCGTGCAATTAATATCTCTGTAACCTTAATGTCACCTATAGTGTAATGTTTGCATACACTTTTAATATATGTACTCGCATTCTACACTCTAGATCATGCAGTTTACGTTGGTTAACAAATTGAATATGCAGCGCTATGTCCGTTCAAGAGTTGATCTGACAACGCTGCAGTGATAAAGCGGTGCCAAGGGAGGCACCGACTGCTTGTGCCTCCTCTCCGGTTGACTTTCGCATTGCGAAATGCTTTACAAAGTGAACTGATGAGCGCGGAAAATGCAACCAATCTCCATGCAGTTTGTATGTTGCCATTAGTGTAACATTTGTACACATATGCCCTCGCATTCCATAGCCTAGCACTTACTTCACCTTCAGTAATATGCTGAATATGTAGCGTTATGCAAAATCAGCAGCTGGTCAGACAGACAGCAACAGCAGTGATGCCACTGGGCTCAATCGTTTCAACATCAAATGTCAGGCATAAACATCAAAACGACACAAGACTGCTATGGAAACTTTCTTTATAACATCGTTCCTATATTGCACATCCCCACCGCCTCATGAAACTATCTCTTTGTAATTGCCCCTTCAAGCTGTCAGCATCCGATTTGCTGCATTGTTTTGCATTTGTTTTGTCAGGCGAAAGGTTCTTTTCAAGATTCAAGAGAATTAAAAATCAATTAAAGGGCCGCAATATTCCAGGAGAGGTTGTTAACATTAAGCACATCAAAAGTGACAAACTTAGGCAAACAAATTGTGATGAATTCTTAGATAATTTTGTTATAAAGAAGGCAGGACAAAACCTTTTTAACTGTCCACTGTGTTATGTTCAGCCTTGCTTGATTTATGATTGTAGCTTTTTATTTCTTTATACGTATTTCAATAATGACAGCATAAGCGAAATTTAAACCAGTCCAATCGCCACGGTAGGCATTGGTGAGCTCAGC
>JGI24159J19872_10014044_pt1 | contig 10375 bp, 8 predicted proteins | sample Ectturendosymbi4_FD_19872 | JGI IMG/M metagenome (IMG submission 19872) | reverse complement strand
GCATGGCAAGTTTGCAGCAGTGTACTCTGTTTTTTCAGTAAATGACTGTGAATGACTTGTGCTGATAACCATTAAACGTTCACACGACCCCCAGAAAGAGACCCTTTACAGTCAACGATATCGCATTTTGTGTTGTTTTTTTTGTGCGAGTGCAGTGCTTTTCGCTTTAGTACAATGTTCCATTGGTGCTGTGGTTTGCCATAGTTAACGTGTGCAACTAGTTTTGTTCTTTTCTTGGCTAGTTTTGTTCTGTGTGACATTCGCTTAACTACAAGGTNTTGTTTCGAATCGTCTCATTTCTTTCCTGAGTTNCCAGACACAGCAGCGCTGAGCGTCCCGCCTTTATTGAAATTCGCGAACGAGAGCAAGGCTCCCTGCACTTCGAGCGACCAGGCAGCATTTACGCTACGCCGAGCACGGGCTGCTCGCTCAAGCAACAAACTGCGTTGAACTCAGCGTATAAGCAATCTCGGGGAAGCACCGGACACTTGTGAGCGATTAGTCAGAAATTAAACGATTGCACGAACGCCATTGCTTATTAAACATCAAAGTGCTTCTTGATGCCAGGACCAGCCAGAGTTCGGAACGCCAGTTGCTAAGATCACGCGTTACGAGCGGAGTGAAAAACAAACTTGGTCTGAGTAACAACAACCGCGGTGAAATCGCCCGGCGCGATTTCGCTTGCAAAGTCTGTTGCGCTTCTTCTCAACAGCAGGCTCGCCTCGAAACAATAGCTTTGTGTTCCGGCCTGGCCAGCGCAAGGCACCAAACTTTTTCTCCCAAAGGGTCCAGGTGATGGTTAATGACACCTTCCAGGCGCGTTTGCAGCAAATCCACTCACGGAACAGACTGAGTCATGTGGAGAGGCGTTATCATCTCCTCGAATTTGCTTCCTTTCACGTTGCAGCCGCGCAAGTTCGCCTCGAACAGATCGCAGCCGGATAGATCGCAGTCCTGAAACAAGGATCGTGCATTTCACGTCGCAGAGCTTGCGCACACACAATGCAAGGGAAGAGTCTGACACAGCAAACAACAACAACGGGTACAACTGTTTCTAGGATAGCCATGAACAACTGTGACAACTCGAAACAACGATAAAAAGTAAAAATATTGCAGAACTAGCCAAGAAGGTATTAACAATAAACTGTTACGCTCAAGTGTTGTAAAACTCAAACAACTGACACTCTACCAGTTGCTTGTTTCGGTGTTGTTGTTATCTCTACGTCACAATAACTGCGAGCTTTCTGTTTTCAGATGACATCTGCTACTTTGCTTTGTCGGGCCATTTGCACGATGATAGCCCTGACACGTGTACGTCATTATTCTTGAGTTTTATAGAAGTTGAGCAGAAGACTTTATAAACAAAAAAGTGTCAAAATCGAGTATAAACAGTATTTGCATCTTTAAACGAGTTCATTTCAACCAAAGGCAAATGCACTTTTACCACCCCACGAGCAACAGGTCGTTCCATTCTAGAAAAGCGGTACTTTACGATGATGCATTTACAGGTTAGCAAAATGATTTTTAAATTATCATTTTAACTATTTTGACGTTCTTTGACAACCTAGAACAATGCTTGAAAATCAATTTCCTATTTAAAAAACAATTCTGGATTCAAACCCGTCGCCTTTGTGGAGACTAGTTACTGGAACAATGTTTCAAGAGCCAGTGCTCCTTAGGCTAGGCTGCTCTTTTCACAACTAAACTTGGTTTTATATCCAAGCGAACAATTTTCCAGTCCTATGAGCGAAACACCAGCAATGAAAGACATGGCATATTCTAAGTTATTTGTCCAAGTGTTCTAGCAACCAGCTTAACCGAAGAGGTAATATAACTGATGTCTGATGGAATTGCTAACGGTTTGCAATAGAGTGAAAGGTATAATTGAGCAACTTTGAGCCAAGCGCTTGAAGAACAAATTTTNGCTGGTATTTGTTTCGGGAACACGTAAGCCGTCTCTCGCGATTCCGGATTCACACACCACGCAACAAGCGTTGCTAAAANTCACTTCTCGCCCGCTCGCCGAAGGAACCGCAACAAAAACCGGACTTTCTTTTAACAGCAAATTGCGGCAACTGTAATTATCTCGCGGCGATTCGCGCGAGCCTCTGAGTCACAGTTTTTGTTCTGGTCGGCGCTGAAGGCCGCCGGACGACAAGTTAAAAACGGCTGCCCGCCATGATGCATCGGAGCTCTATGGTCGGGCAAGGTAATTAATCACAGCAAAAGACGAAGAGATCCATCTTCTACAAGTCAATGCACACAATAATCTCCGCTCAAAAGCGCGGGCAAAATCAAGTGATGGGTTGGCGCAGAGCAGCCCAGTTGGCCGCGACGCACGTTTGACAAGCTGACGGTTGCTCGCAGTAACGATGTTTAAAAGTTCCTGTTCGTTTTTGTGCTCCTTCAAGTTGAAGAGCAGCGCGCCTTCCTGCGAAGGAGCTGTCTCACTTCGCACCTGCACGGCCTGTTTTGCGGTTGTTTTTAATACAATTTTCAACGCAAACAACATGTAGACAGCGGCCGGCCAACCGCGCGCGTATAGGGATGTTACGGAGTGAATTACGTCACTGATATGTGAATGCAAGGTCGTCAAAGCGAGCGACTGACATCTACTGTCTTTGTGTAAGATCAGAGCAATAGTTCTATAGTAAAAACCAAATGCTTTTCTTAATTACTACACAATTCCTGGCGTACATTTAAATACAACAATAAGNAATCAGATATTCTGCTCATTTTTCAGTTTTGCTTCGCGGCAACACATGAACTGGACTACCCATGTCCCGAAGCAATCAGAGAGGGCGCAGTGGCCACTTGTACGCAAGCGTTGGTTGACAACGCACAGAAGCTGAAGCAGTGGCTTCGAATCGCGTTAAATGAGCTTCCGTCGAAAGAAGCGGAACCGCGTCGACCACAGGACTGGGCTTACAAGCTCACGGACATTGAATGTACGAACAAGCAGCGTCACAGCCAAGCTGAACTGAAGCCAAGGGGCTTCAAGTTTGTACCCCTGCGCCAAAAGGACAAAATCAGTTGGACAGAGGCCGGCCATCGTAGTGAACACATATTATTGTAGTAGACTAAGCAGAGAACCATCTTTGCCTGCGTAACGACGTACTTTTAACGTTTCTGTTGTTGTGATAGCATTTAGTTTGGTGTTTATGTTTCACACACGGTGGCGCCTGATAAGCGCGTTAAGGGACAGCGTTGGAAGTTGCCAGCATCTGCAACCAGGGGACGCCAGGATTCGCGAATTGCCACAACAAGCACGTTCTTGTTTAAAAACTACCGCCATGATACACACCATAATCAGTGTATTCCCTTGCGAGGCGTTTTCCACGTTGGTGCAACTTACGAAGAGGTTTAGCGACAGTATACATTTCAATTTGTAAACAAAAATGTTTGCACCATTTTCAGTCAGCGAATGTGGTAAAAAAACTGCTGTTCAAAAACAAGAACCAAAAGTGTTTTGAATTAGCTGTAGTTCATGTGTATTGAGGAGAAGGTTTCAAGTACGTGTTTCATTTTCGCCTTCAATTTACGATCTTAATGGGAAAAGATATTTTTGTTGGAGTGTGAGCAACGACTAAATGTACCTCTGACAATGATGTTTTAAAAACTTGTGTGCTCTATAAAAATCGATCAATAATCTGAAAATCATTCTTTTTATGAGAGCTACTAAAGCAGTAATTTGGCTTAATATCTAGGATGTAGCAAATTTTAATTGAACGGGCGTACGTTTCAGGTCATTTTTACTGGAACTTTTTAAACCAGCATGGGGTTGTTAGCGATGGATTGATTTCCAGTTCGTTGGTGGAACGGACCTGTAAAAAACTTGGCTTCGATGGATATTAACATTTTTCTCCAGAATCGACTGCAGAGAAACAAATGCCACTCCGACCTCGCAACCGAGACCGCCGCAACTGAAGTAGATCTCAGTTTGCAGAGTTGTCGCGATGAGCAAACGGTCCGGACAAAATGAACGAATGCAATTACATCCAAGCCTGTCACAATTCCACGCTGGGAACGACATGGAGCTCATCAATGCAGCATAACCAAAGCAATCGCGGTTAGAAAGTGGTATAATTTAAGCAGATTATTCTATGACCGTCGCTGGATGACTTGACGACATGTGGTAACGCCATTTTTAAGCCTACACATAAACAACGACACGGAGAACGTTGCAACTCACCTCTAAGTCGGTACCGGCAAGTATAGCACCGCGTAAATCGCAGTTTTTCAGGTTGGAGTTCTTCAGAGTTGCCACCCGAAGATTCGCTCCGGCCATTAAACTTCCTTCAAAGTTTACACCCTTCATGTTCGCACCTGTACCAAGCAAGGCACATTAGTTCGGTATGGCACATCTTGTTGCTTTAAAATGCCTCAAGGGTCACAATCGACTTTGTTTAATATTCACCTTATGCATTGCGAATATCAGCAGTTCACCGTTGTTGATTGTTTAAAGCTTCCTTTCAGGCGAGTTTTAACTATTTTGAACAAAATGTCGCATNAAACACATTGCGACAATAAAAGACAGCATTCCTGCAAAAGCACTTGTGATAAAAAATNAACCCAAAGTTTCAGGAAGTAAGGTTCAAAGATTCGGATGAACTTTTGTTTGNAGGGCAGGAAACGCATATATCAACTTACCTTCCATATTTGCTTTTAGTCCCGACGGGTCATCGAAGTTGCAGCCTTTCATAGAACATCTTTCAGCGTTGCAGCAAATCATGCGCGCGCCTTGCAAGTTCGCCCCCTGCAAACAAGTAGGAGAGGTAACTTGGGTTAAAACGGAATGCGTTTCTCGACTCGGTGTCTGAAAATGCTGCCAGAACAATTTGCAATTCGTGAAGTTAGGGATCACTGAAAATAACAGCAAAACGTTTAGAGCCAAACACCAATAAACTACAGAAGTGATTCAGGCCGTGTGAGGCCCAGGGGCATTGGGCCCTCACTTCTCGACATTTGTTCCTAAAATTTTTTCTGGTGCCGACAATGGTGAGAAGGTGATCGCGTCAAACAGGCATTAGTGAATGCTACCAACATAAGAAAGACACGAATAACATATTTTTAATTTAATAAACAAACGTATAAAGTTATACGTAAGCTGTATAAAAATTTTGTCAGGGAAACCTGCACCATCCAATCTAATCTGCATTCTCTCGCTCAAGCTTACAAAACCAACGCAATAAACTGCATCCAGGGCTTTTTAAGGTTTGATCTTGATGATCGTTAAGACTTTGAGAGACCGCAACTACTTCACCTGATCACCGGGATTGTCACAAAGCGAGGAGGTTTTAGTCTATTTTGCTGGTGGTTATGCAGAGAAGTTCTCCTGTATTTTGAGAGAGCGTTGAAAAAATTTGTGGGGGCGTTTCTGTCCCTCAGAATGCCTAAAGCAAACACTGTCTGCATCCACCGTGAGCTCGACATTCTTATCATCTTCGTCACATCGTTCTATTATATTTCTGTCAATACTTTTGCATGATCTGCTCATTCCCCATGCTGGTTGCTTTCTACTGGATAATCGTTGAAATAACATTTCGCTGTTCACTTATTATTTGGTATACCGCCCTCGCAAAACAATAATGACATACCTTCGGTTCACTTCACATCACAGTCTTCTAAAACTCATTAGTATAGCAACACAATTAATGCTGCAGAAGTAGATAGGTAGCCAGTACCATCATTTTTGTGCGGATCTCGTGAAACACAGCAGCATGCTGGCATGAGCTTACGCTTTTCAGAAAACAATCAAGGTAAGCCATTGCAAACGAATGCAAATTCTTTTGATTTTGAATTACAACGTCATTGGGAATGCCCAAGGGACTTGTTAGGGAGGCTTGAGCCCCACCCCCCCTAGAAACGCCACTGTCAATCATTGCACTTCCACCGTCTTGGATATGGCATGCATTCAATCTTGAAACGGTGGGATTTCCATGAAGAAATGAAACCCCAGATGGCAGTGGCGCAACTAGAGGTTTGCGCCAGGGGGCAACTTTGCTGAAAAGGGCCCATTAGCCAACACTCTGAAAAACGTTGGAAAATGATAGTTGAACTCGATCGGCAAAGTCTGTTGAGCAGGGGTCTCCTGAACTTGTTTCCTTTCCACGACCGATGTTGACACCTTCATGCTCGTTTGATGCACCGGCGGCTTCGGATGATGACGTAGCGTACGTGAGGTCCACATCTCGGTTGCTGGGCGCGTTGTTCAGCTTGATTTCTTCGGCCGTTATCTCAAGCATGTGGAGTCGTTTGTCGCAGACTTCGGGCGATAAAACCGTCGTAACACAGTGAACCGGAATGTGGATGGCTATGTTAAATCCCTGAATCATGGGATATTACTCCGCAAAACGCATAAAAGCAATAGCCTACTGCAAACTAGAAGATTACTAAAACCGAAATATAAACAAGTGCCACTTAGTAAGTGGGGTCCTGCTTTATGCATTTAGCTTGCCAAGGGAGGGGGTGGTTCGCACCCCTGCTCCCGCGGCAGTTACGCCGCTGCCAAATGGATATCTGGTTAGTTTTCACCATCACCAGCATCGAGGGTCCCAACAGCCCAGATATAGCAATGTAACTCATGGCCCTAAGTGTTGCACTTGTGACCAAAACAACAGAAGCAGAGGCAGTGTCAGTGTAACGCTCTATATTGTGCTGTTACGCTGATCATGGGCATTGAATAGCTCTGTAGGCATCGAAAGCACCTTATTTTTCGCCATGACTGAAAAGAACTAAAATGTACTTGAAATTATATCTGCGTTGATAGGAAGCATGCATGTGACATGCAGATGAGTTACATATACAGTATATACTTGTTTCAGTCATAAGAAAGAAGGCCAAAAACTCCCTAGAACAAGAACTTGTGAGGCCTGAGCTGCAAATGACATTTCTTGCCGTTAGCGACGCCCAAATCAAACGCCACGTCTGTCGACATCTAATAACTACCTNTGCCATAATATTTTCGCGACAAACACACGCGCAAATCGCNCCAGCGTNAACTGAAGCCCTGGACGTAAGGACAGTGCTGATTTGCAAGCTCAAAATGTTAAAACATCGTTCGCACCATGCAAGAGATAGAGATAATAAATATAATATGGTTGATATCATCAGTCCAACCAAATATAGAAGTGGTTACTGTGTAAAGTTGGGGTTTTCATTTCTCAGCCACAATGAATAATGGATGCATCTTGTGTGTGAAAATATTACCAAAGCAATGAACACAGTTTGCGTACAATTCCAGGAATAATCAAACTTACGTCTAAAACCGATCCAGACAGGTCTGCTCTCTCAAACGAACAACAATACAAGTTGGCTTGGGTCAGGTTGCAATTGCTCAGGTTGGCCAGCTTGAAGTTGATGTAGCGAAGATCGAGACGAGATAAGTCGGCACCGGAAAAATTAATGCCCTGCGGAAAGAGGTAGTGGCTGCTAATCGGCAAGGCCGAGCAAGAATGCAGTTGACATCATAGTGACGACACTCGAAGGTTTCGCTGGCATTAAGCACGCAGATACGTAAGCGGAATATTGCGGTGGCGAAGCTGCACGGAGCGTATGCTCCGATATACGTGCGCATGTCTGAACCGAAGTGGACGTGGAGTGTTTCCCAGTTAATAAGCACGTCTGACGTATACGTGACATCTCAGCTGGCAACGCCACGTCTTTGTGCGAAACCGCTTTTGAACTGAACGTGCTTTTCCATTAAGGTTTTGAATCGCACGCATGCGTTGAGGTGATCCTGCGGCTACTATTGACAATAAACAGCAGCATTGAATTTGTGAGGCACTGTTTTAGACTATCGAATATGACAACCACTGAAAAATGCTTTTTTTCCTTCCAGTAGTGAAAGACGCTCAAATCTGGTAAGTTCACAGGTGCAGATGAATGATTCTGCGGTTTGCAGCCATTTGGTTGGCAGCAACTAATGTACAAACATTAATAACGCAGTCAGTACCCAACTCGTTCATGCAGATTTAGTTGCTTCGCTTTCTACGGACTCTTGAGGGCGCGTGAAGCACCGCGCTAGTGCAGTAGGACATTTCAAAGCGCTGCATGCGCGAGAACACATTACACTCGAACAAACAGACACACAAGGTATTTTTGTGGCATTCGCGGAAAAACGTAATGAAACCCAAACTAGTATGAATTTTTTTGAAAAGCTGGTGCAAACAACTGGGAGTAGACAGCTTAATTCGTCGCTGTTTGCAAATGTATTCATCAGCTGCACAAATCGAGCAACGAAGGACACGACATTGAGAAAAAATTACGGAAGCCCGACGACGCACTCCTTTGGAGTGGATCTACAAGCGTATAATTAATACAAAAAGATGTTCTACTCTGTATAACGCAAGGTTTTTCAGAAATCTCAAGGTTCTAAATAGAGCTGGCTATTGGTGCTTATCAACCATCCTACGTATAGGCCACGGCATGGGACGTTGCAGCGCACGCCTACGGATACGCGGTGTTGCGAATGCAAGTTTCCATCCGCAAGGTGGCGTTATTGAAGAATGCGGTTCGAAAGCAGCGGCTGTTAACAATAAATTCCTCATTATTTCGGAAGCTTCCGCGTTACAGCCTAAGTCATATGCGATACAATCCATAAACAGCTACTCAGAGTTCAAAACTTGGAACCGGAGAACGAGACAGTGCTTAACTTTGACTCGCGTACCTGTCACTATGCACGGAATTCCAATTTTGTGTCAAACATATTTTGCGTTGTCATGGGTTTTAATGGGAAGAAATACCCGCCTTGCTTTGAAACCTACATCAGTTGCAGCACAAGTGGCAGCCACGCTGCTGCTGAACTGCAAGGTTTGCAGCAGCCTTCCAACTTACAAGACATAACAATCACACTAAGAAACCCTTGCAATAGATCAGGGGTCTCAAACACGCGGCTCGCATGTGGCCCGCGATGCTTTTGGGGAATTTTCAAGCAATTAACATTTATGTTGTCGAGTGCCTTGAAAAAAGATGCCGCGAAATAATTGAATCAGAGTTGAATGATGCCCAGTGCGGTTTTCGTCCCAGTCGTAGCACTACAGACCACATTTTCACTCTCTAGCAAAATTTTGAAAAATCTTTGGAGTATGCTAAAGACGTCTGCACATGCTTGTTCGACCTCGATAAAGCATAAGACCGGGATCCTTGTGAAAAGCTTTGGGGAGTGCTGCGTGAGTACGGTGTTGACGGCCGTTTGTTACTGGCCGTAAAGTCACTGTATTCCTGCTCAGAAGTTTGTGTCCGTGTCGGGAGAGTTAAATCACGACCGTTCATCGTTGGTGTTGGACTCCTACAAGGGTGTGCGCTGTCACAGCTCCTTCGCAAAGTCTACATCAGTGGTTTTCAACCTTTTTGCTGAAGGGATCCAAACCCAGAACTATGATTTTGCTGGAGAGCGTCACTAAAATTTTTTAACACAATTCAACTGACGTTTGGTTTTACAGCAGAACGACGTCTGTTGCACGAAATATTAGACGTTTTATTGAAAGTTTGCTGAGGGGTGCACAAAGGGTGCCTGGGAGCCGAATGCGGCCCTCAGAACCGGGGTCAAGAACCACTGATTTACATGAACTGGATAGACAGCCACAGCCGAGTCGATGAGGGTGTCACAGTCGGGAGCTGCAGGATCAACCGTTTACTTTTTGCAGACGAGCTGGTACTGCTAGCATCTTTTCAACAGCCTTCAGCATGCACTCGATCGGTTTTCTGCTGCGGGTAACCGAGCCAGAATGACAATCAGCACTAAAAATACCGAGGTACTACGTCTCTCTACAAACCCAAGGCAGTGCATGCGGCAAGTGAGCGGCAATACACTGCAGCAGGTGGAGATGTTCAAGTACCTAGGGATGGTATTTACGAGTCATGGAATGCGGAGTGAGGAGATTGATACACGGATTGGTAAACGCAGTTCTGCGTAAGCTTCATCGATCTGTGGCCACAAAACGGGAGCTTTCAAACACCGCAAAGCTGTCAGTTTTCAAACCGGTCTTTGTTCCGATCCTTACCTATGGTCATGAATCCTGGGTAATGACCGAAAGGATATTAACTCAGGCGCAAGCACCAAAGATGGGATTTTTGCGGAGAGTCCACGGTGTGACAAAGGGGCGTACCGAGGTTAGATTGTGCCCAGGGCAAGAAATAAGTTTGGCGCCTCCATATTTGAATCTGCAGTAAGGTATTTTGGGAGTAAATGTACTGCATTGAAGAAAAAACTTGCGACATTTTTGCGACTTTTCGGCGCCCCCCAGTGATTCAGCGCCCGGGGTATTGTGCCCCCCTCGTTACGCCCCTGGTGTGACACTTTGCAACAAAGTGCGCAGCTGTGAAATTTGCAGAGCCCTGAATGTCGAAACACTTCTCCTAATTGAGAGAACAC
>JGI24159J19872_10014039_pt1 | contig 10377 bp, 7 predicted proteins | sample Ectturendosymbi4_FD_19872 | JGI IMG/M metagenome (IMG submission 19872) | reverse complement strand
TTGGCCACTGCTTCAACCAATGAGATCTCTTCTTTTCTGTATATAAACCAGTTCGGTAGTATCTCCACGTCATTCTGACGATATCCCCTGAAGAGTGCCAGACGAAAAACTTTGGGATGAATCTCCTACTTCACGCCATCTTCAAGTTCTGTACCACCAAACGTCTTTTCAAGCTGCTAATTCTATGACCCTTTATCCTTTTTTGTTGTTTAATTAAAGTGTACATGTTTTACTATCAGTCACTAACAAGAATAACATGGTATTCTTGCCATACATTCGTCCGTTTGCAAATTACAAATCATGACAATTAAAAGCTGTAGGTTTGCTGCAAGCTTTCAAGGAATCAACCAAGTGTGCTCCGCTTTCATTACTTTGTGATGATTCAGACTTGCACGTATTTATATTCAATTAATTAGTCTGTGCAAACGTTAAGCAGTTAAAAAATCACCAAGTGTTTTGTAGGAAATCTATTTCACTTAGCTTTGTGGATCCTCAGTCCTGAAATCTTATTCAAATAGAAAACCATGACCTGCAATGATCATAAGTCACAGAACACAAACAGACAAGATGTGTACAAGAGAAATATCTTGAGCCTAAACATATTTTTATATTTGCATGGCAACCCTGTTCAAACCAGCCTATTATTGCAAAGTCAATATATTCTGGTCAACAGTGAACAATATGAGTGAATAGTTGGATAAATAGAGTAAACAGAAACACACGTTAATGAACTTTTAATTTCACAATTTTTGTAAAAAAATAAAACATTAACCGTTCTTATCATTCATAGCATCAAGTAAAATGGAAAGTGAGCTTTAAGCAGTGTTTTTCCACCCACTATTCCAGCAGCAGACCATCCTGGAAGCAATACCAACATGTCTGCAACATTAGTTATTATCAAGAACTTACCACCATGGAAAAGATGGCTTCCACAATGTTCAGCATTTCATCTCTTGTTATGGAGCCATCATTATCCAAATCATACAACTGAAAAGCCCCTGGAAGAAAAAAAAAGAAAATGTAAAAGAATCTTAATGCTACCATGCCTTTCACAAAAAGTCCTTCAATCTTCCAATAAAGGTCTTAGCTGAAGATACAATGCTTGGAACCAAATACTGTACAGGTACATCTTCACAGAATGAAAAGTTCTGCCATGACAACAGACATTTACAAATAAAAAAATGTTGAGCAGATCATTAAAAAATCCACTGAAATGTCTTTCACGTCATTGTACATGATAAAATCTTTCAGCTTGATTTATAGAGTTAGTACAACAGCTTTGACTGTAAACATCATCAGATGCCATGTTAAAGCATCAAAATTTTCAATAGCATGTTCTTCCATGCCATAATGCCTTTCAACCTTGCCTTGCCTAACTGAATCACACTCTTAATCTGGACAAGAGCATTTGCACAAAAGTTGCATGATTCCACCTATCTGCAATACATTGACCAAACTAATCACACAACTTTAGTCACTTTAAAATTCCCTTTATCTAACAGCTTATTCAATTTTTCCATCTGTAAATTGCATGTTATGCTTTTTTCTAACAAAATTCATGGTGAACCAACAAACTGGTAAAAGTTCAGAAAATGTAATTGCTTTTGAGGAACTTTCTCAAGTCATCAACAACAATTGTAATGACTGAGGTGACATGCACTGGTATGTCCCAGACCAGTGGTTCTTAACCTGGGGTAAATTTCATCTTCCAAGGGGGTAAATTTACTGAACCATAAATGCAGCAAATGTTATTTTTTATATATCATTCGAAATTGTAAGAGTTTGTTAATTTCATATTTTTAAGATATGAGCACCATAAGTGTATTGGGGGTAAATCCGGTAATCTTGTTTGATAAAAGGGGGCAAGATATGTAAAAAAGGGTAAGAACCACTGTCCCAGACAGATGTCAGTGTTAATGGAATAGGCATGAAAAACTTTTGGTTAGAAAATTTTATTTGTCCAAAGACTGCCTTCTTGAGCAAAGTCAGTCAAGAATCAAGAAAGCAACTATCGCCTTCTGTCAACTCAATTCCAAAGCATGCTACAATTCACACCTTATATTGCCTGCAAAAGGCAGAAAGACTGCATGCTGAACTAAGTACCCTTTTTTACAGCTATGAAACTTGGCTAACATACCTACAGATTGCAGCAGGAAAAAACTGAACAGTTTTCACATCCAATGCCTCTGCAGTAGGTTAGATCATAAAAACTTCTCTGGCAAAGTGATTCTTGGGTGGTCTATACAGTTGGCACTCTTATATTCTGAGGGTGTGACTTGTCAAAGTGACCGTACCACCTGATGTTCAAGGTAAAATTTTAACATTTTGAGAGCTGGCGTACGATATATTCGTACTTCGATTTCGGCCTAAAAAACAGCAGTTTTTGGTTGCCTTACCAACGCCCTAGCTCCTCCACCGTTTGTGCTAGAGAGCTGCTCAATGGCTCAAACGGATCGGCCAGTCTTCTAGATTGCACTCGAAAAAAATTTTTTGTTTGGGGGAGGGGATTTTTTGTGAGTGACGTGATAAGTGAAGTAGTTTTAGTGTCATTTTGGCTCATCTTGCCTGGCCTAGGGCCCAACTGCTAGGCCAAAATGTTTCGCTGAAGTTTTTATTGGAAATTAGGCTCGAGTCCCGAGTCTTTTGTGCCTTTGATCAACTTTCTAGCGTTTCTGGGTCAAAAGTTATATCTAAAATAAACAAATTAACACTTGGCGTCCGCTAGGATTCAGGAATTTTCAGAAAAAAACACGCCTAAACGCATGTGGCTTTGCGCAGGAATTTCTCCGGTCCGGTATGCTCTACAGACCTGGTAAATGTCTCAAAAGACGCAGCAAGTTTTCTAGTTTGCACTCGAAAACAATTTTTTGCTTGGGGGGTGCGGTTTTTTTGTCAGTGACGTCATAAGTGGAGGACTTTTAGGCCACAGGAGCGGAGATATTCCCACGCAAAGCCACGTGCGTTTAGGCGTTTTTTTTTCAAAAATCCTGAAAACCACCCAGGTGCCAAAGTGTTAAGAGAAATCCATATCTCATGAACCATCCAAGCTACAAGATTATATTAGGCTTGAACTCTTCAGAAGGTACACATTTATATCTTCTCCAAAAGAAATTTTTCCTTCCCTGCAACCTGTTTTTTTTGCTGAGAAATTTCAGTCATATGTACCATAATAGTATTAAAACTCACTGAAACAGAATCACTAGCCTACTTTTTCAAGCACTATGATCAAATTTGACTTGTTTTGTTTCAGTCATTTAAAAAAAAAATTGGTTTATGATCTAAAAAAACAGCCTGCAACATAATTTGAGAAAACTCTAACTAAATGCACTTTTAGAAAATATTGCTTCCGTTTGCATGAAGTTCCTTTTGCTTACAGTGATTCACCTGCAGGTGGCATTTTTATTTGTTCACATTTTACTAAAATTCTGTTGCGCATACAGAAAAATGTTCTTTTAGAGCAGATACAAATATGTACCTTCTGGGGAATTCAAGTCTCATATCATCTTTGTAGCTTGAGCAGTTCATGAGGTATGGATTTACCTAAAATTTGATCCTAATGTGACCTTTTTTGTCAGGTGGCAGTCACTTTTAAAAAATTTGCTTATGCACACATGGGTACATATCTGTCAACTTTTTCAGCATCATATAACAAAAAATAATCTCTATGGTGAAATTGAGCTCAGGTACTTAACACCTTAGTTGCTGGGCAGTTTGAGGCCAAAATCCAGGAGTTTGCACATGTCTTTGCACGGGAATATCTCTGCTGCGGATTGTGCTAGAGAGCTGTTCAAACCCTCAAAAGACTCGGCAAGTTTTTGAGTCTGCAATGAAAAAAATATATCTTGGTCTTTGGTTTCATGTTTTTTTGTGAGTGACATCATAAGTGGAGGACTTTTAGGCCACTATGTCCCACTTCATCTGGCCCTGAGCCCAACCGCTAGATGGTAGTATTTTGCTCAAGTTTTTATTGGAAACTAGGCTAAAATCCGAGTCTTTTGATACTTTGGGTGACTTGGTAGGATTTTGGGTTCAAAAGTTATGATCTAAAATAAACAAATTATTTAAATAATCCCATAATTAGACAATTAATGTATTTATTTTAGATCACAACTTTTGAACCAGAAATGCTAGGAAGATGATCAAGGGCTCAAACGACTCATGGATTCAAGCCTAATATCCAATGAAAACTTTAGCAAAATACTTCCATACTAGCAGTTGAACCCTAGGCCAGGTAACATGAACCAAAATGACCAAAAACCTACCCCACTCATGACATCACTCACAAAACACCAGAAACCCAAAACCAAAATTTTTTTCTTTGCAGACCCGAAGACTTTCCGAGTCTTTGGAGGGTTTGAACAGCTGTCTAGCGCAATCCGATAAGGAGCTATGCAGTTAGTAAGACAACCAAAATATGCTTGATTTTAGGCTGATTTTTAAGTACGATATATTCGTACACCGACAGCCAAAGTGTTAAAGTACTGACCAACGCCTCCTTTGTTTCAGAGATTTTGCAAGCAGACGTCTACGGCAGCTCAAAATCTGATCCTCTGACCAGGAAACATACACCAATATTGTGTTGACTGGTTTGTGCCAGTCCACCAACTATCGCTGGAGATCATCAACTATTGCTGGAGATCATCATCTCTCCCCCATTTCTCTCAAAAAATCATCCATCATTTGTAAAGGTTCTTCCACTATGATGAAAATGTTCATGATCCTTGACTTCGTTGGTCATTACAGGTTTTCTCACAATCATCAACAACAAAAAAACTCAACTCTTTTGTTGCTTCCTTCAACAGGCCACTCTATTTCAATTTTACATCAATCAGTTTTTAACCAACCAACAGTGTTAAGCAACCGTCAGCTAATAATCAGCTTTGCAAGTGCAGGAGCACACATATCAACATATGAATTTAAACACAAAAAAATTACAATTCAGTTTTTCATCCAAAGTTCCTCGGGAAGTAACACTTAAAGCCATTATGAACTCCTCAAACTCAACAGTTCCATCTTTATTATCATCAAATGTAGTAAATACAAATTTAGCAAATTTTGCTGAATTGCCCTGCAAAAAAGTAAACAGAAGATTCATATGTAAGTTTATCAAACTTTATGATTTTCACAATAGAATACTTGATTACAGTGATTATACTTACACTGAGTGAGGTTGATGACAAAAATTTGAAATACACTTACACTGAGTAAGGTTGATGATAGACATTTGAAAGCAATTTTTGGTTGGAGTGATTCTAAAAGAAACATTGATATCTTCGAAAAACAAATGTTTTATAATAGAGAGCATGGAAAAACACCAGATTCAATGTGCAATAATGTCTGCACTGTCATTTAAGTTGACACTGTGCCTCACAATTCTTTAACACCAGTACATAATTTGACTAGTTCATGGCCCACATGAGACACTTACAAACAACCTAAAGCCCAATAGTAGGGAAGCACTGGTAATATTGTTCAGATTAACAGGAAGAAATTTGCACATCCTAAAGGTTTCAAAGGTACATTTAAAAAGTTTTGATATATGTTTTTAATTTTATTGATGGTCCTCAATAAGAATTTGGGCTGATTTAAAATAGAACTCAGGCTTATGAAACATAGAACTTGGGATTATGTGATCACTTCATATTTTTATCTCATTTCTTCAAAGATTGATTTTAGCACATAAATGTTGCTAGATGAAAATGAACTTCAACATATGATAAATGTGCTCTACTTTCAGTTGCATTAAAATTAGAAAAAACTAACACTACATGTCTTAAACAGATTGCAAGCATTTTCTTTTATTGAATTCACCAAAACTAGTATGTTACTTTTTTTAAGCACCATTTAATCATAGAACAAACCTGTGGAAAAAACTGCCTATAAATTCCTTGAAATTCATCAAAAGATAGCTTTCCAGTTGGACAATCATGCAAAAAACCTTTGTGCCACTGCTGCAATTCTGCTTCTGTAACTGCAAAGCAAATGCATGCAGATGACAGACACATGTTATGATGGCTATAAACCTTTTGAGAAAAAAATGTTCGTCATTTTTTACAATCCATTAAACCTTGAAGATTGGTTGCTGCAACACTTACCCATAGATGTAACTTCAAGAATTAAACATGCCACAACTTGCTCACGTTATGCTCTCCTAAAACTGATAACTCATAAGGTCTAAACAGTACTATTAGTTCAACAGATACCGTGCTTTGAAGATAACATGAAGAACATTTAATTGCACAACCATACTTCCTCCAAAATATTTTACAAAGTTGAGAGTTATTAAAAGGCAGCATTTATGTTCACATTATGCATCAGAACTAGATTAGGTTTTGTACATGTTTATGGCTTTGTGAAATCCTATACAAACTAAGCATTCAACAAGCAATGTAAAAGACATTGTCCACTTGAAAAGAATTTTTATGGGAAGGGTGTTCAACAATCTCATCATTTTAGATGTATGGTTTAAATATAACTTCTAAAGATGGTCTGACCACAGGTCTGGTCACAGTTGACTCACTCCAAGTCTTAATACTAGGTAAAACCCATTTACAATCAGGCTAAAATTAAACCCTTGGCCTTGGCAAGTAAATTATCATGATGGAAGACACAAATTAGTACTAAGTCATTTTGAGACCTTCATTTTTTCTTTTCTGATACAATGAAGTGATATAATCATGTAGTCCTGAGCAAGAATAGTAAACCAAAGTGAAAATGCACATTTTCAGAACAAACTCAACACAAAAAGTAGAGGAGCACTACTTCCTATCAAAAACATGGAAAAAATTGTTATGCATCTCTACTGTACCTATGCTGACTGGCATCAATACATGTTTTTTAACATTTTAACGCATGTGTCAGTCACAATTATGGTTTTAAGGATGTTTCTGGTTATAACTTGCAAACATGTTAAGTTGGGAAGTCAGTGAAAGCATCATCAGATGTGGAAGATAGAGATCTGTCAAATAAGCCTAAAAAGGTACCTTAACATTTGAAAAAATGTAAATTTTTGATTTTTTAGAAGGCACTTTTTCAAACACCTTCGCTGCTGGGATAGTTCACATGAGCCTTGGTCTCTAGCATCTCTTAGCAACTCTAGAACTCGCCATGTTGTAGACAGTTATTCAAACTAGAGATGGCACGGGCCGCTAACAGTCCAGTCTTCGGACAGTCCGCTAACAATTTTTTTAGCAGCGATGCCATTCCAGGCCGCTACGGTCTGCTGGCCAATTAGGCGAAAAGTTTTGTTTTTGCAAAGTTTCAAAATGTAACAAGGAAATGTTTTGCTGTTTTTTCCATTTTACTATTCTGCTAATGTTCTGTTTCACTTGTTTCCACGCAAACCAGTGAACCATGTTATGAATTAATCAAAGCAACAAACACTTTCATTTATAGTCTGTCACCAAGGTTTAGGCAGAACCATCGCCAGAAAGTTTTCATTAGGAGGGATTTGCGTTTCTGCGGGGGGCTTTGTGTTTGTGCGGGTGGCTTGACATTCTAAAAATTGACAAAAACTTCACTGATTTATTGTGCTTCATGTTTCAATTTGGGTGGCCTTGGGGCTTTGTTCAGGGAAATAAGCCCACCAAAGCTCCCACATGGCAATGGGACTGGGTTAAGTTTAGGCCAGGTGTTATCAAACTTTCTCTGGCCATGTACCCTTCAGCATTTCGACAGATGAGCATGTACCCCTAAAATTTCTTGATAAAAAGGCTGGGGAAAATAACAATGTATTTACCAATAAGCATATAATGATTTTGAAAATAAGATTCACTGATGTATGTATAAATATTTCGAAATGAATAATATGTAAACATATTTTGCCCTTCTATTGCTAAACTCAAATGTACCCCTTCAGATAAGGACAATGAACTGAAAACGTAAGTGTTGTTACTTTGCTTTTGAGGTTACGGTATATTATGGGCCACGGGCCAGAAAACAAGTTGAGGTTAGCATAGACAGGGCGGGCGGTTTCTTGTTAGCTCCGGGCAGGCTGGGCTGCAAAAGTGCTGGCCCGTGCCATCTCTAGTTCAAACCCTCCAAAGATGTGGCGAGTCTTCTAGTTTGCAACGAAAAAAATTTTAGGTTTTGGGCTTTAGGTTTTTTGTGGGTGATGTCATAAGTGGGATAGGTTTTTGACCATTTGGGCTCAGGTCATCTGACCCTTGGCCCAAACCTCTAGATGCAATTTTTTGACTCAAATGTTTATTAGAAACTGGGCTAGGAATCCAAGTCTTTTGAGCCTTTGATGAGCTGTCTAGTGTTTCTGGTTCGAAGTTATGGCCTAAAAACAACAAATTAATTAATTTCATTAATTAATCCCTTAACACTTTGGCGTCCGGCTGCTTTCGAGGATTTTTGGAAAAAAAACGCCTAAACGCACGTGGCTTTGCGTGGGAATATCTCCGCTCCTGTTCGGGTTACGGACCTGGCTGAAGTGTCAAAAGACATGGCAAGTCTTCCAGTCTGCACTCGAAAAAAAAATTTTTTGCTTGGGGGGTGCAGGTTTTTTGTGAGTGACGTCATAAGTGGAGGACTTTTTGGCCACCTTCACCTGGCCCTAGGTGCTAACCATTAGATGGTAATATTTCGCTAAAGTTTTTATTGGATTCTAAGCTACAATCCGAGTCTTTCGATACTTTGGATGACCTGCTGGGGTTTCGGGTTCAAAAGTTATGATCTAAGTTAATAAAAATTTATGACTAATTAGATAATTAATTAATTTGTTTATTAAAGATCATAAGTTTTGAACCAGAAATGCTAGAAAGTCAATCAAAGGCTCAAAAGACTCGCACTTGAGCCTAGTCTCCAATGTAAACTTCAGTGAAAAACTTTGGCCTAGTGGTTGGGCCCTAGGCCAGGTAACATGAACCAAAATGGCCCAAAAACTATTTCACTTATGACATCACTCACAAGAAATCCACAACCCCCAACCAAAAAATTATTTTTGAGTGTAGCCTAGAAGACTTGCTGATTCGTTTGAGTCCTTGAACAGCTCTCTAACGCAATTGGCGGAGTTGCTAGGGCGTTGGTAAGGCAACTGACAACTGCTGGTTTTAGGCCGATTTCAAAGTATGAATATATCGTACGCAGGTTCTCAAAGTGTTTAAAAATTAAATGGTTACCAGAAAGTTTTTCCAATTTTAATTTTTTGTGCCAGTTTCACAAAACAGCTTTTAATTAAATCACAAACAAGAGCTTAAATTATTAAATGCACTATATTTATTCAGTGTTTTCATACTTAAAAATACAAAATTTCAAGATAAAAAGATTACAGGTCGTATCCAGTAGATTAGAAAGCTATATTGGTACGTAGCCTGGTATTTGTCCAATGATTACCAAGTATGTAAAGATATGTCAGGCTTCTGTTAAGGAACAAGAACTATATATATGTATATATAGTTCTTGTACAACATATACCAGACACATAATGCTACTTCAGGATCACAAGTTTCCATTTTCAAAGAAACTAATCTCAGTAATTCTTAGACAATAGATACCAAGTACTAGTAGCTTAGCAAAGAAGTTATAAGATATGCAGTTACAAACATACTTTTTATAGTTGTTCATAACTTTCACTTAAGTTACTGAAGCTTTACATGTTAAATATTTTCATACCAACCTAAACAATGCACATTAAAACTAACACAATTAGCAAGATCAACACTGGTACCAATAAGAGACAAAAATGCACCAAAACCAGCAGCAATCTCACATCATCAACCTAACTTTGCATGCAAGAAATTAATACAAAAATATGGCACTTTAGGACAAAAACTTACATTTCGTTTCCTTTTTCAATTTATCCAGAACTTCTGGTTTCAGTTTGCTCTTTCTGTTGCCCATTGTCAGAAGTCTGTGACTAGGTTAAAATGGACTAGAATTTAGTAAGAACTCTGCTGAAAAACAATTGCTTAGTAATTAAATACTAAACATTCATGTTGCTTTAGGCCAGTGGTGCTCAAACCGTGGCCCGCGAAGCAATTTAAACTGGAAAGAAAACTTTACACTTTAATCTCTTAACACTTTTAGAGCCGCCTGGTTTCGGCGATTTTCGCAAAAAAACAGCAGTTTTCAGTTGCCTTACCAACGCCCTAGCTCCTCTGCCCATTGCGCTAGAGAGCTGTTGAGCGGCTCAAACGGATCGGCCAGTCTAGTAGATTGCACTCGAAAAAAATTTTTTGCTTGGAGTTTGTGGTTTTTTTGTGAGTGACGTCATAAGTGGAGGACTTTTTGGCCACCTTGGCCCACTTTGCCTGGCCTGGGTGCTAACCATTAGATGGTAGTATTTCGCTGAAGTTTTTACTGGAAACTAGGCTACTATCCGAGTCTTTTGATACTTTGGATGACCTGCTGGGGTTTCGGGTTCAAAAGTTG
>JGI24159J19872_10014036_pt1 | contig 10380 bp, 8 predicted proteins | sample Ectturendosymbi4_FD_19872 | JGI IMG/M metagenome (IMG submission 19872) | reverse complement strand
GGTCTAGTCTAGGTAAAATGCGCAAGCGTTGTGGCTTGACACGCCATCGATCAAACGGACACTGCAAAGTTCGATCACTCAATCACAGAGTAAAATGCGATCACAGAGCAAAATGCGATCATATGTGTACTGCCACTATAACTCATGTTATATGGAGACTTAACTCTCAGAGTAGATAAACAGATAACTGAATATATAAATAAAAACTTACATAATGGCAGTGCATTTGATGTTCACATTAAACAAAAGCGGAAATGGACCTTGAGAGTGTTAAAAACTTAAAATCTCTGCAACTGACGACAACGCATTACGACTCGTTTTATTCGGTTATTCAAATCTACTCGTAATTTATAATGATTTGATCGAATAGACGATGTTTATCAAACGTATCAGAATTGTTTATTGAAAATTAAGAGAATGCTGTTTGTCTGATCACACTTCCTGATATCTTTCAGAAAAAAATTGTTAACTACGTGGTGAAACGAAATTTGTAAATACATTTGCAAAAGATTATGGAAAGTCGTTTGCAAGCAAAATCTAAATTTTCGTTGTGTTTGGATCTGGAGAAAAAGTTCACGTACGCCTAGGGTTTTTTAAGAATTGAAAATCGGGTCCCTAGAACCAGCGAAAATTATCATCGGGTACCTAGAACCAGAGAAAATCGGGTCGCTAGAATCAGAGAAATCGGGACCCTACAGAGTCCATACCCAGTACCTAACATTTTCCTTAAAAAAAATCTGAGTACGCCTAACTTTTCCGTAGTTTGAGAGAAGGTTCAAAGAACTATTAGTCATGTTCAACAAGCAGCCTTTTCGTTTGTTAGCAAGAAGCCGATTAATGGCTGTCATGGCAACAATGAATAGAGCACTTTATCAAGAACCACAAGCGGTTTTTCTTGTTACTAACTTTTCAAAGCTTTGTCAGACGGCCTTCTCGGAGAAAATTAATGAATTTTGTTGTTGCTGTAAATTTCTGGTTTGCTCTTGTTTAAGTTGGTGTCATGGGGGTAAAATAGTTGTATTAATAACAGAAGCGCTTGCAAAAATGGTCTTGTTTTCACGTACAGTTTCAGATCTTAACTCGTTTTTTATCAATAGCATCAATATAGATCTATACAGTATATATTTTAATACAATGAATTAAAGCATTACATTTAATTAGTTTGCAAAAGGGCATTTTTCTATGTTTTGCCATCTCAATGCACAGCTAAAGTTTAGTATGCACTTGTAACACTAAAACATCTAGGTAGTCGCCGATAACCGACATCAAGGATTTTTCGTAAAATCCTTTCCTTTTTCTGTCCTTTTTTATGATGTATTTACAATTTATTCGCAACGGAAAAATGATGTAGCGTCCTGTATTTCATCACTTTTCTTCCCCTGCAGAGCATGACGTCATCAGTGGGTTGATCAGTATATCGTGTTGACAGGCCGTCCTCCCTGAAAGTGCGCACTCGTGTCACCGGACACAGCAGTTCAGTTTCGAGCGTTTCCGCCAAGTTTAAAAATGCGTTTTCCCGCAATCGGTTCTTGAGAATTATTCAAGGATGGATGTAGAAGTAATATTTTTGCAGAACTTCTTTGGGGAGCGAAAAATATTACACTTGACTTTTAAATTTTAGCAAATGTGCTGTAATTTCAAAAATGTTTTAGCTACTGTTGAAAGGCTGAAATCTTCACCAGAATGTATGCTGCATATCATAAAATTAATAAAAATATCCAACACTGCGTCTTACAAAAACTTTTCTCAAGGCATTTGCAGAACCATTACAATGATTTTATTTTAAACAAGTTGAAGTCAAAGAAATTTTTTAGTCGTCGAGTTATATTCCAGCACTGCAACAGTAGCGGTGTTTAATATTCGCAGCGTTTAACAAAAGTAATTGCTACTGCATGCTCTTCATTTCAGACTCTTTGGTCAATCGTAAATGGCATGAACACCAGTTTGGAAATTTGCGTCGATCTATGCAGCATGCAAGTAGACTGGGACATGGCACCATCGGTGAATTCCTCACAGGTTTGTCGATATTAGATTTGTGTATGGTATGTGTCGCAGCATATGATTGTTGAGTACCTGGAAACAATATTCCTGACTTTTGCTTAATAAAATATCCAAAACTGTTAGATTGTTGAAACCGAAAAGTGAACAAATGCAAGCGTTAACAGGCTGCACTGAACGCTAGACAGGACGATAAACACACGATATTAAAGGTGAACCAAAATAATGAGAAGTTTGACTGACCTGCATTGAAGAACTAATGTTATTTGCTAAAGTTCAATTAAGCTATTTTAAAAACCTGCGCATTAAGCAATAAGCAAATGTTCAGTAGCATATTTTGAATGTTACATAAAACGCAAAAATGTTGAAGCCCGATTAAATTGACAACCGTGTTACTGAAGTGACATGACTAAATTGTAGCTCAGTAAGTGCAAACAATATAGAAAAATTGAATAACAATACAGAATAATTTACTGGAAACCATCTTTGTTTTAGATAGCCAGTTCTGCATCATAGCACCTTGTCTTGTAATTTGCCTGGTCCATTTTTAATTGAGTTCTGCTCTTTCAAAAATATACACTTTTGAATAATTTCTGAGCTAGCAAAGGCAGCAGTAATCCCGAATTTTAGGAGGAAGCACGCAGTTTGTTTGTTTCCTTTATACATGTGGAAGTATCAGGCAAAAATTTGGAAGTATCAGGCGAGGAATACATGTGGAAGTATCAGGCAAAGATTATGATAGAATGACCTCATTACATATTTCAAAAATCCTTGCGGAACTTGCTCAACAAGAAAAAATTGATTTGATTACTTTGGGCAAGCAGGCTATTGATGGGGATAACAACCAAACTGCACAAATGACTGCATCACTTCTCGACTGGCCTCAGGGGACATTCGCTTCAGAACTTAACTTGACGGCTCCAAGTTAATTGTTGTGCGTGAGATCGATGGTGGCCTAGAAAAATATATTGTTTTTCAGAACTCTAACCGTCGCGGAAGCACAGGGTATTTCCTAGCGCAGTGGTTCTTAACCTTTTCTACACATCTTATCCCTTTTATCAAACAAGATTGCTAGATTTACCCCCAATACACTCAGTGGTGCTCATTTTGTAAAAATATGAAATTAACAAACTCTTGCAGTTTAGAAATATTCATAAAAACTTACATTTGCCACAAGTTATGGTTCAGTTAATTTACACCCTTGGAAGATGAAATTTACCCCAAGTTAAAAACCACTGGCCTAGCTGAGTATTCCAGGTTACTAACGTTTAATCGAAAAGGTAGTTTTTCATTTCGGCTGTTATATATAGAGAGCCCCGCTTGTCAACTGCCATTGTGAGTGAGTCTGTCGCATGAATATGCAACAGCGTAGTAGAAGTTTATGGAGGTACACATCTGCCCACCTATTCACACCTAGACGGATAAAAGCCCGAATGCTGAAACTGCTGCACTTCCGTGTAGCTAAAAAAAAACTTACTAGGAGACTTGGGCTTTTAATCAATAAGGACTGAAAGCTCAGTTAATTCGAAGTGCTTTCGTGCTATTTTTCATTATAAATTGTACAGTACAACAGTTTTATCGAAAAATCTTTAACATTTGCGTTTGTTGGTCGTTTGTCGTCAACATCGCGCAGTTTCCCGCGAAACCACTTCTGATCACTTTTTAGACAAATCAGGGCAAACAAGGTACCTTGCATTTTCATTGGTTCAACTATCTCATGTCTTTAGTTTTTATGTGAATCGTGTCCGGCGTTTATCGCGTGCACCGCAATGGCCGAGTCAAAAACTTATTGTGAAACACCGACAGTAAAGCACGTAATCCGCAGAAACGTCAAGAACCGGAAGTCAGAACGGCACAGACGCCATATCATTTTTGACGCACTTTGACTCAACTGAGCTATAAAAGCGTCATACAGGACTTGAGTAAAGTAAGTGTAAAGATGCCGGAAAAATATTTTTCACATATCCATAATTTGACAGAATGCAGATGAAGTCCCAGTAGAGCAAGTCGAGGAAGATGAAGAATTATGTGAAAATGAAGACGAAGATGAGGAGACTTTATGTTCGAGCGAGGATGAAGACGAAGAAATCGAATGGAGAAAAGGCGAAAAATAACATTATTGACCACACTGGAGATTGTAGTGGTGGCGGGAACAAAATTTTACGATGAAGAATTCTTCCCTATTTGATGTTACTTTGTTCTTTATGCTTTCGTTATTATAATAGCAGTATCTGAACAATTTTAGCCCGAATGGCAAGTATGTATCAAGAGGACAAACTAGTAAAATTCTAAGTTCGATTGCAACAATCTGTACAAATTTTTGATGGAAAGAGTAAGTATTTCTCAAGTCGCTTCATGGCTTCCAGTTCATTAAAACTTTCCAAAATCATATACTTCATAAATTTTGCAAACACCCTTGATTACACCTGTGCTGCTCCACTTGCCTTCTGCATGCAGAATTTTCATGTAAAAAACTAGGAAAGCGGCAACTTATCAAGCCTTTCAGTCTCTGAATTTTCACTCCGTATCAAGTTTAAATCTTGAAATCTGTTTTACTTTAGCATTGCTTTGCATGTATATATCTACGTTATTGCACTTTGTGGAGTTTAAAAGTTTCACATCCGGTCTTTCTTTCTACTGTATGTGACAATCAGTTCCGTAACACTAAGACAAATTTTTTACATCTTTACTGGAATTATTAAAAATTGAATTCCTTGCAGCTGTATCTCAACAAAGTGCTTGATCCGGGTTAGGTTTAGCACAAACACCAAATGATGTTGGATTGTCTTTATTTACTGCTAAAAAGCCTATTATTGCAACAGACGTTTTCGGCAAAAGGTTGGGAGAATACTTCGTAGCGTGTAACTTCGTTTGGTAGAGCTTCGTAACCATGCTTTAAATCGCTGCAACAAGTGTTGCTTTCTTGTCCAGTGGTTCTTAACCTTTTTTGTCTCATTTACCCTCTAACAAAATCAAAAAAATGATTTTACCCCAAAAATATTCAGTGTGTCAAAGCATGACTTTCCTGATGAGGGTCCGGGGCAGGCTCTCCTGGAAAATATTCGTGCTTACTGGAAGCAATGTTAGGGTAATGCTTGTACGAAACTTGTCAATCTCTGAGATGAAATTTTAATAAAATGCTCTTGCAAGCAAGCATGAATACTTTCAAGAAGTGGTTCGCTGAGATTGTTGAAATTTTAAAAACAGCTTTATACGAACCGGCATATCACTGAGCCAAGGGGAAAAACGTTTGGAAGAAGGAATGTACAGCCATATTTAACTTTCTTTTATTGAAAAAGGCCAAACAATTTCAACCAGTCAGTCACTCAGTGAGACTTCTGTGCTTGCTTTCCACACACAATATACGATTAAATATTTTTTTCAAGTTTCTTCTGTTCTCTTTTCGACTACAACCATAGTGTACGGTTTGAAAAGTCATTCACTAATTGTATGCGTTTTTTTTTCGTTTGCTATTGCAAAAGCAATGCGATAGGGTACTTCCAATCCTAACGTGTTTTTAGGAACGAACCCTAATATAGGCAGAGTTCCCACAGCACGAAATTGAGCGTAACTGGTCTCCAAAAAAATGTGGTTGTCATGTACGTGTGTGGGATGAAGTGAAGCGAGCTTACAAAATTGACGGCTTTACTGAACCATTACCAGGCAGTTTGGAGCAAAAGATACACTGAAGCTTTTCAACAGCATATGTTATGATGAAATCTACGTATGATTTTAGATACGTTTTCTTCGACATAATAACTGAGAATGTTGAAATCTGCATAGTTTGTTAACTCATGAATGACTCATTCACTAAAAAGACCAAACATGACTGTCCAGTCTATAGCATGCTGTCAAAAGAAAGAGAGAAATGGCGCTGGAGCATAGGTTCTCAACCTTTTTCGAAGCTGCGACCACTTTCATAAAAATTAAGTTACGTACGCACCCCTTCCTTCAAAAAATAGCAGAGAAATCACAAAAATAGTCCGATTTTGCATTATCCTCATTTTTTTCAATTACTTTTCGCAATACACAGATCTGCTGATAGCACAATAGAAAACCCCCAGACGTACTTTCATACATTACTGCTCATTAGAAACAAATCCTTTGACTTTTTTGTTGCTTTCTCTGAAATTATCCGCTCATACCTTGGCACATAATTAGTCAGATCACCCGCAAACCATTCGAAGGTTCATATGGTTCCGATAGGTGTTTTTCGAATGAAGTAGAGAGGAAAATCCATATTAGCAAAAACATGCTGTTGATACAGGGCACTCGAATCGACAGGGCTTTTGTACGCAATTTCTGGTAACTTTGCTTGGTTGAACACCACAAACATTCGAGTTCTATAGCATCAAACAAAAATCACGCCATATTTACCCCATAAGCATTTAAAACGCCGCAATGCGCTTACAATCGCATCACCGGCCATCTGCTGCATGCAGGTAACCAAAGCGTGAAGTAGAGATAGCAATGCACCCATTTAATAATGTGAATTGTTACATTAGTAACGTTAACTTTTAGGCTGGATAATGTTCTTTTGAGCAATAACGCTTTTAGCTTTCGTAAATCTCGGTTCTTTTCTCAAGATGATACAAATTTCCCACACTCGAAAATCGCCTTTCGGATCCTTGAAATCTTATTTCAGACCCCCACGGGTTTGCGAACCCTCGGTTGGGAACAGCTGCGCTAGAGTCTGACCATTTTGAAAAAAGTTAAATTTATTGCACAAGAGGATTTTTTAATTCTGACAGAGTTACAATATCTTTTTACGTGCAAACGCGTGAACAGAAACAGTGTTGGGCACATTCAGGCACTGAAATGAATCTGGTAGCCTCGCCTACATGTGTAAAGTTGAACTAAAATTAAAAAACTTATCATTAAACATAACTCTCAATCATAATCCAAGGTGCAACATCTCCAGTTTCTGTGTCATATCCGTAAATCTACTTGTTAGCAATGCTGTTTGATGCCTGGAATTAAGCCTCTCATCAATCTAGGAACAAAACACTGTCGGATATACTTTTTTGTTTTGTCCTGTAACTAACTAGCTTAACAATCCAAGATATATTTTGTAAAAATTTATGAAAATCTGCGTTTGCTATAATTTATGATTCAGTGAATTTAACCCCTACAAAGATGAAATTTACCCCTGGGGGTAAATTTACCCGAAGTTAAGAATCACTGTTCTTGTCCATATAACTCCACTGTGCACAAGATCAAAGGATTTGTGCGTTTATGCCATTATGCTCTTCGTTGGCAGTTGTAGTTGCAGTTTGATCTTTTTTCTTGCTCGTAGTAGTATCAGGTATGATCGTGTCAAAAAGATGTAAACCAGTGCACATTGGATGATTTCAAGCGGCGCGTCCTTGTGATCGTACTAAAGTAAGATGTTAAATCTCCCCAACATTTTATCTGTTTTTTATTTCGTACGATTCCCTTGTGAGTTGTCTGTTAGTATCTTGGAACAAGCTGTTCCTGATTTGGTGGAAGAGAAAAAGAGCCACGTAAGGAAATATCTTTTTCATATGATGACAACAGGCTATTTGATCTGGAATTTTTCGTTGACGTTACTGACCATCTCAATCATCTGAATATGTAACTGCGGGGCAAGAACAAATTGTTTCCTAACTAAGTAAATCATGTCGCTGCATTCAAGATGAAGGAAAAACTTTCCACCTCGTTAGAAAATGAGAATATGAGCCTGTTTCCGTATTTAATGGAGCAGATTAAAAGTGCTGCTGATAATTGGATTTGAGAAAACGCACTGAAAAGGTCAAGCTATTGCAAGACTCATTTGAAACTTTTGCAAGACTTTTGTGATTTTGTAGAAGGAGACTGAATTCTGGCATTTTTAAACCCATTCTCACTTAGTGAATAAAAGATAACGAAAATACCATGTAAAATACCAATGGAAATCATTTACTTTAAAAATTTCAATATTGAAAACGTAATTTGATGAACTCCAAACATTGAAAAACTGGTGAAACCAAAGCAAACGCAGAAGCTTCATTGAAAAATAAGTAAATGTGAAGTTTATTTGCTGCTTTACCAGTAATTCCGTTTACATTAAACATCATTACCTAGAAAANCACCAAAGATGTAAAATAACAGCGTTACAAGAAGTAGCCGATGATATGACGCATTGGTAGGCTACTCGGGTTTGAAGAAATTGGCGTATATGGTGTGCAAAAGGTTGGCCACCCTGCTGTAGGGGCTCTGGAGCATGCATTTCCAGAGCTTTGATTTTTAGAACGTCATAAAGGACTGACTGAGGGAAGACTCACGAATACCTTGAAAAGGACGGACAGAAAAATGCTTCTGAAAAACCGAAGGCATATGATTACATACAAAACTACTAAATAGACCAATATAAAATTGCAAATACCTGAAATATTTCTTTGGATATAAAACCCTGGAAAGTTAACAGAAAATAAAGGAAAGACTGCGATATAATGCTTTACTTGTAAATCTAACTTCAAATAAAAAGTTTTCTTGCCTATTCTACTGCAAATTTGTGGAATATTTCGTCAAAAAGCTGATATAATTCAAATGTGTCAATGTATTAAGCTACAAAATTTCTAGCGCCACTGATGCTCCGTGCGAAGTTGTAGGTTATCAATTTTGTGACCTGAATTTCGACAATCATGTCCATGGAGATGTTCAGTTTACAGATGGAATTAATATATAACGCACGTAGCACTAACTAAAGTCGGAAAGCTCGCAACCCCGACTGTCTGAAAGCATTGTCATTGTGACGCAGTCGTCGGTTACCACATGCGGACTCTGATTGCTGGAGACAGAAGCTCCGCCTTAAAACGTCAAACTGCTCGCATTGCGAACCGTGGTGATCTTGATGAGATTTCGCAACTGGTCAGCAGCCAGTTGGCGCCCCCGAAACGCTGATCCCAGGGACAGATGTCCCCCCTTGCCCCCTAGTTATGCCACTGACTGTATCTAAGTTTCAGATGCCGTGATAGACCTCAGAGTGAAATTCGTTATTGTTTATTCCTGTGCGCTCTTTTATGACGATTGCGTCACAGTGGCACCAACCATGGAGTCTTTCTCAAACGTCCCTCTCTCATAATTCTAACATATCACTACTTCCCATTTTAACATTTCGCTGAACTTGACCAATCAACGAATGTACGGAAAAGTTGCTCGAATCACAACACCCAACAATGTTTAGCCATTTTAAACGAAGCCAAAAAGATTTTTTCTTACGGAATTGTGGGTGCAATTTTCACTCCGGAACTTCAATTGCTGGACTGAGCCCTCAATTCATTTTGCGTCAGTCGTGGAAAAGAATTTCAATGAGTGGAACTTTTCTTAATGCGCTTTGCACAGATCTTTCCAAAATCGTAGTATATTGAATTTCTTCGATTTTGGTTTGCCCTTGCTCATCGAAACAAACCAAACAAATTTACTTTAATGCTCAGTCCAAAATCCAAGTCGTTGTAACCGCTAAAAACAAAAGCTCCGATTATCAGCGGAGTCGGAGACGCTTTCCACTGACCGCAGTTGTTTTGGAAATTCATAACCACATGTTTGCTTGTTTCCAAGACGGATTTAAATTTTTTTCAGAGTGTTTAATTCTCACTATGTTCATCATCAATGATGATTAGCATATGGCAGCACGGTTTGCAACTTCTCCATTTTCATGTTACCCGCCAATATTTCACAAACACTATTGAATCGCAATTTTATAAACAGCTTCAACTTCTGTGATCATTTAACAACCAACCTTACTTTGTTTTGGCATTGAAAATCACATGGAACATTACTATGGGTGGACACACGCGCATAGAGTTGTGCAAAGATTTAGCAATTACTAAATGTGGTCTTATACTGGCAGACTTCCATGCACTGCGTAGTTTAAGTGCCAGTCATGGTCGCCGGAAAGATCTTTGTAGGGAAGGGTAATGGTGATCTTATCCAGGGGTGCCAATAGTGGTGAAATTTAATTTTACCAATTCTGAAAATATTGGAAAACCTTTTTCAGCTGAAAGGTTAATCACAATATCAAATTTCAATATCCAGGGGACAAAGGCTCCCCTGCCCATTTTCCGACGCTCATATCAGTCACAGTATTCTGAACAAGGTAAACCTGTTGACGACGAAATTTTACTAGGTTTTGCACAAACAATGTATGAGATTTTTTAAAACCTTGCAAAACTGGTGAGTGTTTTGACTATGAAGTTTATAATTAATTTGAGATTAGCGTACTTTTAGAGCCGCCTGGTTTCGGCGATTTTCGCAAAAAAAAACAGCAGTTTTCGGTTGCTTACCAATGCCCTAGCTCCTCCGCCGATTGCGCTAGAGAGCTGTTCAGCGGCTCAAACGGATCGGCCAGTCCAGTAGATTGCACTCGAAAAAAAATTTTTG
>JGI24159J19872_10014035_pt1 | contig 10380 bp, 8 predicted proteins | sample Ectturendosymbi4_FD_19872 | JGI IMG/M metagenome (IMG submission 19872) | reverse complement strand
CCTGTGTAGCTAAATTTTTTGAAAGGTTGAATAACGTAAATCTAAAGCTAAAAGGAAAGGTACAAAGATCATCCAGCTTCGCGACGAATCTGCAAGCATTTTATTAGATGTTGCAAAACTGACTTCGTAATTTTATATAAGGAACGTTGCTGTGCTTGAGAAATTGTCAAGTGTTGTTGAAAAAACTGAGGAACTTGCTAAGAATTTGAAGACATCTGTAATAGACCACCTTCAATCTCTTGAAATTGAGTTTCAACAATATTTTCCTGAGCAGGAGGAGGAAGAAGATGCATTTGCACGAAATCCGTTCTCTTCTTCTCTGGCTATAGCCAATATTCTCGATGAAGTTCAGGACCAATTTTTTGATATTCGGAATCATTCATCAGCACGTGATATTTTTCATAAAATGCCATTTTCAGGTTTCTGGTGAGCTGTGCGTGAATCATTCCCACAACTGTCTGAACTGGCTTTCCGAACATTGTTTTTAACGCCACAATATATCTATTCGAGGGTGGTTTTTCAGCTCTAACTTACATTAAACGGAGGCACGAAATCAAAGGATAGTCGAGCATGATAAAAGATTAGCACTGTCAAGCACTCAACCACGAATTTCGAAGTTGGCCATACGGTTGCAAAGTCAACCGTCGCATTGAAAATGTTTGTAAAATTCAATTGCCGTTTGAAATTAAACGTTATCAAATGCATTTTTGTGGTAAAAATGTTGTGGTAGCATGTTGCATTTTTCTAGAATAGCATTTTGTATCATAATGGTTATAATATCGTATGTATTTATAAAGGAGTAGTAAGGGGTCACAGGGTGTGTAAAAATACCAAAGGGGTCACGAACCAAACAATGTTGAGAAACACTGCATGAGAAGAGAAGGCACGGGCCTACACTAAGTACAGCCTTCTCAAAGTGGCCCCCTAGCCAATTTAATTGCCCACACCTGTTCTAGATTAGTACATACAAAGCTGTTTGTCAGTGGCTGCCCTGAAATCTAACGTGGCTGTATAGTATGAGTACAAAGATCAATTGGAAAGTCAGTGCCACAAGCAAGAGTGTTTATTAAAGTTCCTGGCAAAGAACTTTTCAAAGCATGTGCAGATCAACTTTGACGTGTAGTTTAGCAAATTATATGTTGTTAAAGCTCGAGTCCAGGTGCGGAAAATTGTTGACGAATACGCAGTGTCAGCAGCAAAAATATTTCGCAACTGAAAGATATTGTTGACGTCCTTCTGGAGAGCATGATATGAATTGACCAAGTTTGATCAAAAGAATGGCTTTTCAGGAGAAAAATCGGAAATCATCTCAAGGTTCTGAAATTGTAGCCATGTTCTTAGAGGTTTTGTTGTAGTCGCAAAGTGTTTAGCAAACACGTTGGTGCAATTAGCATTCAGATGTATTTAAAATAGATCTTTTGAATCATGGCTAGCAACCAATGTCACGTATTTGAACTTCTCCTTGCTGTCGTTCATTGTTTTGCAAGTACTCCAGATGGTTGGTAACTTTTTGTTACTCTCTGGTAATTTCCATTATTTCAAACAGTTTATTACTTGTTTATACTTCCGGTTCTGACTTTCTAATTCCTGCAAAAGTGAAAATTTCAAAACCAACATCTTTTCTTGCAATATCAGAAAATTAAAATTCTCAATGGTGTTGAATTTTGTATTCAAAATTGAAAATGTTGCTTTCCGATTACATCCCCTGGTTTTATTCAACTCAGGCCCGCAACAGTAAACGCTTGACAAGTGATCAGTGGCAAACGACCTTGCGTTGTTCCAATCAGACTGTTTATTTAAGGAGTTAACTATGTCAGCACGACGATAAGCAATCTTTGTAATAAAATATTCGTGATGAAATTTTGCAGCCATTTGTCACGTCATTCTGTTGCTTAGAACATACAAATTTTTCTCACAGATAGGAAACACGCTTATCTGGACACGAACCTGTGACAGCCATATAACGTATGTGTGCAGCAGCAATGCGTTATTATCTGCATCCATCTCGTCGCACTGAGACGAAGGTAAACGTTGATTTTAAACCCTGCTTCAATAAAGTTCGTACGTTCTACAAGGACATTTAGTTTTTCGTTCAGCTTCTCAGATAAATGTTTTGGTACAAGAGCTTTTGTAAAGAAAACAGTGACTCGATTATGCATTGGTTGCTTTGCCGCTGATCCGTTTTATTACACCCTTCTTAAAGTCATTGCTAGTAAGTTTAACATCGGTGCAAATATCAACGCATTTTGTTCCGAGGAATCGTATGTTCTGTGAAGAAACTGTTAGGCACTGAAAAGTATCTTCAACTGTTTCAGGAAACGCTGCTGTAATGAGCTTGAATACAACTTCGCCCTATGTTTGTACTGCTTCACACCTATCAGACACTGCATGAAACTAATCAGATTTGGTTAAAAAGAAAATGTTTTCTTTCAAAACATGTTCATCATGAAGTTAAATGGTGTTTGCTTTTCAATACTGCAGGGATGTTTATACCTGATGCATAGTACTGTAGGAAGAGGTATGCCCCACCACCGGTACAGGTAAAAAATAAACACAAAAAATTGCTGCTTTTATTTTTACATAGAACTTTGCCTTCATGCCAAATTTCAGGTTTAAATCAGCTTTTTTAAAATCAGAGTTAAAAATTGAAGGAAACCCTAAATCGAATCTCTAAAAGTGTTTGTGTGTTAAAGACACAATTGCTGATTTTCCTTATTCCTTTCTCGCATCGATAAACGATGAAGTCGTAAAAGCTTCTCCGAAGATGTACAACGTTGATAGACCTGAGGTTCGCTCAAAGCAGCATTTTGGTTTGTTTTATGTTTTTTTGTCAGATGAAGACACCGGATATTTGTCAAAAAATATCTTCCTTTCACATTGCTTTTCAAAAAGCTTGAGTCTGCGTATAATTGTGTAAGTGACTACAATGTCACTACAATGTCACGTTTCTTTTTAACACTTAACACTACCTGCATTCGCAACAACCTAAAATAACCAAGCCCGGAGTGAAACACTAAGATCAGCATTTGAATTGAGATGAAAAAATCACACACGGTTTTTTTCGTGAACAATCACTCAAAACAAAAAAGACAAGAGTTGAAATATAAGTAAATAAATGGGAAATATACGTTTTAATAGTGCAAAATGTTGTCTTGTTTAGTCCGCCTTTTACCAGTTTTTTTGCAAATCACGTCAATATCTGTTGTTCTGTTTCTGCAGTCTTTGACAAAGCAAGTTTTGGGTTTCTTAGGTTTTGGAGCGCACTTTGCAAAAGCTGCATTGCAATTAGCAGCCTTTTGTTTGGAATGCCCCCGGTCAATTCTGCCCTAAGTCTCTGTATAAACATTCTGCGATTTAGGCTGGAATTGCAAACGTGCTTGTAAACAACCCAGCTATTTGTGAATGCCATGTCTATTATATTATGTTTCAGCAAACATTTCTGCAATGAGCATGTTTGCTGCAAACTAGCACTGTTTCAGCAAACATTTCTGTAATGAGCATGCTTGCTGTAAACTAGTGCTTTATTAAGTAACTTTCATTGCACCAGAAAAGAATCAATAACTTGACATCCTTCATTACGATAAGAATCGCCCCACAGAAAATTTCAAGCGACGCAACCTGGTTCTGTGACCAACACAATGGAAAACACTAACTTGGAGAGATTTTACATCCACTAATGGCAGGCCCAGAACAGATTTTAGGCGACTTGCACCACAATGTTTTCTGTACATATTTAAATCTACACTAAAAGCACCTGCTGTTTGTAAAGTGTGATCTGTGTCAGGACCAGTAGAATCATTTTTTCTTGATGGAGTTGGTCCTTTCATAGTCATCCAGTCAAAATCGTCTTTGGAGCTTTGAATCCAACCAGGACAAAGCCCATGAAGCGATTCGAAATCACACTCTTGGTTTAACCCTGCATAAAATCTTACAACTTAAATCTGATACTGCACAAGGTAAATTTAGTAATTTTACAAACATTACCTTTTATGTTAATAAAACCAAGCCTTATCGTAGGTGGTTCTACGGTGGATAGTACCCAAGCTCCGTTAGATTTTCAGTTACGTTTATGCATCGACAAATCCGCGCGCATAAATGTGTATGGAGGTGATATTTTGAAGTCTCTATTCTACATAATATCATATGTGCACGAAATTAACAGAAGATAATATTAATACAGGGCAGGCGCGCAGCCAGGGGGCTATTGGCGCATTTATTCCCCCGAAAATTACAAAACATTACATCGCAATTTTGACATTTGCAGAATATTTCAATGAATAAAGATAAAATATTGTATTGTAATCATTTTCAGGAAAAGACCTATTTGAATTTTTTTTGTCCCACTGGTTAATTATCTCGTTACAAGATTTATCTTGAGACAAGCCATCTGATAAAAAATTTCGTGAAAGATTGGTGTATAACCACAAATATGCTACAATTGTCAAAACGTGGGAGATAATTTAAAATGATGGTATTTGTAAGGCATTTTCTTATCCTTTTGTTCGTGTACCAGTCTGAAAATTATCAGAAATGCAGTGTGTGTGTACACTTTGCTTTTTTGCCTATCTTCTGAGGAAAAGAGTTTGCATGCACTCTATAAGCGTCAACAATAACTACAGCATTATTATCACAATCGAGCAAAGTTTGCAGTCAGTAGACTATGCCTGGTGACAGAAACAGCATACTATGTTCACATTGTGTTAGCTTTACGTTTGTCTGTGGTCACTGTAGGTTACTATTGAAGAATTTTTGCATTTTATGTCCTGTGCTTAACCGTTTGCTGGGGGTTCACAGCCAAGCTCTAACATTGCAAAGGAAGTTCAAATTTCACAAGGACTCCAAAGATATTAGGTGTTTTTCAGGTGGTCCTGGCAAAATCGGCGAGGCCCACCTACATCTGGTGACGAGTCTGGCCAAGCAATTCGTAACAAAGTTCAAATTTTGTTCCTGCCTGCATTCCTTTCAAGAGTGCTTTATCTGGCAGACGAAGTCTCGTATCTACGTACGATTGAAAGAATACAAACTATCAGTGATTAATATATCTTAACATTTATACCAGTCTCTTGTATCTGACAAATTCACCACTCGCAAGATCGTTTGCAGAAACTATTTCACAGAAAATATATTTAACTGAAGTTTCAAAAATCTAGATAATAGATTTGATGAATTTGTTAAAACAAGACGAAAGGCTAGGCAAGTTTACGAGTAGCCTATACAACTACCACACTAAAGCCCTGCCTGCACTAGTTGAGTACGGAACCAGGTGTTTGTATAAGGCCACTAATTTTTACTCTGTCCTCATCGTTCGGTCTGCATCTTGATTAAAACTGAAAAGTTCTCATTTTGGGATATGTTGCGAAGATAACTTTATCTGTGACGGTTTGCGAAAAAGTTGTACCACGGTTGATTAAGCACGATGACATCATCGAATGAAATCTTATGAAAATTGCCCCCTTCGAAATGAAGAGCTGGTTGCGATTCTGATACAGGNCTTACTTAATTAATATCAAGCAGTATTAACGCGTTTATTTANCTGGAAAAATCCTTCTTACATGCAAATATTGCAGCAAAAAATACCCTACCGTTGTCTTATAAACCATAAATTGTTTTTAAACTCTTATTTGAATTTAGGCAATCCCAAATATTCTTTTGTGATTTTTGTGACCGCATGCAATGCGACGGATTTATCTAACGACAGTTGTCGGCAGGCCGGAGACTGAATAATGCTTTATGTCGGGGCGGTTGCGATGAACGCTCTTGCCCACGGAGCGCTACGTCGAGTCACTCAGTGGCTATGGTCGAACACCCGACCTTTCAGTTGGGAGGCGGGCACTCCACCTGTGAGCTAATCGCCGCAAGTATTTATGGCAAATCTTTCTCAATTATCCTGCGATAAAAACAAAATGCTACAAAATGATAGCAAAGAAATTTACTTTTTTCGAAAACAGATGCTTAGGACAAAATTTGTTCGATAATGAAACACTTCCAGCCTACTCACCGTTTGCAAAACTTATAATTTTGCCAAATCTTATCCTCAGCAGAATCAAACCAATCGGAAACCAGAAAAAATGCAAAGAGTTCATTGGCAAGAAGCATTAAGATTTATACATAAATGAAAACTGAAATATTAATCGAATATATTGCTTCAAATAAAGTTTTAAAAATACTTGGCAAATCTGCGATATGTTTCGCATGTATGAGAATGCAAGTGCAGCGGTACAAAGACAAGAAAAAATGTAGTTATTCTCAGAAACTTGGAAATTGCAAAACACAATATTCTTATGTTGTACTGTACCTTCCACCAAGGAACCGTAAGATATTCTAGAAAAATTTCAGAACTCTTGTGAAAAGGTGTTTTTCTAGTCTCACTGCCATAGAAGTGGCATTCTGTTCCTACAAAACGTTCGAACTGTTTACTGAAGCATGTTTGTTATAAGTTTATCATTTTTACTGGTTTGACCATCAATAAACTCAAAATAGGCATTCTTAAAACATGCACGAAATACAGGTTCTAACTTATTATGGTAAAAAGTTTGCATCGGAATGAAATAACCGTGCCTCATAAAGCCAAAAGTGGTGGTTTAAAATATATTGATAATTCAAACAACTTATCAGTCTTAGATATTGGTATATGTGCAACTAAGAAGATTATAAAATATAATGCACCATTGCAATTCAAACCTAATTCGACCACCCTAAAGAATTCAATAACACCGAATCTTTACAAATTATTCAAAACCAAAAATGAGCTTGTGGTAGTGCGACTGTATTTCGCTTTAATTTTAACTGAACAAGAACATATATGATGTAAAACGAATTGTTCTAGGAATAATGCAATCCACCTTCTACAAACCAGGTAAAAGAAAGGTTATCAATCAGATCTTTTACAACAAGTCTACACATTTGCGACGCAGATTAATATTCTCGCACAGCTAATTACCAGGAAATCGCTTGAGTGTCATTTAAGCCTCTTCAGTCCTGTAAAGTACAAGCAAAGGCTTACGAGCGAAATGATGAAAAACTAAAGTAAGGTTTAGTTTTAAAGCACGTGAACTGTAGTTTCAAACACACGCTATGACCATAACGCCATTATCACAAAAACCAATAAAACAAACCTAACCCCAATTACAAGACGGATGGATTCAGACAGATGTTTTGAATGGGTCACGCAAGCATAGTCTGGCGCCTGTGTCCTGCATAGATAACTGCTGGCCAGCACAACTGGACTGTTAGTGAGCCTGCTTCATATTTTTGAGCCTATGTCATACATACTAGTGAGCCTATTTCATACTTTGTCTTGTTCATTTTACAAAAACACAGCAGGCAGTTTCATCAAAAGCTGAGAAGCAAACTACGACCTCCAATTATTAAAGAATTTGTTAAATATGGAAATGACTTTGCAAGAAGTGAAAACGAATCAAAAGTTTAACTAATGCGTGAACCAAAACTCAATCCCAATTGCGCAAAGTATTTGAATCTAGTAACTTCACGATATGCTGGAGATTCAGAAAGCAAGCCCTTGTAATTGTGGTGTCTCCCGTTCTGTGAAAATAATTTCAACTGTCTCTCTTTGCTAGATGACTTGACTGAACCACAAATGTCAACTCAGGTTTTGTAACAGGTTTCTATTTTTTTACGATGGTCTTTTCGTATGCTCGGTGTCAGTGAAAGCTAAACAAAAAAACAAGAAAACTCTCTTATCGCATTTCTGATTTAGCCTGCTTGGTCGCATGCTCGCCGCATTGCCTCTCTCACTGCGCGCGACGAACCCTTCGAGTTTTTTACTTGAACATGTCACAGAATGCTTTTGGCTATCAGCTTAAGCAGGCTCAATCTCTAAAACGCACTACAGATAAGGCCCATGCACCGAGCCTACAGCTGCTACATAATTAACGTTATCTTTCTGGTCTTTCGACACCTTTCTAGCCTTTTGTTGTTTTCTACAGTCGTCAATACAATAGTGACAGAGATGGGTTTTTGAACACATTGGTTCAAAAGGCACTGCCCTAAGACTTCACAATCACTCTATCGCAGCTTCCTACGCTGACGTTTATTATAACAAGTGGTTTCAATGGATTTCACAAAAATCCGCATAAGTTCATATAATGTTTCTTCGTTTTCGTTGCAGCACTAGAAAAATGCGTGCTCTTTAAAGAAGCATGTTGGATGTCAAACTTTGAAAGAACTACCTACAAACTCCCTTTCCCTTCTTGAAACAGCGTTGAAACATTTTATAACGAATTGTTTTGATGTTTCGTGTTTTGATAATAGAAAATTTTAATCAACTATTCTTTCAAGCACTTGGTTGACAAAAGTATATTCAAAACAATTTCAAAACGAGAAATGGCGTATCCATTTCTAAATGGAAAATTTTGACACACCAACTTCCGCAAAAGAAAAGCAGAGTGGAACAACTTGCTGGTATCCGTATTAGTGAAATTAAAAGAGAGAATTTTGATACCCATTAAGTCCCGCGTACGCCATTTTTCTTGTGAACTTAGTAATGCCATAATTCGCCAGCCGATTGAACGAGAGAGCTGTTCAAACCCTCTACGGATTGGGAAAGTCCTTCAGTTGCGATTAAATTTATTTTTCATTTTGGACCCGTGGCTTTTTGTGGGTGACGTTGAAATGGGGGGGTGTTTTTGCGCATTTTTGGCCGAGGTCAACTGGCACTTGAACACAGGTTACCTAAACGTCTGAGATACTTTCGCGTAATAGCACGTTTCGCGTTTAATTGACAAACCTGATGTTGTTGCTTCACCACTCCAACTTCCTTCTGTTCATCATTATTCCTCCTGTGATAAATGTACACGTGGTGCTGAAGAGAACAGAATGTGAAAAGATAGTTTGCTGGACAAAACGTAGCCAAGGAAAGACTGAGCGTCATCTATACCTTTCGACAAGGTAAAGAAATAAATATGTAACCCGCCCTTGATTGCAAGCCGCATGAAATGTTGAAAAAAAACTTTATAAGCAGCGGCTTACAATCGAATAAATACGGTAAGCAGCTTTTTGTGAGTTTAAAACATTGTTTAAACATTTTGTCTGCTTTTAAAATCACTTCATTTTACTGTAAGTAATTTTACGTTTGACCACGTATTTTGATCTTGTTCATCATTTCTTATCTTTCTTTCTTGTAGTGTTTGCAGCATCGTTTGCTAAGGTTTATACTTTAATTCACCATCATGATCATGGGTCTGTTTTCATTTCTCATCATTGCATCCCACTAAGAGTTTTTCATTCCTTTTCACTTTACAACACACTGACTTGACCTGATGAAGGCCCACTGTGAAGAACAGCCTAAAGCTATGGCGTGGTTTCTGTACAAAAGTTTAGCAAAAATTGATAATATTATACTGTATCCTGTTAGCTGATTTTCACATTCTTTCTACGAATGAGTAAATTAAATATTTTTCATTAGTGCATAACACTGCAACAAAGAAACTTAATAAAATCTCAAACAGGAACAGAAATTGCCTGTCATCTTTCTGCATTTGTCTCTTTCCTCTTTGAAAACACTACTGAGTTCCTTTTGACACTTCATATTATGCTAATTTTCTGATGCAGGCAGTGGATTTTAGATATGTTGCGTAATTGGTGCATTTTACATTTCTAGAAATTTTTGGAGTGCTGAGTACTTGATTTTTCCTGGGAAATCAACATTTGGGTGCTGCTGATTTTAACCTGCACGGCTGATTTCATAAGGTGCAGTACGTCACTTATTAGACAAAAGCACGCATTTCCGATAACATACGCGAGTCACTGCAGTGTTGGCAGGTATGCCGCACAAACGTGCGATGTTTGGCGTCTGAAGCGATTGCTTTTCTTGACATTTGCATAGTCCATCTGCGAAATGTAAGCACGTATTACCGTACGCACACATCACTATCGTGTCGGCAGCGCGTGCCGTTTTCTAGGACCTTTTCATATATTGCTTGTAATTTTTAGCGCTCGGTTCTTAACAGAGTAGAAGTTGCCTGATTAAGTGATTTTTCCGCTCATTCTTTGAAAAAATCATTGAACGTAGAAATTGCGAACCTCACTAGAACACCCGTTAGACTAAATTAAGATTGAAAACCGAAAAAGAGTGAAAAGTACATTACTTTTGTTTGAAAATCCAGTTTCGATCTATGATATAAGTCGCACGTGGTTTAACGCATGAATTGTTGCTCTTGTGGTATTTGACGAATTGCTGCTACACATCTGCTTCATGAGTTTGTCTTGGTGCTCTCGATGCAATATTGTTTTTCTTAATAATGGTCAACAACTGTTCTAAAATATCCTATTTAAGATACATCAGCCTGCAACTTGCAGAATCCTACAACTGATTAAAGTATCTGGATAATTTTCTGCACTTTTCTGAAGTCAACTTCAACG
>JGI24159J19872_10014033_pt1 | contig 10381 bp, 12 predicted proteins | sample Ectturendosymbi4_FD_19872 | JGI IMG/M metagenome (IMG submission 19872) | reverse complement strand
TTAATAGTATATTAAAAAACGCATTAGCTCGCGGCACCCCTGGGTATTGTAAATGGCACCCTAGGGTGCCGCGGCACCCCGGTTGGGAACCACTGGTATATACTATATAAATGTAATATAGAGAAACGCGATGAAGATGCCTGTAATTCGAGTGAATAGATTTGCTGAAAAGGTTTTGGGTCAAGAAATATGAACCACGCGGTCTGACAACAAGGTGATTCGTTTCGCTCGACAAAAACTTGAGAAAATCGCCGCAGAGATCGGCAAGTCGGGCGCGCAGCATCCGGTGTCGATGCAGTGGTTGTGCATCACTGAAGTGTGCTTGGTAAGTTGTTAACGAAAGAACACATCAAAGCAAACACGTCATCATCGTTTCAAGACACATACAAAAGTATTTTTGACGAATTCCATCCGCTTAATGACTTTTTTGCTCTGCTGAGTCTTGCACTGAATAAAAAATTAAATAGCAGAAATTTTCCGGCGCACTGATGGTTGCCGAAAATCTTAAACAGTTCTACATATTATCACCACGATTTGAATTTGCAAGGAAATCATTGACAAATATTTTCAATTGCATTTCATTCTCTTGCTAATCTGCTACGATCGCAACTCGTTTGTTATACTTCGCGCGCAACGTGTTCTTAGACACAGGTATTACAAAAACTACCTATTGCTCAACATGTTCCAGGTTTAATAAGAAAACCTTCGTCTTCAGTTTATATGCCAACGTTTGGCCGATAGGGGGGCATGGAATGATTGGAGGGCATCAAAGTTGCCTTAGGAAGGGTTTTATCAATCCGACTGTTTTTCAGTGAACTGCGAGGTTTTCAGAAATTTAATATAAGAAGTTAATGTGCTGATCTTTAAAATTCAGTCATTTCACGAGGCAGGTTCAAGATTATGTTTGGTGCATTTACATGTTAATTCGCACTCCTCAAGGAGTGATGATGAGGTCACAATAAAGAATTGTTGGGAGACCGGATGTTTTGTTCAATAAAAAACGATTGTTGTGTCCAAATTACAGCTGCACAACTATTTATAATTGGGCCACAGTTCGGTTTCAAGCAAACAAAATTTTTTTACAGCGATAGCACAACGTGGAATCACAAAATATTTTTGGAATGGCTGGGAAAAACAATCAAATCTTGAGCAATCACCACCAAAAGAAGCTTTTTTCTTCTTCTGTACGCTTGGCAAACAAAAAGTGAACAGAGACCGCGGCCTCTCCATACGACCCAAAGTCAAAAATGATGAAGCTGGGCATCAGACCGCCCGCAAGTGACAGAAGTATACCGGTTTGCTGTTTAAAGTAAAAAAATGAAATTGCTGCCACGTTGCTCGATTTAGCTGATAAACCTGTTTTATTTTGTCTGGTTGCAGNTTGCAGTACTTGTTTAGCTCTTGTTTTTTATTATTTGAGTGCTCACAAGTCTTGCTCAGTAGCTAAGATAAAAAAACCATTGATGCCTTTTTTCAGATGTTTCTTCAGAAATTTCCGAATAATTCTGCACAAACAAGTCCTACAAAAAAACAACAAAATCAAGACACTTTAAACAAGCTTCCATGGACCCACCACAAATAAGTGTTTTGAGTGAACTGGCGCTTAGTCTGCAGATGTGCCTACTGCATTTGTTGTTACTCGCAGTTATCAAGCAACTTCGACCATACTGAGGCTTAATAGCAAGGCGAAAATTTCAAAGTACGGCTAAATAATTTTTTATGCATGAGAAGAAATATGCAGCTACAAACGCATCAAGGTGCATTTGACATGATGAAAAAAATTATTTCTAGACAAGCAGCAGATCGCTTTAAAAGCAGCGTAATGAAAATCACTGGGATTGGTTGATTACGTATAATTCTAGGTGAGCTTTTAAAACAGTGGTTCTTACCTGGAAAGGTGCGCCACTCAGGGGGAGCCAATAAATTTTCAGGGGGGTGCGAGTCCTTACGCGCTCTACAAGAGGGAAAGTTTTTGAAATGGAAAGTGTACCGTCCAATTTACTCATTAAAATCAAGGGGTTTGAAACAAAGGACAATTACTTAAAGGAGGCGTGGTAAAGAAAAGGTTGAGAACCACTGTTTTAAAATGCTACTGCATTTTTTCAGATATCATGGGGAATTTTCTGTGAAAGCTCTTCCATTGCATGCAAGCAAAAAGAGGGTGGGACAACAGTATTTTCGAGAAGGTCTTGACCACAGCTTGCACCATTACCCATGTTCTCAAATTACCTTTCCGTTTCCATACCAACAGTTACTAAGATACCGATGCAACGAAGGCAGCAATGATGGAAACGCAAAAAAGTCACCATTTTTTTCCTCATGTTGACTCTTTTGTGATCTCAACTTTTTGTGTTTCAAAGGCATACGAATGCGGACACGCAGTGGCGTATGCAGAAAATTTCTGAGGGGGGCCAAGTTTCGTCACAATCGTGTGACGTCACAAATCAACTTTAGGGGAAGTGCCGAAGGCACGACCATTCTAGGGGGTCCGGGGACATGCCCCCGGGAAAATTTTGCAAAATTACACCTAAAATACGCATTTTTGTGCATTCTGGAAGCAAATTTTAAACAATTCTGGTTTTACATTTTTTTATTTTTAGGGTCTGAGTGGGTGGCCATGGCACAGTGGCCTTCCCCCTCCGTATGCTAGTGCGAACACGTGTATGGAATACTTCTTGAAAGGTTAGTGGCCAGTGTTGCCTCTGGGATCAGTCTCATTAACATCAGGCTGTCGCCTTCTTATACATCAGATTTTTACAGTACGTTGCAGCTAAATGCTGCCATTACCAATACCTTACAAAGCGCGATTAACCTCTTTGAATCCAAAATAAAGCAAATTGTCGTCAATGGAGAAGTCGGTCATCCGTAACTTAAATGTGATTCTCAGCGCATCGAAGGGAGCTTATTCAGTTTGGACAATAACCGGACACACGCGAGGGTGAGCTGTTTATGAATGAAACTTAAAAATTATGAATCTAACATATTTACATCCTAAAAAGAGGGGAAACTTGGAAAACAAAAACGAAACCTCAGTCAACATCAGATTAGCTGCCAAAAAGTATCGGAAATCAGAAATTTTTCTCAAAACATCAGATCTGATATTGAAACATCAGAAGTGGTAACACTGTTAATGACCAAACGCTGCCTTTCACTTTGTTCAAAGATGTTGACTTTCGAGTGCTTGCAAAAGACTTGCACCTCACTAAGAAGCGTTGTCTCTTGTTTGCTGCTATACCGACGTGAGTGAATATAGCACTCTTGTGTTAAAAAAGATTCAGCAAGATTTCTTTTGATCATATGGTTTTCCCGAATTTCGCTCTGATCTATGCTGATGTGTTCAATTGTGTTTTTCCACCTTGCACAAGGTTTCCATCAGGCGAAATGGGCATTGGTCACTTGCAAGTTTCACCTTATTCATCGACATTTAATCTTAGATGTTCTGCATCAATTGATATGTTAAACAAACAGCCGTACACATCAACTCACCAAGGTCCAGTTTCTAGTTTTTCGACGATTCTCTCTGGTGTTGTGAAAACGTGACCTGCAAAGCAGCAAGCGAAGTTTATGCTGCGTTAACGTGCGTGTGGGATGCTTAGTGCTATCAACACACTAAAATTAAAGCCCAGAAGCTAAAGATGCAGGTATTTGCTATTTTGGGCTTGTTAGATTTTTGTAAAATGTTCTTCAAAACATGAGCGTTACTACAAAAATGACATCTGTTTTTGAAGACTATGTTTTGCATTAGTGTAAATACAAGAGCCACAGAACCGATTGTACAGCTGCCAGTAGAACGACAGGAAATAAAAATAAATTATCTAAAATCACCACAAGACCACAAATTTTCATTACAATTGCTTGTGGCAGCCGTAGAAAATGATGCAAACGAAAGTAAAGAAAAAGAAATAGGTTGTGTTTCGATTTATCTTAGTTGTTTTAAACGACGCCCTGCACCCAGGGGCAATTTTTCAGAGGAAGACAGGGGTTGAACGCAAAAATGAGAGACTGTACATTCACATCATCACACATGTTTTTCAAGTGAACAAACGACTTCAAAGATATTTTGTTTATCCTTCTTGAGTAAACAACTGTTGCCACAACCGCAAGCTCCAAGCCAGTAGCTGTGTCATTTGCAGCCGAAATGTCTTTGTTACGTCACAGTGCTTGTTGCAACAAGACGTGATCCAAACAAAGTCGCTGACAAAGTGACTAACCAGCCACAAATGAATAGAAGTTGCAATTGAATGCAAAAGAGCAGAAGTAACGCCTGCAAGAATTGAATATTGCACACTCGTGTTTTCCGTGGAGAGCCCCATCAGTAACCAATGTTTCATACTGTATCTTTTTGAAGGTTATTAGTCATTGCAAATTTTTTATTAGAGTTTGTCCTGCCTACAGCTATTTCTACTAGTGTTGCTTTAAAAATGCAAACAGCATTCGAATATGTCTCTATCATGCAAGAAACACTGAGACTGTCAGACACCATGTTGCGAAAAAAAGCTATTAAAAATTTTATCCAGTATTTTCGAAATGTGTATTGTGACAACCGAGATATGTTAACGAACATTTTGTAACTCAACTTACTACATTGTTCTGAAATCATGACTTGAATCACTGAGCTCATCTTTCGCACGTGGTCGACACCGAAGGTCCCGAAGTTGTCCACAGTTATGTTGAAGTCTTTTGGATGACAATTAATGCAAGTTGAGGAAACTCTCTGTTTTAAACACGGTCTAAAAATACTTGCAATTATTTTCGGCTGAACCAGCCTACCGGGAAGGAAGGCAGCTGCTTCTGACGTCGGAGATCTTCATTGCTTTTGAGCTAATGTTTGAGAAACTACGGTAGACCTCAATAACTGCGCAATGCTTCGGGCGCCTGGCGCCGCCACGTCACAGTTTGCAGCCAATACACTGAAGGAGTTGTTATTCTTTGCAACGCCACGCATAACATGACAGCCACCGGCGCACGCTGTACACACAGCGACTCTCAAACACACTCCGTTACTATCTAAATGTTGTAACAGACGGGCGAACAGCTGTATTTAAGCAAACATTACCGGGCAAACCACCAGCACTTTGCCACTTGAACGCGCGAAACGCCAGTCATCTTCCTCAACGTGTGATTGTAACAGGGAAGCAGGTTGCCAACAATAAGATACTACAAGAGAGCGAAACATCCTTGCAGCAGAACTGTGTGCAAGATTGGGATGGATTTTAGCTTGTACTGTTTACTGAAACAATGCTACATTTCAATTGCCAACTTGTTGAAAGGATACAGCGCATCATATCAACAACTGATAGTGATCCTGGTGCCACTTGACACTCGGCCGCATTCAACCTCTGCATATCTTGGCAGCATCGGAAGAATTCTTTTTTCAAGTCAAAAAAACTGAAAAATCAATTATAAACTTGAAACCGAAGAGAGTGCAAATTATCGTGTTTTCAGAACGTGTTAAGCCTCGACAACTTGTTTGTAGCATATACAACAGTCTATTTTAAAATGCCTTTTCCAAAAATCATTTTGCATCAATGCGCATCTAACCCTTATAAGCAATCTAAAACAGTCGTGTAACTGCAGGAATAGTTCAAGATGGCGTTTACAAAAAATGAACGCACTTTATGAGTTATTCTTAAAGAATAAGCTGCTGATGCTGGTTTGCTAAGAAAAGAATGCTTTAAATAAAAATTTCGTGACAGGTTTAAACCTGTGCCAAAGGAAGGCTTGCAAATGCCAGCAGCTATTAGCGTGCAAACACGGCAAATTTCTCACAGGTCTAAAAATTTCCAGCAGTGAAAGCAGTCATTTGTTTATAAGCAACGTCGTTACCTGTTGCAGAATTCCGGCAGGGCAGTGTCACAACGAACAGAGGCTGGGATCAAAACTTGTCTGAGGTGGGTCATTCCGTCGGTGCATATTGTGAAGCTGCATGTCCTCCCCAGGTCATTTAGTTCGTTCCTCAGGCTCTGTTCGAACTGAAAAAAAAGATATTGACATATTTTTGTTACAGTCCTTCAAACACATATTCATGGAAAAGGTGACTGTATTTAATGACAGAAAAACGTACGTTGTACCGCAGAACAACACATCAGTTATTGCGCCGTAGTTTTGTATTTACTAATTTAGACACTATGTTTTTCAATACAAGCGATAGCATGTAACCAGATGTGGTTGCTCAATCTTATTTTGAACACTGGTTGCAATTTTGACCTTTTACAATACATGACAGCCAATGATGATAGGAAAAATGTCTGATTCTAAACCACAAGAAAACTTGAAACTGGAAGGCCACGAAACGGATTTCACTTTTGCAGAAATTGAAAATGACAAGAGGGTTTGCTTTAAGCTCTGATAGATTGTCTAACATCGTTCCAGCTGTCTTAACTTTCTATTTGATACTTCCATTTCTGCAACAAGCTGAAAACGTTACAAGATATGGCCTAACTAAAACTTACTAAGTTCTGTTTCTCTGACATGAGGGCATGACCTCGAACCTGGGTCATGACCTCAAACCTAGGTCATGACCTCAAACCTAGAGACAAGAGTTTTTGAATACCCGTAACAGCGATCGGAGCGAAAACCCGCGAACTCTACTGGGGTGGGTTGCTTGTTTGAACATCACTATCAGGAGGTGGGCAAATATTTCTAGTCATCTAAAAATATTGCTATCGTCAAAACGTTTTCGCTGGAAACTCATGTCTACTTTAGAAATTTTCTTTCGCCTGCTTTGTGCCAGAGCACGCCTCGCAAACTAATAAATTACTTCGCGACAGTTCCCGCTGCTGCGGTCATGAGGCAGTAAAGCAGGTCTTGCACATGTCATTTTTGATGGACGTTTGCCAAGCATCAAGCGATTTACCTGCATTTAATGTTTAATTGAGCAGTGGAGGTGGGAGGCCAATTACAAGGGCCAAAATAAAAAATAATGTTGATTCGAAACATGCTAGTAAATGTAATTTATTAAAGAGAGTTGATGATGCGTGGAGCATGAGGCTTGTGCAAAAAACGCTAGCTATTAGAACATATGAACCCTGTGGCACAATTTGCAAAAGTCACTACAAATGAAACCAAGTTGACAACACACCACCGCAGTAAAAATACCGTGTTCACATTTGGTGGCATTGTAGCATAAACCCAGTAGGCAGTAGGTCATCAAAGTTATAACACCGTATAAATAAACAACCACAGTCTCGTTTTTTTCAAACGCAAGCATGAATGTCCGTATTAACCATGATAGCTGAGCATACCTGTGACCCCCGGAATTTTCAAAATCGTGTTAAGTTGATAGGCAGGGGCGTAACGAGGTGGGTCAAGGGGGGGAACAATTCGCAATTCGCCTGAGCCGAATCACTGCGGGAAGCGCCCAATGTCTGCGGGGCGTCGAAAAATCCCAACAATTTTAGAAGCACTTTCTTCAATACAGTACATTTGCTTCCGAAAAACCTCAGGTTCGAACATCTTGTTCCGGGCGCCATGTGACCTCGTAACACCCTTCTTGATAGGTGCATCAACAAGTTACAACTGTTTTGTCCCCGTCCGCAAAAATATCGGCTGGCTGCGGCTCTGGAATTGAGTTAAGTTTGTAAAGGCAGGTGCAACAATTGATGAAAAAATCAATGCTACTGGCAGATGTACATCTAGAGAAGCAGAAAGTCCCTGGTGGTCAATTTTACAACCAAAATCCAACGATATGGAGGGAAATTATGCATTTGGCGTTTAATTTTCTAAAGGCTTTATGTTTTTATACATGGATCCCGAAACTATCCAGGTGGCTTCTTGACAAACTCAAACCTCCTGGAAAGAAGTTATTATTTGGACTGCACTTTCTTCCGACTCTCGTAAATGCACAGTTTGCCAAATACGCTTGTATATACGGCAAGAAAACAAACTAACTGGTGACAGAAACAGAGTTCAGAATTATGATGACAACATAGGCATTCTGAAGTATGCAGTATCTTGTTTACAGTCAACAAGTACGAGGTCTTACATGAACAGATTTGGATTGTAATTGATTGCATACAATGAATACGCTGTAATCTACTACCCACCAAACGCTGACGCACCATCTGTAACGTTACGTTTCTCACAGCTATGAAACAAATATCAGATGCTCTTTTTACTACAGGTGTCAAACATTCTTTGAAAAAGTCTGAAAACGTAATTTGTTTCATCGCCCTACCATATAGCTTTACATACAAATACGAATAAATTAATGCAAATTTAAACGAAAACATTTGACAAATCCTAATGCGTGAGCTGAATTTTGTCTCAGCCAATAAAAGCCTCATACTGAACTTAGGCAGTATCCCCCACTTTGTCAAAAATGGCCCCTGCTCCACTCATGGCCAAGAAATTACTCACATTTTCTTAGATGCTACCCCATCGGAGGCCAACTGTAAGCCTTGCTCCGGGCAGTTACAAATCAAACCAGAGCTTATGAACTTCATGCACCTTTCTGACATGAGAGTGGACATGAACCGTCAACCATGGGTTTTCTGGGACGAATGATTTCACAGCAGTATAGGAAACAAACGTACCTGGCTAATGGCATCTTCGAAAGTAGGTGCATTCCTTAAGGTTTCTTCGGATATGCCGGTAGAATCAACCCAGTCTTTTGGCAGTGGCGTTGCTGGACTTGGTTGGACGTAGATGTAATGAATATCACCTGTCTGGAAATAACGGGAAGTGGCAGATTTACAAAATAAAAGCAAGAATTCTGAAAATTTTTTAGCGTTCTGAGCTACAAGAAAGCGTGAAAACATCACAACGTTTTGTTAACAACAAAGAAATATAAAGCAGGCAAAACTGTATCTGATTGACTGAACAAGCCAAGAAGGTAATGTTGATAAAAACTCACCTGATTCTTATTTAGGTCAAGAAGCTGCCACACAATCACAACCAGATCGCTCTCGTCACTCCCCAGCATTTCAGAGGAACTATCGCCGGTGGTGACGCAGTAGAACAAAACTAATATGTCACAATAGTGACCACCAGCTTTTGGATAGTTTGCCATTGTGACAAAGGTAGAAAACTAAGTGAAAACGATTCAAAGAACGACAAAAAGTTAATTTTCAAGTAGAAATGCAATCCACCGGAAGTAGAGCTCAGAAACACCGCTAAATTACCAAAAAACGCATTTTCGGTTTGAAACACAGCCAGTCCGTGCTCAGCCCGAGAATCGACGCAGCAAGTATATCACGACAGTGTAACTTGCAACAATCAACCAGTAATAGTAGTTCAACCCACTCTTCATCTCTACTTATCTATGCACTCGATATATAAGTTCATCGAGTGCCCGAACGTCCGCTTCCAGCAGTTGTCTCGGAGAGCATCACTTTTTTTCGGCTCTCATCATCTCGCGACAGTGTCGCACTGTAGGCCACGCGCACATTGCGACGGCGCTTTAATTAGGCGTAGCGCTCAGCAAATGTGCAGCTTGGATTTTTCCCATCGCGTCTTGGACTTCGCTGCGCGATAAGCTGCTGCGCTGGTGTCACAGCTTGGTTTTTCTGCAAGACAAGAACGCGCTTGTTTGCACCTTTCGCGTACTCCATCCCAACGCCGATCACAAACATTAGACGCAACCCCTGTTCTCACGTCATATATAAATATTATTACTTAAGAATCACAGAAGTTAAGAAGGGAAGCGCTGACCTGTGAATGAACATCACAGATTTTTGTTAGTTTTGCAAAGAATATTTACACGGCGTGGAAAGTAAAAGGTTTGTATGACATACCATAGTTGCAAACATGAGTTTCTTACATCAACTCGCCTCTTTGCAGTTTGAGGAAGAGGCAAGTCATTTAATAAAGATTTAACATATTATTAAAAAGTTAAATTTATTAATGAACACATTGGTTGTCAGAGGATTTTACTTGCTTTTGTGTTTAGGCAAATAGGGCGGTGGCACTGTTTAAAGAGAAACTGAAGTGAAAGCAATGGTGTGATTTGTAAACATTTTTGGGGATGAATGAGCAAGGACCGTTTATCCCTGGAGTAAACATGAATTCTTTCTACGATAAAATCTCGTTTGGCTATTTTTGAGTAGACCTGGATCATGATGGAAAGGGCAATGATATGATTCTATTAAAGCCATTGCAATCAGTCTTTTTTATCCTCTTTTTGTTGTTTGGTAAATCGTCTATCTAATTATTCTTTGCAGAAGCTATCGCGGCGACGAATGAAAAATTTTTCCGTTCTTGAAAAAAAGCTGCATGATTTATTTATAGCACGTGGTTTAGTACAGTGCTCTTCAACAGGGGTTCCGAAAGCATGTAGTGGGGTTCCGTGAGTTTTAAGGGTTCCGTGAGGGTTCCTCGTTTTTTAAGATTTCTTGCTTCAGTGTGTTGATGCGTCATTATGAAATTTTTTAGATCACCGTGC
>JGI24159J19872_10014031_pt1 | contig 10383 bp, 5 predicted proteins | sample Ectturendosymbi4_FD_19872 | JGI IMG/M metagenome (IMG submission 19872) | reverse complement strand
CACATTGAATGACATATTAATGAGGTCCGCACAGTGAATGACATTTTAATGAGGTCCGCACATTGAATGAATTTTTAATGAGGGCCGCACATTGAATGACATATTAATGAGGTCCGCACATTGAATGACATTTTAATGAGGTCCGCACAGTGAATGAGATTTTAATGAGGGCCGCACATTGAATGAAATTTTAATGAAGTCCGCACAGTGAATGACATTTTAATGAGGGCTGCACATTGAATGGCTTACTTTGACCTTAGCGAACCAAACTTTGCTAAAGCTTATGTACTGAAAGAGTTCGAATTTTTCCTGCAATGGTAACATACGTGATGAAGTGGCACCAGGGACGCCGGAACGTGGGTGCATTACGGGGGCACTGCCCTCTCTACCCTTTGAAAAGGGGGGGGCAACTGGGGCACAGGTGCCCTTCATATAACAGTATCATACGCAGTTCCATGATTTATCAAAATCGACTTGAAACAAACTTATTGAAGCTCTTTCGCGCACACATATAATTCAGAATGATTTTACATAGTTTCTGTTCTTCGTTTTGAGGTCAAAATTTTTGCTAAACATGTAAATGCGAAACGAATGACGATTTTGGGTGTGTTTTACACTGAACTCAAGCAAAGAGTTTTGAACTAGTAGAACGTCAAAATCTTTGGCGTCCGCATGAGGTCAAGACAGCGGCGAATACAGAGGGGGCGATCCCTAAAAGCTACAAATTAGCTTTATGCACCATGATTGTGTACAATTCGGAAAACAGCATTCGCAATACAAGGCCATTTTGTCATCCACTGTTTTGTCACAGCAGTGTTGTGAAATGTGCTTCATCCCTCTTACAATAGTGAACCCGTGACGAGACTTGACCACCAAATATTACTGAAATCGCCCCCTAACCTTTTTGGCTGGATCCGCCCCTGGGTCAAAACGTGCATTTTCCCCTCCCTGGAAATTGGGAGTAAGAACCAAAATTTTCTAGAAAAGTTGACGTCAGGAGCTCAATTCGGATTAATTGATTTAATTTTTGCAATGACGGTTTATTTGGCGGCATGACACTCACGCTGCATAAGAGCCAGGTTCACTCTTCTGGTGTCCTGCAGTGGTGAGCTTGCAGTTCACTCATGTCCGCTCCGTTGCCTGCAGGGGCAGGTTGCCAAACTTGCGAGCGGATTGTTTCACTGTTGGTCTTTACTGTGTAACAATAAGATGGCAGCAAATCTTCTAATGTTAACTTCAAGTTAAGATATTAGGCGTTTTGCAGCATGTGACTGCTGAACACAGACATCTTAGCAGGTAATGCAGCGAGACAGTTACTGCTGATAGCGGTAAGCAGGGATGCCGGAGAGCGGTGGCATTGCCTCCATAACCCTACAAAAGAGAGACGACCGGGCAAAAGTGTTGTTTTCATAACAGCATCATAGGTAATTTCATGATCAAGATCGAATTGAAACAAATTTTCTAGTTTCTTTTATTATTTTTGAGGTCAACACTGCTGTTGAACAGTAGCAAGCATAGTTAGTAACAATTTTTTTTTCATAATTTTTCATTGTCTAGGGCAGGCCGTGGCTACATTGAGGTAAATGAGGCACTTACCTCGGTAAACTTTCTGTAATGTTGCCACAAAACATTTTTGTAACGCTAAATCAAATGATATTTTATTATGTGGCTGTTTTTTGAAAAGAGCAGCATTGCAGCTATAATGTGCTGCAACCACCAGCCTAGATTAAATAAGTGCGGGATATTAGGTCTCCTAAACTACATTTAACAACATACCCAACCGAGGACGTAATCAACACATTCGCCTAGGCAAAAATTTGACCCTGACTACGGCCATGATTGCCCCCAACTTTTTTACTGACCCCTGCCCTATCGCTATTCCGGCGGCGCCTCTGAGTGGCACTGAAGACCATCCGCATCATAAATGTTAAACTCAAAACTGTCAAAATTAGGACAGGTTTTCAGTACACAGGATACTTTAACTACACCGAAAACGTAAATTGGGCCGCACATAGCCTTCGACCGGGCCACATGCGGCCCACGGGCTGCGGGTTGGACATAGCTGTTTTAGACCTACTGACGCAGATGCAAGGAAATACGTCAGACCGCAAAGGGCAGACGGCACGGACAGAAAATATATGTCTAAGAAAATAAAATCAAACTTGCTTGCTGATCTTGCAACTACTGTAGAAGTTGTTGAGGTGGTTGATTTTGTTGGTGTTATTGTTGTTTCTGTTAGAGTTGTTGGCAATGTTGTTGTTTCTGTTCTAGTTGTTGGTAATGTTGTTTTTTCTGCTGTAGTTGTTGCCACGGTTGTTTTAATTTCTTTTGCTGAGGAGGTTGTCCTTGGTGTTGGAGCAGCAAACGTACAAGCGTTTCTCTCCAGACTCACGTCGTCCACAGCTACATCACTTCTGTAGTCAACGCCTCGGACAGCTTCAAAACGAACCTGATGAAAATGAGTTCAATATTTTCATTGATAAGCGAAAGCAGCTTTATGTGATTGCTTTGAAAGCTACGTTTTATGAAAGTTGGTTGGAAAAATCACTGACATAACAGTTAAAGAAAAATCAGTGCAATGAGCTATTTGCAAATACGTTTCCCTAAAATGAGAGACATGAACCTGCAAACGTGAATTCACTTCACAAAGCAGCATTCATTCTGTGGGCAAGCAAGTTCAGATGTTTGAAATGCAGACCAGAGTAAGTGTGAACGTGTCTGATTCTTTTCTAGGAAAGAATTCCTTTTGATATATAGTGAGTGTCAATCGTGAACCGTTGTGATGTTGGTTATGTTTTGGGTTTCCTACAAGTTTCCGTAAAACACATGGGTGAAAGTAGCCTCCATAAATGAAAGATTCTGCAGTGACGTTTCATCATGCAAACCAGCCCATGACGTGCATTTTCATATGCTGTAATCAACAGTCTCATTGCGGTAGTAGTGCACCTTGAATGGATTTTCCACCTGACTGATTTCCACTTGTGCTTCTTTCCACTGGGCGCCCTGATTGCCGCGTTTCGTCCACTTTATCAAGGACATGTTTCCAACCATAGCCCCTACGTTGAGACTCCCCATTCCTCCTCCATACATGTGGTACCTGCAAAATGTCAATTCAAAGACTAACTACAAGTTAACAACTTCCTGCCAAAAGGAAGAAGTTGAGTGATGTTACGATAACGTTCTCAAAGAATGATAATGACATGATAAACTCGTGCACGAAAATCAGCGTGGAAGGTGTAGCACAGTGGTTCTCAGTTTTTTCATATTCCGCCTTTGAAACCTTAACATTGTCAATTCCTCCCCAACAAAAATCACAAAAAAGTAATTTAAAAAATTTCACACTACCTACTGCGAAGAAACAATCGACGATTTTGAACCAAGCAGACTCTTTTATAACATCAATCACTGCAGTTAAAGCAGCTTGTCCTTGCGTACTCTAGATATTCCCATCTAAACGAATCTTGTTGTGCAGATCTTCATGTGATGAATAAACAAATATAATCAAAACTTGAGGTTTATCCATCTACACCTTTCCTCAACAATTCTACCCTGGAACAAACTTCCTACGAAGAATCAAAAACTCTTTAGTGAGCTGCGTGACACAAGTTTTAGAACCAATGCTGTAGCAAATGTTAAAAGACAGGTTGGTTGACACTGAAGACTTGTTAATCATCGTTTCAGCGAATTCTTTCAATCCACTGTTAAGGGCCACAAGATGTTGGGGCAGGTGTTAAGGGCAGGTGGGTGTGAGCCCTGCGACCCAGACAGGAGCGCAGTGCTCTTCTGTTGAATGGACCAGGCATAAGGTGGCAGTTCGCAGAGTTATTGCTCCAGCACCTCAACCCGAGCCAGCAAGCCGCCTAAAGAGTGCGATGCGTGATGTCAGCTTCTTACGAAGTGACTCAAGTTGTCGGTGATACTGTACGTGAGTGACCTGTCCAACGTTGCTCCGAGGCATTTGGGTTCGGAGCTAATAGGCAGGGTTTCGTTGTTGTGGTTGACTTTTAACGCACGTTTTGCTTCCTTTATTTCAGGTGGAAGACTACCGACACTGTTTTCGTAGTGCTAAACTTCAGCTTCCAAGTCTGGATGTATTCACCAACACTTGCCGCAATAGCAATCGCTGCTTGTAGATTGAATGTTACGGCTGTATGCAGCCCGAAAGATGATCCACTTGGATTTACGCGGTCAGTTGCGGTTGGACTGCTGGAAACATCCACAGTGTCTTTCTCTGGGTCCAGTGGGAAAAGAAGTATCAACACGAAAGCAGGATTACATCACGCTGTGTGAACAGAAAGCAAGGACAATGTAACGCATGTGGCAAAAATTCTTTATAAAATGCCACGATTGTAATCTTCAGCTGCATGAAAATGTTTTTTAGCTTATCACAAACAGTAACGTTTATTTGTCGTTCATTCAGTGCCGTATGCTTGTATCCATTGACTCTGTTCACTACTGCACTTGCTACCTATCATTTTAGTGCAGTGTTTACATTCAAAGTTTTCTCGTACGGTTCTTTATTCTGATGCTGGTTTGGACCATTCCATTGTTTCAAAAATGGAGGAACAATTTTCATCTCAAATGTTTTTTGCAGTACTCACTAATGACTTGCAAAATACATCATTACATTCACTAGTATTTATACTTTCGGTAAATATAACATTTGCCATGGTGATCTTTTTTGCTGCATCAGCATTATGGAGCAAATGGACGTCGCCCAAAACGTGCAAATATTTGACATTTTCAAAGACGTGGGAGAAAATGAATTGAAATGCTTTTGACAAATGCTTTTGGAGGTCATGCTTGCATTGAACTATCATACAAATCAAATCTGAGATGATACAGTGAAGCTGAGACGAGCGTTTACCCTGTAAAGGTCATGTTGCAAAAAAGGAACAATGGCCAATAAGGGGTTTTGAGAACCATTGGAACGTATGTGAGGGTTGCTGCTTATATTGTCAGGCATCAAAGGTATTTCCTGTTCAACCATCGTAGTCTTCGAAGTTAAATCTTTCACAAAACTCTACAGGTCATGCTTCCGATCTGCACAATGGAAAGAAATTAGCTAACAACTTCAGTTTGCAAAACCAGTGTTAAGACTTCATATCTTATCTGTCATCCTAGAAAACGTGTGTGTGACGACAAGCAACGCATGTGTGACGAAAAGCAACGTATGTGTGACAAAAAGCAACGAGACCTTCAGAAATTCTCTAACAATCTAATTCTGAAGAAACACGTTTTCAAAATCAGTATTCCTCTTCACCAATGATAACCAAAATAAAACTCCAGCCAAAATAAAACCCAAAATCAATTACTGTCTAGCAAAGTTTAACCGTGTAAATGATTGGTATCAGTTGAAATTTGAGCCTAAATTTATCACCTTCGCAGTGTACACTGTAAATAGTGTTGTTTAAACGCATGGAAACTTGTTTCTTGCATCACCAATTGCAGCTAAAAGTATTATTCGCATTGTAAAGCGTCAGACTTCATTTCTGAATGGAGCGTTTTGCATGAGATCTGTTGAAACAAGCAACTTCTCAAAATGTTGAAAAGCTGTAAGCATGGCTGGGATGCAGGTAGTGATCAGCCTCGCTGCTGTGTATTGCTATAGTAGAATGCTCATGAGTATTCACTGCGTCCTTGTTGACTTACAAACTTCGGGGTCTCACAGTCTGATGACCACCATTTTAAGCATTGTTTTTCTTATGTAAAAAGCAATTAAACTGCTATCAAGAGGACAAATGTTTGCGTGTTGGGCATTGTTTGTAATAAACTTGATAACTACAGTCTCGTCTTATTACCAGCTCTTTGTTGTTCGTCTTTGAAGAACTGACTTTCTTTCGCTTAACGCACAAGCTCGTTTGCGATTGTTTGCTGCACCAATTGCTCTGTTCCCAAAACATATCTACAACATAGTACAGTAGCATTTATTTTCTCTGCCACAAATGAGTCAGTTGTGCTTTGAGCAAAAGAGACAGTTATAGAGTTTTACGCTTGGTTCCAAAATATTTAAGTTCCCGTCTGTTTTGCATTTTCACTGTTTTGAGTATTGCCTATTTGTTTTAAGTGCCATAAGGTAGCACCAAGAACAGTCACCAATCAAATGATCACGACGACACCTGTTTTGGATGATGCTATGCCTTCTGTTCACGGCTCAGTTTCAACATGAAAATGTCTTGGGCACTTCTTTCGATTGTTACATTTCAAATCAAACAAAGAAAGACCATTTGAAGCATGAACAATTCCAGGTTATTTCTTCACTCATTGCAATTACAGATTGAAAGTGCCCTTTCATGTTCTTCAATTTTGACTATAATTCATTAACTGTATCGCTGCTACAAAGCGTGCCATTATAACTCTGATTAAGATTTAGTTTTTTCAGGAAACCTGAAAGCTCCAACTCCTATCCGTGAGCTGGTTATTCAAAGCTTGTTTTACGATAAGTGCAATTCAATTTTTAAAATGTTGAAAACATTCAGTATGGCTTTGGCTGCCTTAGTTTTATTTAAAAATAACGAGAATTGAGTTGATACAATTATTAATTTGAGAGAAAGTTATCCTGAAAGTAATCAATTTACGTTTTTTTTGTAGAACTTTACAACACCCAAACGATCATTGACTAACTTCACTGCAAAGCATTTGTTGGTAAAAAGTCACGAAAACTTCAGGGTTTTGTGTTTTTAAAAACTACTCACCAAAATTTGAGGCAAAATGTCGTTTTGATGGATCTAACATCGATCGTTGGTGTGACCATGACAGCTCGATCTCCGGTGCGTTTTCCTGACGCTTCCAAAAAGATGTATCGACCCTCTTTTGGAATGAGAAGGAAAAAACATTTAAATGTGCAACGCAACAACTCACTAGAAAACTCTTTGAACGAATTATGAGAGCTTTCAATGAATTTAATTATACAGCGAGAAAAGCACTTAGATGCATAATATAGAATCAATAGTTGGATTACTTCCACCTACACTAGACCATGAACACGTTGAATGCAATTAACAGCGAAAGATGACAATTGTGAAGTTACTTGTATACAGATATTTGCAAGTTAGAATCATCTCAAAAAGATGAAAGCAGAGCCCAGTCGGCTGATTCGCCGAAAGATTACAGCAAATGTAGAGCATTTAATGGTCATTACTTACTATCAGTGCCCAAGGTATGATCGTGCGTTGGTCCAGTTAATGCGCTAGGAGTTCTTCCGCGAATGATCGACCAGTCCAGGTTGTCTTCTGGGTGAAGCAAGTTTTCCCACCCAAGACAGAGTCCATTTTCAAAGTCGCAATCTTGAAAATCAAGAAAAGCTAAGATAACAATTGTGTTAGTCTCATGGAAAGTTGAAGCGTACATTGAAGAAAATTTCGGAAAATTGACCTCGAAAACTCTCACAAAACCAAACTTTGATGCTGATTTTCTCTGTATGAAAATTTTCTCTTTTTGACATCAGCGTTACCCCATAATTCAGGTACGCTTTTATCTAAAATGCCCTATTTTCTGTCTATCGCATCAGGTTTTCCAGCAATCTTGAAGTGTTTTGGCTCTTTTGTGCATTTTGCCTCACCCACTGTTATCTCAAGGCATCATCCACCAACATACCTTTTGACAACGTTTGTTTTCACGATCACTTGTATTGAAACAAATTAGAAAATAGGAATTGTTGACTGAAATTCGTAGGCCACGTAGGGAATTCTGTTATCCGGGCCAATTCAGGAAGAAGCAGCACTTCCAAAATTTAACATTTTCGGTCCCAACAGCATCCAGAAAAATCCTCTTGTTGTAAGCACTTTTTGGGTAGCAAAAATGAAAACTAAATTTCAGTTTACAGTGTCTTTGTTTCAATGTGCCAAGTCCCGCTGGTGTAAAAACTTTCATGATATCTTAAAGTTATTTTTCTGTGATTGGTTGGTTATGCTATCCAATCAGATTGCTGGAGATTTTCAAGAAACCCAACAATATCAGAAACGCAGGGCTACTGAACATTGAGTACTATGAATTATATTCTATGAAAGTGGCTGTTCTGTTTTCTTATGATGTATTTTTGGTGTGATGACTTTCCTACTTATGGAGATAGCATTCACTGAAGTAGTGGTCCTAAGCACAAAAATCATTTGGAAGTTTCATTTGCATAAAAACTTTGAGGAAAATTACCAGCTTGATTTTGGCTCAATATCAGAATTGCCCTTGGCTATTTCTAGCTCAGCAAGTCAAATAACAGTGCCTTAAACACTTGTTGATACGCACTGCAGCTAGAATCCACTGAAATTCTGTTGAAAGCTACAGCAGGAGTATACCAGACTTACGCCAAATTTTTATTTAACCTTGAGAAGAAACTCTCGTGTCAAAAATTAAATTTTACTTAAACTTTTGCAAGAACTCTCGTGTTTTAAGCACTGATGATCTCTGATGACAGTGGCGGATCCAGTGGAGCAGTTTGTCCCCATGCCCCCAAACGGCTGTGGCGCCCCTTTTTGGTGCCTATCGAAGTAGAAACAAAATCAAAAATACTCAGTCTAAAGTAAACATTGCTTTGCACTTCGTTGAACTTCAGTATTTACGTGACGGACTTTAAGCAAGGTCAGAATCAATATTGCGGGTTAGAATCAATATTGCTATTATTTCGTAATAGTACTCGTGTTCCCTTATTTCGTTTACGCGTGAGAACTGCCCAGCAATCTCAAACACGATCTCTTTCGCTGGCAAAGTTCTGGACTTGCCGTTGGGCTGTAGAAAATTGGTCTGTTTTGTTACAAGTTTATTATTTCAATTCTTGATAGCAGCTTTGAAAGGAAAAGCACCAGTGAAGATAGGATGGCAATAAATATGGAAAACGTGGAACCACGCAAGATTTTAGAAGCCTGTAAAGCGAAAAAACAGTTTCAGGTAGGCCTATGCTACCAGTGCAATCCGTGAGTCTGCTCAGCAGTGCGTCTGCATCTTAGTTTTGCAACACCAAGGTAACTGGTGTGTTTCTTGTCGGAACTAATTACCTTGATTGAATCATATTGCATCGTGTGAAAAGCTATAACAACATTTTTACGTAGGCAGAGGCGTAACGAGTTTAGTAATGGCCCAGGGCAAGAAGCAAATTTTGCGTCCCCATGTTCGAACCTGAGGTCTTTCGGAAGCAAATGTACTCTATTGAAGAAAGCAATTGTGACATTGTCGGGATTTTTCGGCGCCCTCCGCAGTCATTAGCAGCTGTGGATCCAACAGCCAACCTTCCAATTGGGAGGAGGACAGGCGGACACTTAACCACTGAGCTATTGCCGTCAGCTCATTCAGTTTCTCAAAAACTTCAGTCAAGAGCGCAAGGCGAGCAATGAACAGATCATCTGAAAAAAGTTGCATTTTCATTTTTCCGGTTGTGCAGGAAATCTTATACTTAATTCCTGAGGATAAAAACTCTCTTCAGTGTACTACCGCGTGAAAGGCACCTCACAGCCATGTAAAGTAATAAAGTGCTGTGCTCTGCATTTTCAGTGGAGCAAAGATCCTTGAAGAGTCGGCAGTTAAAATCTCTGGACTTCACAAAATTAACCACTTTGATTACCACCTGCATCACTTCATTGAACACAGACGAAAGTTCTTTGGAAGCCAAACCTTCCCGGTGAATGATGCAGTGTTTGATTTGGACGTGAGGAAATTTCTTTGAAGGATATCTCGAAATCCAATATTTCTTCCCATCATCGATGGAGCGCCGTTGATGCAACACTATACGACACGACCCCAATCAAACTGATTCTCCGTGAAAAAAGTATCCGCAGCGCTAAAAATATCGTGCCCTATTGTTGTCGAATGCAACGTTTGCAAAGAAGCTCCTCTACTATGCGACATTCACATGCAAATTTGCCATACACTAACAACTGTGCTTCTGACGTAATATCAGTGGACTCGTCGATGGCCAATACTGTGTAAGATGAAGAGAGAAAATCTTCGTAAATCTGTTCACTCAAATCCTTCCCCGTAATTTCGATTCTGCGAGTTATCGTGTTGTTACTAACAGGGCCTTGCTAGGTGGTTGGAGACCCCCCCGAACCTGAACGTTGGTGCCCCCAATATACAATACATTACATTTAACGCATAGTATTTATGTAAAGAAAAACCAGTGGCGTAGCTATGGGGGGGCATAGGGGGCGGTCCGCCCCTGACAGCACTTTTATGGGGGAGGCACTATGGGCCATGCTGCTGTAGGCTATAAAACTGCAAAGACTGTATTGAAATAAAAGTGGTTTTAATGTCGGAACACTGCTCGGAGTTGAAGGACGTTTTTGATTTTGAGTAGTTTAAACTATAGCATGTGTATTTAAGCGATTGTTAACTTAGCCAAACAATAAACAATCGTGTATCAGGGATGTTGTATCAATAGGCTTTTTTTACATGAAG
>JGI24159J19872_10014030_pt1 | contig 10383 bp, 6 predicted proteins | sample Ectturendosymbi4_FD_19872 | JGI IMG/M metagenome (IMG submission 19872) | reverse complement strand
AGGCCAGGCAACATGAGCCAAAATGACCCTAAAACTACTTCACTTATGACATCAGTCACAAAAAACCCGCATCCCCCAACCAAAAAACTTTTTTTCGAGTGTAATCTACTAGACCTGCCGATCCGTTTGAGCCCTTGAACAGCTCTCTAGCGCAATCGGCGGAGGAGCTAGGGTGTTGGTAAGGCAACCAAAAACTGCTGTTTTTTAGGCCAAAATTGAAGTACGAATATTGTAGGCCGGTTCTAAAAGTGCTAACATTTTTCTGAGTTTTAATTGGTGGGCCCTTACAGTGACCAGTGGGCTCCCTTCAGCTAAGCTCTGCTCCCCCTTGCTCAAACCTCTAGTTATCTCACTGCTCATAAATTTAACTCGAACTCATTAGCAGCTATACTTCATAAAAATGAAAGTAATGCGGCCGACAGTAGCAAAAGCTTGTACACACTTGCGCTAGTCCAATGATCCACAAATAGTGGGTCACGAAACCTTGCCTACTACACTGGGTCATGAAATAATTTAAATTTGCATTTTAAATTTGGCACTGGCTATAGGTCTGCCTAAGGACCTTCATATTTGAAAATGCCTTTTTCTGCCGCTTGTAATGTGACAGTAATGCACGAGAGCGTAGTGAACTGCAGTAGGCTTGGTAGAAACTGACATTGCGATCGAAAAGCACAAGCGGTAAGTGCGCAAAGCTTTACATTGTGGCAGCAAGCAACAATAGAAATCACCCGATGAGATCACTCTATTATTGCTTGTTGGCACCACATATATATCATATATGGGTGTTATTCTTTGCACACATCCCGTTCATGGTGAATTGCACATATTCAATGCAACGCCAACGGAGAGGTTACAACAAAACATACTAAACCTAAAACCTAAGCCAAAAACATAAACCCTGAACCAAAACCTTAACATTGAACCAAAACCCAAACCCTAAACATAAACCCTAAACCTAACCCCCAAAGATAGACCCTAAATTTAACCCCTAAACCTAAACCTTTGGTTTAAACCTTAAACCTAAACGGTACACCTAATCCCTGAAGCTAAACCACAAGCGTAAACCCTAAACTGTAAATCTGAACACNAAAGTTTAGGAAGCTTTGAAAAAAGTAAAGGAAAAATGATCCCATGAATTGGAACGTGCAACCATTACTACTNAAACAAAAGTCACCAAGAAGGTGAGAACCAGACCAAAAACCATTCACACAGCTGACGTAAACACATCCACTACGCTACCACGAAAGTGCTGGAGACATGACAAACTCAGCGTTTTATTTGAATCACGTCACATGCAGTGGACCTGTAGCCATTTCCTTTAAAATTATCATTCTGATTAGACAGAATAAATGCAATAATTTACTGTTTTATGTGTTCAGTTTCATACAGTTTTGTGCAAGGAAATTGCAACTGTCAATCAATAGTTGTCTTAAAATTGATATTTAATTGTAAATTACTTTCTACAAAATTACATGGCCACGAAATGCTTGTGAGAATTTACAACTTTTAAGGTCATGCCAAAAATGTTTTGCAAACCCTGTGCTAGACTACCATGACAGTGTTGCTAGAGACAAACTCAGCGTTTTGTTCAAATCATGTCACTGCTGCTGGACCTACGGACATTTTTGTAAAATGACCCGTAGGTCAAAAGTAGTTGGACCATACTAAGTCATGACATTATTAATAAAATATTGTCTTTTCTAGAATTAAATAATCCACTCTTCAACCAACCTTATTTTTTGTCATGTACGCAACACTTATTGGATTGCTCTTCACTGCTAAACTTTTTGTAATCTGTTTCTACTTCTGTCTACTCAACCTCATTTGGTGATGATGTGTCTGTGTCTGGTGGGACACAATACACATGCAACTGTGATTCTCCATTATGGTCCATGCGTAATTGCATTCCATTTTCTCGATTTGTGTGGATAAACATTGTTTTTGTCCTTGCTATGATACTCGAAAAAAATTACCATCTTCAAGAAGTACTGTAGTCAAAAATAAATCAGTCTCTCAATTCTTGTTGAATAAGGATGCAGTCTAGCAGTAGCACTGAAGATGCACAGCGTTAGGTGCAATCGATTAAGGTGCAATCGATTAAGCTGCCAATCAAAATTTCACTGATATTCGAACCCTTCACACCTGTCAGGGTGGAAACTAGTAAAGTCCTATAATGCAGCAGTTCATGATTTACATCACTGCCTATCAAACAAGGCTTTAACTACTGAACTTCTGTAGCCACTATAATAAAATTGATTCACAACAACCAGCAACTTCAATGATAACTTCACATATCTTTCTCAAAAAACAACTTAAAGGCAAAACAATAGATCAAACATCAAACATCTATACCTCGCACAGATTTTTTGAGATCAGATCTATCACACTATTAATGCTCATTGACAACTGGTGACAGTGCACTTCGAGTTCATTTACAACATGTAAATCAACTTCTGGAATACTTTTGTTGTGAACTGCCATCAAGCTCACAAGGACAAGGTATTAGAGAAAATGCTTGAAACCTTTCTGTGATCTACTATAAAACAAAATGCAAGTGCATGAAATATATCATTATCACAAACGCTCAAATTTCAGAACACCAATTCAGAATTCAAGGTTCCTTGTAAAAGACGAATATCCGTAAGCAGCGGATCTTGATTGCCGATATTAAATAACACAACCATAGTCGCGAAAACTCATATTTTACGGAGAGCAATGACACCACAAGGGTAGTAAAAATAATATTTGTTGCTAGGCTTTCCGTAACTTATATGGCTAAAATTTTAAGAAAATATGGCCAAAATGCCCTGTTTTTGAAAAAGTTAGGCCAAAAGTACAAAATCTCACGGATCAACAAAGATAAGGTATATACTAGTTGTCACTGTATCTGTGTTTACTTGTCTTGAATTCTCACGTATTTATATAAATACTAAAAATAGCCATTACTTTTTACTTGGCTTGTATTGTAATTTACCTACTTTTGGCAAAGCTAAGCAATTAAAAGCCACACTGCTTTTTCTTGCAAAAACAGCATAACACATAACAAGTGACATTATGCATAAAACAAGCCACTGAGAACTGATTTTCTGTCGGTGCAATGCTCATTTAGCTTATAAATGACCATCCATTGTAGTATTGTGGATTCTTGTTGTCGAAATTGTAATGATAAGCTAGAATTTCATAAGACTGCAGTGTTCGCTGTGAGCATGCACAGTTCACTAATTTCATTACAGATATTACTAAAAAGTCAATGTTTATCATGGTATGGTAGTGTACGTAATCTTCGGGAACATAGGTTAAACGTTTGGAAAGCAGTACAGTAAGCTATTTTGTGGGATAACACTAAACGGAGGGCCGGCGGGTTGCACGGCCGGGTTTCCGACATAAAAACATGAATTTTCGGCAGGTCGACCGGTTGCAGAAAAAGCGGGCCAGCGGGCTGCACAAAAGGGTGGGTGGGCTGCAGAGGTGAGAATGAACAGGATCAGGATTGGATATCCTGCAGGATTCATGCGATTTTTTTGGATAAGGATTGGATTTGGATATTTATTTTTGAAAAAAATTGGATCAGGACGGGATCAGGATATTTGTTTGATTTCTAAAATGAAATTTTCTAGAGTGATTCAAGATGTCACAAATGATGGTGCTGTTGTTTTCTTTGCTATGACTTTCATATTCACGAAAAATCAAAATGATTTTGTCAGTATGTGCTGCACTCATCACAATCGATGATAATTCGTGGTACTTCATCGTAAATGTTCTTCCAGAGAGGTGGAAGTAGTAAGCTGCTCATATATTGCTGGTGTGTTGCTTTGTTTTGTTATGCTGAGTGGCATGTGTGTATGTGTTGTGTAGGCTAATATGGTCTATTTCATGGGTGGCCAACTTCTCTTCGACTGGGATCGACTGGAAAATTATTTGATAACTCGCAATCGACCAGTTGGTAATATAGTCACAAATACAAAATGCCCAAGTTGAGTATCACATGTACAAATGCAGTGCACCATCGCCTCAAGGCAAGGCCACATGTACCCGAAGTAGGCTAAAGGTGAGGCCACACGTACCCAAAGTAAACCGCAGCCATCAGTACAAGCTAATTTGTTTTATTGTCTGACAGCTTTTTCGTCCTGAGCAGACCGCTGCCTTCAGAGCTGTGCTGACAGCCACTGATTACAACGGCTACAACGTGAAAAGCAATCCGAAGTTGTCAGATGCCATTAGAAATCTACGCACAGTCTCGGGTGTTGACAGTTGGGGTGCTGTGCGTGGTACGTCAAGGTTCACTGTCGCTTTTGTTATAGACTAGAATCTGAATAAAAGCACTGCCATTGAGTTACTTTGTCCAAAAGTTTTGTTTTGCCACTAACATGATCAGGTTTGAGGTGCAAAGGATTTGGATAGGCTGCTGTGATATGATCGTTTGCACAATTCAGGCATCATTCACTAGCTAGCTTTCAAGCTAGCTACAGCAGCTTGGCTATGTGTTAATTAGAAGGTACATGCAAGCAATAAGATATTTTTGAAATAAAATGTAGCCTATTTTTTCTCAGTAGCAGAGATACTGCTCTAGATTGCAGGAAATGGCTACTACTAGTGGTGGTGACATTTGTCTAAAACTTATGTGGAAGTGTAATTCCATTACACACAGCAGCAGGACATTTTATACTCTACAGTGTACACATTATATTAGCCTAGATTATTCGAGTACGTTCAGCAGGTTGAATGATTGACTTTCATTATGCAAAACTGGAAATCTATACATGGCAATCAAGTGGGTGCAGTTGTAATAAACTACGTGTGATAACTAGAGCAAGTTTTTTCAATAAAGTCAATTTTTTGGTAGTAAGCTTGAATGATGGTAATGGTAATGGTTCATTGTTTCATATGACTCCGCCAACAAGCAGAAGCACCATAAAAGCCAAGCCATTGCATGCAGAAAACTAACCATTAGCGAACATTAGAGCAAATCAAAACACAATGGCACAATAGCTGATCAGTGCAAACAAAGAGGGGCGCTGTGCCATATAGGATTGGCGAAAGACCGTGGCAATCATCTGGTCAACAAGCCCCGTTTATCACTTTTTGACAAGTGTTGAGAAACAACAGCTGGACATCAAATAAGCTTGATGTTTTGCAAGAACTTGGATAAGACGTGATTTTTTGCAAGAACTCTGGATCAAATGAGTAAGTTTCGTATACCTAATTTGATAGGTCAATAAAAAGTCAATTTTTTACCATTAGGTCAATATTCTTTTTATAGGGCAATAAAGTCAATTTTTTATAATTATCGTTGTTAAGTCAAAATTTCTTTTTAGTATTGGTGAGAAAAAGTTATAATTTTTATATGCCTGATAAAGCTTGCACATCCCTGGAACAATGAACCGGAATTTTTGTCACACGAACACTGAACCTGTGTGGATGAAACCCCATTTAAAAAATTAAAAAAACAATTTTTTTCAAGTTTTGAAAGGTCTTGTGTTTTGGTAACTCAAGCAAAAGATAGCTTGCAAACAACTGGTTTAGCTAGTCAACTTCTCAAAATCAAAGACCAGTATGAATGTGTAGTTCAGCTTATAGAAACGATGGAAAGTGCCAAATACACCATCAAAGGAGCAGTGCAAGCAATCCAACAACTTGACGTCAGAGAAGACACTTGCAACATAAGGCGATACAATTAAAAAAAATAATGCAAAACAATGACATATTTAAGATAATAAACACGGAAAGACAAGATATTCACTAGCTGTTTACCGTTTACATCAAAATTCTCAGCCCACAACTGCTTCAGTAGAGAGAAGCTTTTCCATGTTGAAAAAACTGTTGGCCAAGGACAGAAACTTTAAGGCCGAAAATGTACAACATTACATGATTTTACACTTCAATTCGACCACCTGGTGATTGGCTTGCAGTGTTATGTCGCAAGACAGACTTATTTTGCAATAGCACAAAGACCTGTGTTGCAAGTTTCGTAGAGAATTTGTGTGTTTTCGTTTAATAAATGTTCGTTTTGATATAAAATCTTAAGAAATATCATTTATTCAATTTAAATTTTGTTAGGTCAATGAAGTCAATTTTTTTGAATTTTTAAGTCAATTTTTTTTGTTTTTAGGTCAATAAAAACTTGCACTAGTGATAACTAAAAGCATGTATCCATAATTTGACTAAGGTTATGTTACGTTAGAAGATGATTTGTTAGGAGAGAAACAGTAGCTATTAGTACTGAACCACACATATGAAAACTGCATACAGTACAGGGCTGTGAATATGCACCTTGCATGAAACAAGGTCCCTGTAGACCAGGGGTGGAAAACTGCCGCTCATGAGCCATATGTGCCTCTTTGAACCTTTGCATGCAGCTCCTTGAACTTTTTGAAAAATTATTTAATTGTTTTTTATTTTTTATATCTATTGCAAAGTGTAGAAATATTGTAAAATGGTACTGTGGTAGCTAGTGTGCCGTACAGTAATATTTTTGCAAGTCGTTCCGAAACGAATTATGATGTCACAGAAGCGTGGATTGCAAATAAATTCGTGTTTTTAGATTTTTACGTTGCTGCTCTTAGTAACTTGCGTTTTACGATATGCGGCTCATACATAGAGCAGGTTTGGCCACCCTTGCCAAGTAGACATTTCAGGATTCATTCATTTTATTTGGGAAACAGACATACAAAAAAAATTTACAAAAGTAAAGAAGATAAGATAAAAAAGCAAATACACAGAATAGCAACACAGTAATATTTTCACCTTCCCAGAGTACCTAATATAATCAGATTTTCATTTGTCATTCATTGATTCAAGAAACAAACACAAACGCAGAAAAATAATTCACAAAAAAAAAACAAGGCAAGATAAACACGCAAAAGCCAAGATCAATTAGCTTGTTATTAGCCTAGTTACATATTGTAGCATTTATATGGCCCTTGTTGACTACGCTATTTTGAAATTGGTATTATAATCATACAAGTGTTGCACATATATTTTAATAATAGTAATGATATCATAANATTTATTTTGCATCAGACTCATTGTCGACATCATAAAGCTACTCGAATAACTCAAAAATGGTTATTCGTAGTGCAGTACAGAGCATCAGNAAGTGTTAGATGATAATCACAGACAGCACATGGAGATACCAAACACTGAAACAATGCACCAGCTGTAAGTGCATTCACTCATCATCGAATAGTTGGAAGAAAACTGAAGGCATTTTACAATCAAGTTGTGAAGTAAATGGCTAAAATTGTTGGATGGGGAAGCTCACAGAAGCATGTAAATTGTGTCGATCAAGGTTTCAAACGTTTTTGCAAGTCATATTTTAGATGAAACAAAAATGACAAGCCAAAACCACACTTTTCGTTGTCAACAGAAAATTCCCAACTTACTTGATCATTTCATTTGTGTGTGATGCATATATGCATAAGATATTGTGAACCTTGTGCTTGGATTGTTTGATTATAGTTATCATCCATAATAAGACCTGTATGCATTTTTCACATTAGCTGGGAAATGGACAGAAAGTGCTTGGTTTTCACACATGGCCCACATCACAGGGACTCAAGTATAAAATACAGTACTTGGGCACAATACACCATAGGATAGGTGTTGGTTGCTACACACATTCAATACTTTAAGCAAAATATCAACTCTATCTAATGCAATTTGAACATCATCACGCAGAACCGGNACCATATATAACTAATATATAGTGGTAAAATATGGAGATTTGTGAAAGCATCAGACAGATGACATGAGCAGATAAAAAAGCTNGGTAAAGATAATCATTTTTGGACAAAGGCATATGAGTTGTCTCTAATCAAGGCTGTAAATGTCATGATGAAACGACAAGTTACTTAATGTGGGTGAACATTTCAATTCTTGGGATGTAATGCAAAATTCACTAGGTTTATTGATGGCACAGATGTTTCATACTATACTCAGACTGTGTACTTGCACTATACATGACAGACATGTAGTAACATGCAGAACAGGTATAGAGTGATCTTCACTACAGTAGATAACTAAGAAAAAGTTCCCCTGAGTCTGTTTGCTACACAGTAGAGCGTCATTGCCATCCATTAATGAGGCATTTAGGAATACATAAAATATTTGAATTGTTTGGTAATTGTACACTTTTACCATTCAGGGAAACAACTTTTGCAGTGGTGCAGGCTGTTTATACTTTTTAGGGAGAAAACTGCACCATCTGCTTTGTCACAATTATGAAAAATTTAATGCTCAGTAAGGCTGTGTTGTTTGTCATGTATTTTTATTTTTTTGTTTATTGTTCTTCCTTGTATACAGCTAGTTTCAACAGGCAAAACTGCACTCCATACTTTGTTTCTACTTCATCAATTATTTTTTGGTACTTGCTATGGGTAATCTTTTTCACCGCAATAAATTTTCTCAATGGGACCAGAGCCACTTGCTTGCATGCACAAGCTTGCTCTTTTCATCTGTAATTTTACCTCACTTTGTTCTGTATTTATTTGTATGTCTTTTTATATGTTCCTATTGTTTTCAACTCATTTTCTAACACTTGTGAAAATATTTAAAATAGGGTTGGTTGACCACATGATTTCCATGTTTTTTCACCAATCCTATGTGACATAGTGACAATTTTTGTTTACACTGATCAGTTCTTTTGTTGTTGTGCTTCCACATATTATAATTTCCATGGAAAATAGGTTACTTCTTTGCATGGTGGCTTATGGTATTGTATCTGTTATTACCTGAGTCATATGAAACCATAAATTTCTCTCTTCCAGCACAATCACAACATGCATTCAGAAGATGTTGAAGACCACTAATACTGGAACCAAATGAAAATATGTCATCAGCAACACTGGCCGATTCACAACTATGTTATCCATTGTGTGTCCTTCTATGGCTGTTTGTAGCTGGACTGAAAGTTCATCAAGATATGCAACAAATAAAATTCACTGTATTGTGAAATTTTTATTTGGTGAATGTATTTCTGAACCAGAAGCTTAGTCATATACTTTGAAAAATTTGGAACTTTTATATATTTAAAAAAATGCCTTGAATGCTTTCGTTATAGTTAACGTGAGTTTATCTGTTGTGAATTGGAATGGCAGTGCATCCAGTACCTTTTTCTGGCTTTCATTCATACTACATATTTCTTAAATGTTTCTGTTTAAAGGAACTTGCAGATAACATTTAAGATGTAGTTCTGTAATCGAAAGAACCACCTTCCTGGTACAGGACTAAGCAGTGCAATCTAATGTTTGAATCACAAGTGAAATAAAAACCCTTTTTTAGAAAAAGTATTGGGATACATCGATATAAATTCCTGAATTCAATCATTACAAGCTGTTCTATTTCTTGTACATTATAACAATGGGATCATGGTTTTGTAAGTCATTAGAGTGTAAAAGTAAAAACATTTGAAACCCTGAGCAAAACAATGAAGGTGCCTCTATGCGCTGCTGAACACCTCCATCAGATCAATCTTTATTTTGGTCTGCTAACCGTTTACCTTGAAATCTGATGTTAGAATGTCTTCATTTCTTTTCCCTTGCTGGATCCCTGTATGACTATGAGTGAATGCAGTTATAGTTGGGATGCTGTTAAAGTATTTTGCTTCTTTCAGTGTTGATTGTGCTAACACCTACTCTGTAATGTGCCATGACTAACCATTTGTATGCTTTTGTTTCATTCATGTACCTCTGTGATATGGACCATAAGTCTGTGATAAATCCACAAATAAATAAAATATTTTGATGGAAATAGTAGTGCATAAGCTAATGTCCATTTTTAAAATGTAGGCATGCTTTTAAATCAGTTATTGTTGCTGATTATCTCAAACTATATCACTGAAAATGAGAAAAGCTCATACACAACAGGAAATGTTGTTAGACATGTGCTTGTGAACGACCTTTGTTGATAAGTTTTGCATAGTTTGTCATAATTCAACAATCTGCAAATCATTTTGTTTTAGGAAGATTTAGCCGCTGCACACAAATACTACCCATTTACCTTTTATTGCAAAAAACTTCTTTCATAACAACTTGAATTTATTCACTTGGCTTCATGTAATATGATGTGAAGTGGTTTATGATCAAATAATAAAATATCATCCGAAAGCATGGTAGGTCGCATATATTATATCTGTCAATAATTCTTTTGTTGCTTGAATACACTTCATTGTAATATTTAATTTTAATCTGTTTGTTTATGAGCAGACATGAAGTCCATAGTATGAACACACACACTCTGCAGAACGCAGGTTGATAAAAACAGACAAAACAGAGCGTAGTACAAGGCACTGAAGCCAGCGGAATCACAGGGTTACAGACACTGTTTGCAACTACATTGAAGACAGAACCATAGGGTTACAGACACATTCTTAACACTATTGTTAGC
>JGI24159J19872_10014028_pt1 | contig 10383 bp, 10 predicted proteins | sample Ectturendosymbi4_FD_19872 | JGI IMG/M metagenome (IMG submission 19872) | reverse complement strand
ACAAGGTGGTGGGACAGAGGAAGTTTGTGCTGTACTCGACTGATTCCGCTGTAAACCTAAAGTTTTAAACCTTAAACCTAACCACTAAACCTAAACCTAAACCCTAAACCTAAACCCTAAACCTAAGCCCTAAACCTAAACCCTAAACCTAAACCCTAAACCTAAAGCTCAAACGTAAAGCAAATCAGAAAATATGAAGAGGAAAGTGTGGATACTTGCACAACACCTACTACCAAAACGAAACTCCCAAAGCTGAGAGCTGAACCGAAAAGCATTGGCATATGAGCCCTGAAACATGTCTGTTAGGCTACAAGGTCGCTGCCAACTGACTGATAAACTCAGCGTTTTACCCAAGCCGCTTCACGCCAGGGAGATCGGTACTTACTACCTTGATGCAGAAACAAGCAGTGTTTCCAGCGTTTTAATCGCGCGAGGTTACCATAGGTCAAATGTGCGAAATCGGCATCCATTTCATCATCTACCCAAAAAAGTCATCAATGCAGATGGTTAAAAGTTCACATGTGAAATGTGCATCAAGACCAAACAAAATCAATTCTTTTTTGATAGAGCATTAAGCAAATACTTTACACTAAGTTAGATGCAACACAAGCAAGTTTTTATTAAAGTCTAAAAATTTCATGAAAGCAAAGGAAGGATACTGTTTGCAGCTCATTTCAACAGAACTCAGCAAACACAAAACTTGGCAAATCATGCACATCACATGTATTACAAATGTGCCACAACTGCTCACTTCAAGACCATTTCAACTGAACTGTGGCAAGAAGTCATTTTTTGGCGCAATTTTATACATAGGTCAGCATGAGCAAATGACTTGAGTCCCAGGTGGGTTGAATTATTGTCTGCTCTGCCCCGCACAATTTAAACCCACCCTGCACCTGCAGGAATTTGAGAAATGTTGCCTACATCTGAAGACTTCTAGCCTACACACATCCCAACCTGCCCCACTGCACAATGTTTCTATCTCAAATTTACAACTGTCACTGTGTGTCTGAAACTTCATTGCTAATGGCAATTTATTTAGTGGTTCATTCCAAACCCAACAGAAGCTCTTACAAAAACATTGTAAACTAAAACTGTGAAACCTTTTAGTCAACCTCAAATGCTTCTTTCTTAGCTTTAAGATCACTGTTCAAAAAGATTATACCATTCATTGACAAACTCTTAAATTTTCTCTTCTGCTATACATGACATGCCCAGTCATACTAAACACTCGTTGTTCGCTAGCAGCACCAGTGCTATCACACAACATTTCTTGCAAGATCTCTGAGATCTGGAAACTCCAATCTGTAGTCTCGCCACCACTGGAGAATGTCGCTACACCTTGTACCACAAGCTCTGCAGCATTGAATTTCTTGTACATGCCACTTTCACATGCATTGAGTCAACATTCAGTTACCTACACAAAAAAATTTTATCCCATGCCTGTACCACGTTCAACCTGTGCCAACCCTGAACCCACATGCATATCTCTGCTGTTTTCCATACCCACCTCACAAATGCTGGTACCTGCTACCCAAACAGGTTAACCTGCCTCGTACAGGAATCCACAAATAACTTCATCTCTAATCCAGTTGACATAAGTTTTGGCATAAAAACAGCTACCAAAGAAAGCTGTTTTCAGATTATGTAGAGAGGCTGATCAGATATTGGCATGAATTTCANTAAATAATNTATCAAAACAATACAATGCTTGCAGCAAGATACTACTCTCCATATATGAGATAAGCAAGAAATTTATCTGCAANTTTTCAAATTTGGAATCTATCTGCAAGAAAGGAATCAATCTACAAATTTTTTAATTTTCAGATAAAATCTTTGCTTGTAATCTCACATGTGGAGAGTAGTTACTGGAATACAGATATGCACAAGTTTGGATCATCGCAAAAAGATTAAAGCAGACCCCAGTCAACTGATTACTCAACAGCTTGCAGAACACCTCTAGCTTTTAAATGCTTACATTAGTTCAGCAATTCAACAATAGCTCCAAACATCCCATATTTTGAAACCACATCCTGGCTTTACCAGGCCAAAATTTTCAGAAAAAACAGGTAAAAATATTTGTGTCAAACTTATGCTACATTTGTCTGAGCTGTGACTCAATTCCTTTAAAGATTCAGGAATTTAACCAAAGGTGAAGTTGAGGTCTAAATGCAACAAAGTGAATACACCCAACCAATTTTTAAACATAAATTAGGCAAAAGTTAGAGAAGCCATAAAGAAACTAAAAACAACAAAAAGTTTGTAAACAAAGCTCGTATCTATCGTATCTGGCACTTGATGTGTGCTCAAAATAATTAAATGCAAAAAATTGTTGGTGAATGCCCAAGCTGGTTTTCATCAAAGTTTGCTCTTTCACATTTGAAAGTTCCAGAACATTATATTCACATGGTAATGGTTACGAGGCTTGGGATTTACACTCACAACTTATTGGATCACTAACTTTTAGATTTTAGGCCAGCACACAAGCGAAAATGTTACAAGCTTCATTATCAACAAATGATATACAAGGAACACTGATAAAACCAAAAATTTGTGAAGTTCATGTGTGAAATTTAAACTAATTTCTTTTGAAACTGCACACATTGTAAAAAATATATTCTACAACAATCACATACATTTGCTGCCACTGTAGAATTGAATGCTAAAGAAAAAAGTGTGTTTTGTTTACGAAAGCAATGAAATGTTTTCAGAAAAAATTGTGAATGTGACATGGTTATAGCCCTAAATCTATACAGCATTTTTGATGTGCAAACTATTTTTATCAAGATGATAGCACATACTTTAATTAAATTTGATCACACAAATAATGTCCGCTATTCTCCTTACCATAAAAATAGACACGGAAAATTTCATGCAAAACTACGTTTGACTTAATGTGTAAAAATTGTGTAAGAGCAACGCTAGATTATTCTTTGTCAAGCAACATGAAAACCAAGCAATCCTTCCCCAGTCTTAGCCATCACTGTTAAAACCTAAAAAATAAAACATTATTCCATTTATCGTACCATAGACACAGTGAACAACATGTTGCTCTGGCCACTACATATCCATACATCCCCAAACAAAATATTCCGCAAAAGAATCCAGTGTAACAAACCATGATTGTCTTGAACCCCCTGTATCTGCATCGGTCCTCCAGCTGGTTGAGGATTCAATACAACAAGCCACACACCCTTGCCTTCTGGGCCCATCTTAACCACTGTAGAATGCACCTCTTGAATTACAGAAATATTCACTATGGCACCAACAGTTCCATAACCCCAGATAGTAGGTTTATGTGGCTTCATTTGCAAAACCATATTGCTCTGAAAGTATGAGGCAAATGCAAAGTTTCCATCCTCTGAAAAAATAAAAGATAGGTTAAGCTAAAAACCAATCATTTCTTCATAGAGTTTCCACAGCAAGTCATGCATGTTCTTAACAGAAGCAGGAAATAAATGGATTAAACTTTGATTCAGCATAGCTAATAAAATTATATGACTATAGAAGTTAAACAGCTGAGAAATAATTGTAACTAAAAGTGATTAAATGCACATGTTGGTAACTTTTAACTGGTCAGTGAAATCATTTGTATTTTTTGTTAACAAAAGTTCAGCTTTCATGGAATGCAAAATTATGCAGAGTGGTGACTGTTCAAAACAGCAAAACAGAAGAATTGTGACATAAAACTGGATTCAAATTACTGGCAAGCCAACAAAGCATTGCGGCAAACAATGGTTGTCTAAGGACTAGGTGGAGTGACTATATCTCGACCTTGCTTTGTCCATCTAATTTCATGGGGAGCCAACAGATCTATCTGAGATTTTAAGTTGTCCTTGGGCTGCTACCCCCACAACCCTCTCCAGTCCCAGAGGAAAAGCCAGCATGAAAATGAATGAATAAATGATTTCAGCTTTCATGCCACATTCCAAACAACCAAATCAAGAAACGTTTATGCATGTCAAATAACTTAAACCTGGTAAGGTTGGGTATAGACTAAAACGTGAAATAGTACATAAATATATGTTTGACATCCACTAGCCTAGTCTTAGCACCTGGCCTCTATCTCAAAATGTACCTCAAAAAAATTTTAAAAAGTCATTGCTCCAAGCCGTTGGTTTTCAGACTCTGAATGATTTATCAATATGGTTTGGTAAATTTCTAACAATTTCATGTGTTTGCTACTGTTGTCATGCATGAATAAAAAAACAAAAAAGTAACAAAAACTGATTAAATTAACACTGAGAAACATTTACAGCCTTTATGAAACTAAGACAATCCTGGCAAAACTAAATTTCATGTCATGAGTGGGTCCTAGACTTGAACATGTAGGTCAGTGTTTTAGGTTAAATTAAAGTATCAGTCTTAAAAGAATATAGTTATAACTACATCACTACAATCTTCATCATATATTTAGCATGCACAAAGGATTTCAATTAATTTCATGCATTGTTTGTTTATCCTATTTACATCACCCTTGACAAGTAGCTGAAATTAATTTGTTAGCACAAACATTGCTGATTTCTATGTGATGTGTGAACAAGACACAAAAACTGCTGGTCAGGTTATACAGTTCACCCANGCACACAAAAAGTTTGATGAGGGTTAATTTTATTCTCAAATTTTAAGTTTGATCATCAAATTGAAAGTCAAATTAATGTTGTAATGATGTTCAAAGCACACNATACTGAATATGGAGTTGAAATCACCTGCATGATCAACATCACAGCCACAGTGAGCAATCTCATCAAAATCAAAGACAAAACCTTATTTGCTACAAATTGAGATGTTTCTTGATCATCTTTTTTATGCCCACATGTTGATATGTGTTTTTAAACACAAAACATTACAGTTACTTACTATGGGCTAAACTGCCATGAGTGAGGCTAAAGTGCTCTATGAGCAAGAAGGGGATTTTCTTTCAAAAAAGCCAATTCAAAAAGCCAAAAAATTTCAGTTTGGTATCAACTGGGCTACAGCAATTGGTGCAACAAAATTATTTAGATCCACAAAAAAATACAAAACACTTACCTGAATCACTACCACTAATGGCTGAAATCAGATAAAAGCCCAAACAAATAGCAGCTGAACTTGAAAAATGCATTGGAGAATGTTTAAAATTTTGCAATATATGGTTAGAAACAAGTTTATTGAATGCACCAGTTAATATTTTGGAGTAAACTTTAATAGATGCTAGCAAAAAAGAAATTGTTTCAAGCTGTTTTTCAAAAATCAGAAAACAGCTTATTTTTAAAACTTTTTTAGACTCAACCAATGCAATAACTATATAATATATAAGTAACTGACAACAAAACAACACTTGCCAATCACAATAGCAAACCACAGTGTGAATGCCAGGCCTTTGCCCAAGGCCAATGCTTGTGACATCAAGCATTTCATCACTTCATTTCACCACAAATTTGTTTTGAACAGAGTGCAACATATTTGATAATAATCGATATTCACTTTACAGCCGAAAATGACAATGCAATAATGATGGCAACAACATCATAAAAATTTAAAACACTATTGATGTTAGCATAGGTTTGCCATACGTCTGGAATTTCCCAGACATGTCCGGAATTTCGGTGTTAAAATTTGTGTCCGGAAATAATTTTGATAAATGCTCTAATCTCTGGGATGTTGGCAGTTACTATGAACAATCAGGATTGGGAGAGAAAAACATCCCCTTCTTTGTACTTTGTAGCCTGTAGCTTAAAGTGTAACAGTTCTGTGATATTTTTCTTCTGTGACAGTAATGTTGTTTTGCAATAGATTGGTAGTTATCAGAACATACTGATAAATAGCGCTTGTTCGTTGTCATGAAAAGTAGCCAGAGAAGCTGTCAGAAATTTTGTCTCTTCAGATATGGTAACCCTATGTTAGCAATAATATCTAATCTTAATGGCAGTACCTTTTGTTACTATGAGTGGAATGTCTAAGAAAAACAACACTTTCATCACTGGGCAATTCTATCTTGTTCAGTGTCATGTTGCTGAATGAGTGAAGCAGCAGCTTCATTGAAATGTGCATAGGTACCAGAGGTGTTCTCACAAATGCTTTCATAATGTAGAGTCTGTTTGGACAAAAGCGTCATTGTTGCTACTTTGGTGTGGCATAGCACTTTCTTGAAAGCAAGGTACTGGATTTCACATGTTGCCAGTTAGTTCATGACTGCCTGGAAAATGAACACGAGAAGCATTGCTTGGATTCGGTGTCACAAACTCTAGTTCATCAACAACAGTACTCATATTAGACTGGACAAAATGCATCATATTGTACATATTTCTACCTTGAGTCAACCATGTTAGGAGTGACTCACCAATGCACAAATATAATAAATAGAAAAATTGTTCATGAGGTCTCACATTTGCAGTTGTACATAACAGAGATCAGATAGAATGCAGGACATTCTCAAGAACAACTTCCCAGTGCAAAAGTGGTAGATCAATTGATTTCAGGACAAGTTGAATCAGGGTGGAAAAAAACCCTATTTTTTTTCAAAAATATCAACCCATGTGTTTTTTTGGGGATTAAAAAAAAACGTTTTTTTTGTTTTTTTAAAAAGAAACAAGATTTTGTTCTTTTATAAAAAATAGAAAAAAAAACATTCTGAATTGTTTTTATTCCATCATGCAATATCACTATTTTCAGAATTACACAATAATAATTTGCTATACCTATTATGGCATTCAAAATTGAGGGTAAAAACATGTACCCCATCTTTGTTTTCACAAAGTATTGTTGGTCAGATCACTCCTAAATGGTAAGGCTTGGCAAGCATGCACATAGCAAACAGAGAAAAACCACTCCCACACAAAATCTACAGTTTCACATCAAGTTTACATGCATACCCTGCTAGTTCAACAACTGCAGAGTGTATTTTTTTCAATATATGATTTGGTATGTTCCAAAATCAGAAAAAGTTTAGACGTAGAGAAGGCAGAAAAACTGGTTAAAATAGAATTTACTCAAACTGTTTGATTTATTCTTCTTTTTTTATCAAGTCCTTTTTAAATTTCATTGCTGATCATTTTGTTTGGTTGAAAAAAAATTACAGGTAACTATATAAGTGTCCTGCTTATTTTATTTTCTAATTCTTGGTAGATTTTTCAAAGGAAAAGAGTGTTTTCTGGTGGTTTTTACAAGTGGGCTTTTAAAAAAAACAGGTGGGTTGCTTGCATGTCATCGCTTGCACACTGGTTCACAAATATATTCATTCCTACAATCAGTTGTTGTGTAAAATGCGATAACATTTTATACTTGGTCTTTTGCAATGAAAATTTCCACAACCAACTCAACTGCCTGATGTGGAAGGTGTAAACACTGTTTGTGTTATTGTTTTCTTCCTGGTTCAGCCAGCACTCCAGATCAAGGAAAGTATCTTATACATTTATTGGATTCATGTTTGCTACTAATATTACTGAAGTTTCAGTCCATGACCCTGTCTCTTCAACATCATTTGATGACACCATGCATCTGGTTGGACATGCTTTCATCCACATAACTCATCCCACTATGGTCCATGGGTAATTGTGTTATTTCTTCATGATTTATATGTGCAAACATTGTTTCTTGCCTTTGCTACTTGTTTTTGCAATGAAATGTTAATGCATATCTCTATGCTTCACAACAACCCTCTTTGTTGTTTGCTACCTTCACCTGCTCATCTGTATATGCCTCAATTCTTCACCCAATGTTTGCGCCCCATCATCTGTGTTATGTTGATGTCTATTGTGTATGTACTATAAAACAATTGTTTTATATACTTTTTTTATGTGTATTATTCTCTGCCCTTTATGTATTGTGTTTGTAAATATTTTTTGTCACCATGTTTCTCTTGCATACTCTTGTTTTGGCGTCAACTTTATGTTTGTTTTTTTTAATCTTGGCATGTTAAAATGCTTTTGGTTTTTTATTGTTTTATATCCTTTCTATATTCATTTATATTGCCATGACACATTTTTAATTATAATTATGATTTTGCAATACACACAAGTACAAGCACACACTGTCTGCACAAAGCAAGGTGATAAAAACAAAACGTTTAACAACGGCATTGGAGGCAGAACCACAGGGCTACAGACATACCCTTAACAATAATTGTTTGCAAACCTGTAACACTAGGTACAACACTACTTCCAGGGTAGGACTCTAAGTCCTAAACTGCTCAAGGCCATGTAAAGTACAAATGTGTTATGGCATGACACACCCTCAAATGAACAAACACTGTAACATCCGAGCACTCAGTTCACAAAGTAAAATGTGATTGTTGTGTTCAAAAAATAGAATAAGAACGAATATAAACAATCTGACTGCAAAGCGCACAACCATACACTGTAAGAAACAGGTACACATTTTTTTGAAATAACATCTTAAAGGTAAGAATGTTGCATTGCACTTGATGACTACTAACACTTGCTTACCACAGCAGATTATAAAGCCCTGCACCCAAAATTATAGGCTACACGCAATCTCTGCATGCATGACTTCCTGAAATTACACCATAATTGTGATGCATACACGGGCGTGGAGTAGGAATGAAAAATTATATTCCCCTGCTTTTAATTACTTATGTGTACAATGCACACCTAAGGAAAAGTATATGTACACGTAAGAAAAAGTATATTTTTAACTGCATTTGAACATTGGGAAAAGAGGCTCGCAGCTTGTTTGCTACACAATATTGGTATCGTAGTTGTCTCTGAATGTCTTTGTCATCTGAGAGCTTAGTATCCAGTATATAATAATACCCAGATATTTGTAGTGGTTACAGATTTTATGTTCTGACCACCAAGTGTCAATAATGGCGTGACTGTGCTTTTTGCACTCTTAGCCTTAAACATCATACAAACAGTTTTGCTACCATTGAAAACAATACTTTTCAACCCTTTTACACTTGGGCAAAACACACAAACAAATATCATCAGCAAACATCAAATGATTTAATAATACTTCACCAACATAAAACACTGCTTTGATGTTGTTTAGTTCAGTGGATAAATCATTTAAATATACAGCAAACAAGTACAACACTCCCCTTGTCAAACCCCATTAGTCACATGAAATGGTTCAGACAAATGCTTGTCCCATTTTATTTGCATCGTTTGTTCCTTGTTCCAATATTTTAGAAAATGCGCAATACACATTGCCACCTTTCTTTGAATTAATTTCTCAAATAATTTCATGTGTCATACTTGATCGAATGCTTTTGAGGCATCCCAAAAAACAGCATGCACTGAAGAATCATGGGTTATGAAATATGAAACAGTTTGCTTCAACAAAATGTACATTGGGCAGTACCAGGACCAGCCTGAGGCACACCTATTCAAGATAAATTATAAAGCTGTTTTTTGCCAACCAGGTCTTTTGAAGAAATATAATCTGGTAATCATTTAACAAATTTTGCACATCAAGCATTGCAGACTTAAAGCCCCAGCAATCGTAAGTGACCAGATTAAGATTATTTATAGCCCCTTCCATTTTTCCTCATTTTAACAGATCTGGTTGATGGCACCAACAAGCTCTTTAGATGCCAAGCATGTTGTTTGAAACGTGTCACTACGGCACATTTATGGCAGTCCAATACAAGTTCTTGTGGCTGCTTCCTATAGTTGAGCACCTCACATTTATGTCACATTCATCAAGAAATTTTGCTGTAATTATAAAAGATGCATATGAATCATACCTGATTCTCAATAATGTTTGAAACTGTACATTTCTTGCATTCTGAAACTTGTCCCAAAACCATTTTTAGACGGACATTTCTGGTATCTAGTTTTAATCTTGAGAAAAAATGTTCACTGTCTTGATACTAGCATTAGTTGAATTGCCAGTTTTATAACACCACCTTAAACTTTTCTTTCTAACAACTGTTTTCCAGTCATCAAATTGATCATCTTCCTCTTCAGCATTGTCAACCATGGACTCATTTACTGGAGCCTGCTTACTGTCACAAGATATGTCAGCTTTCTTAATGGCATCTNCTCCTGATTGATNCTCTTGTCAACCAGAAACTTAAAAGTTNGCAAGTGTGTCAACCGTGTCAGCCATTGCCACATTGTGCATATCATTTATTCTTACAAATTGTTTCAATTGACTAAGAACTTGTTTTATGTTGGATAGCTTCAAAACAGTTTGATTGATCTCTGAACTTACAGTTGATAGCATTTCTGACGTCTGATTTGCTGTTTTTTTCTCTTTTCTGCCACAGCCTGCAGATCATTATTTAGTAATTAGCCTCTGCTCTCTCTTCTCAATGAAATATTACAGCGTCAGCTGCTTGGTAGAATCTAGAACAGTAGATTTGAATCTATGTTTCAAAAGAATAGCAGTGATTTTGATATAAAATTTATCATCATAACCAGGGCTGTGGAGTCGGAA
>JGI24159J19872_10014027_pt1 | contig 10384 bp, 6 predicted proteins | sample Ectturendosymbi4_FD_19872 | JGI IMG/M metagenome (IMG submission 19872) | reverse complement strand
CTAAATTATTTAATCGGAACTTAGCTGCTAACTCATAGGTGTAGCCAGGGGGGGACAAAGGGTCATGGCTCCCCAAAATGTTTAGAAAATATGGTCATTTTGTGCTTTGAAAGGCGTTTTTTCAAACAAAATAGTGTTATTCGCCTAAAATCAAACATTTTGCCCCCCCAAATTTCTAGGCTGGCTACGCCACTGTGCTAACTTCAGGTTTTCTATCATTTTTGACGTTTTTGACCGGTACTTTTGCAAAGTTGAAACGAGGGCATGTGAAACGCTGCGCAGTTGCGCTCGGCGTTTAAGGGGCCTCGCGGTCAAGACTTTTCCCGGGGCGTCGCGTTCATTTAATCCGGGCCTGTGCCAGATTCATACACTTTTTCTAGTTAGAAACTTTGCCATTTTTAGCTCCTGATGGCGTTGCAGATTTCGGCATCGCGCTAGCTAAACACTGCAATCTCGCTTTCTGCTCTTTCGTTCTACAAATCGACTGATTAGAAATCTTTTCCGACGGAACACGCAATAACATGTGGTGTAAATAGCTTGACTAGCTTCATACGTTTATGATGTAACGCAAGAATAGTAGCCATCGAAAGAAAAGTGCGTTTCTACCGTACGTTACCCTTTTTGACGAAACAAAGCGCGCAGTTCGGCTGCGGCTACCTCCAGACGGCACAAAAAGTTACGAAATTATTGATAATGATACTAAACAGCAACCACAGCAGAACTAGCTTTGCTGCGTAAGCAAGCAAATAGTATCGTTTTTGCGACATTTGTGCAGTAGGCGTGATGCAGGAGTAGATAAACCCATGCCAAAAGAACGATTTTTAGGAAAAATTACAAGCAACATAAAAATATATTTGCATTGAACAAAACCGAATTTATTTACCTTCAGCAGTGATTACTAAAACTGGCAGAAAGCCAAACTTACAGAACAATCATTAATGATACTCAACGCAATATCGGAATAGAGAGTTATATTCTTGTACAGTATCTCTTTTGAATCACGACAATTTTCCACAGGAATATTTTATTTAAAACAAATAGATGTCATCACGGGGGCCTTCTTGCTGCGGAGGGCCCGGGGCAATTGCCCCCGTTGCCCCCCTTAGTCCGGCCTGTCTCTGGCTGAATTACAGCCCGGAGGACGGCAAGACAGTAGTTGTGGCTAAACCACACAGTGCATGTGGTTCAGGAATCCCAAGCAGAATTGAACAACATTTTGAAAGATCGTCTTCAACGTTGTATGCTGATGAAACCTCACCGAAAAGCTTTGGCCAAGTGCCATCGCAAGCTGTGGAAGAACTTTATAAATATTTGTTAAGATTTTATGATGTCTCACTGCAGAACAACTTCGCACAGAACTGCAAAACCTTGGGAAGCAGTGGCTTACTAACAATCCAATTACAGATCCTTACGTAGAGCAGGAAGTCAGTGACAATGAACTTAAGCACAACAAAATCCTTTGCACTGTACATCACGTGTAATTCTTGTAAAGCCTCTTCTACCTGCTGCTACAAGGCGCTGCTGAAGTTGAATCTCTTCACAGATCCTACAAAAGCATTGGACGTGCCTACAACTTGCTGCTAACATCGTCAGTGTCTCAAGTAACGCGTGAACGGTCTTTAGTAAAATGGTGCAAGAACATTAATGTTGGTGTTCGAACAGAAAAGGTTTCTGACCAGCTCGACAATAAAGATATTATCGATTGTGTTGCTTCCAGCAGTAAACTGTGCAGACACTTGCTTTCCATGACTGTGTTGTCTTTTTTGTTTCTTATGTATTTTCTTTTGAGTGTTTTCTAAGACAAAACACGAAATTTTGTTTAAGTATCCACAGTGTTCCGTTTCCATGGTTTAACCACGTAAAATATTTGGGTATATCAAAACAAGCTGTGAAAGCAGCCTCAACTCACGCAACGTTCAATTTAATAAATGATGCTTATTTATCGTTGTTGAGCAGTTCCTTTGATACGCACACCAATCTTGATGGTCACTTCTGTTAGGCGCAGTGCCCTTCTGTTTTTCGCTGTACAGGCCTGGACCGGCGTCAAGGTCGCAAACAGATTTATCTTTTCGCGGGGCGAAGGGGGCAAAATGATTGTAACTTGTTGTACCCAACAACTAAACATGTTTTTGAACATTTCGGGGTGGGCAATTGCCCAGCTGCCCACCCCTGGTTGCAGGCCGGCGTACCTGGACCGGTTTGAAAACCCAGCCCGCCCCTGACTGCGACAGTGTGTTGCTGATAAAGGTACGATACTATTACATCAAGTACATTTCGCTGAACAGTTCAAACCACTGTGGCCTAGCACCTTGTTAAAAAACAAACCATTTTGTTTGTGTTTGCAGGTCCTGTGAACAAATTTCTGAGTTGGAAGGGCTTTATGCCGCTGAGCCGACTCACTTACTGTTCCTATGTAATACACCCTTTGATTATCTGGTGGTTTATCGGAACGCAGGAAGTCCTTACTCATTACAGCATCCCAGCGGTCATGATGCTTTTCTTAAGTAAGGTTTCTAACATTAATCGATTGACCATAGCGATGCGCCAAGACTCTATTGGCTCATTGTCGCTTGTTTGTTTGCCATGTTTCTTAATTTTTTAACCCTGGGATGTGCCTACTCGAGCCCAGATTTTATTTTTTCATGTTTGAACACTTAGTGCATTCTCTCTTGGCGTGTACATTCATCTCTTAGTCATTACCTCAAATGAGTGGGTGAAAGCGCGTGGTCCGGCGTACTACATGCTGAGCCCGCCTGCTTTTCCAACATGCAGTGCTCGTTGTCTGCACTGCAGGATATTTATCGCTGTGTGCTCTCCGAAGTTTTTTACTTCTCAAAGATTATGGTAGTACTAGCTCGCAACTATACTCCCAAATCGCTTGCAGGAAGAAACACTTTGCTGCAAGCTTGCAATTATATGTCTGAAAAGACGTGGTAACGAAGTACAACGGGTTCGGCTATAACAAAAATTCGCCTATAACGACGCTTTTTTGTCGGTCCTGGCAGAATCCCATTTTTATCTGCACTAGAATTCTCTATAACAGTGGTTCTTAACGTTTTCTCTACCACGCCACTCTTAAGTAACTGTCCTTTGTTTCAAGCCCCTGACTTTGAATAAGTTGTAAAAGCTAATGTCTTTATTGGTAAATTTGTTGATCAAACTTTCCACGTTATAGAGCGCGTAACGGCTCACTCTCCCTGGAAATGTATTTACGCCCCCCTGGGAAGACGTGCTCTCCTGGTTAAGAACCACTTTGGGTTATAACGACTTCGGTTGTCATTATTTCACCCATAGCGACGCTTTCTGTCGGTCCCCACAGAACATTTTGTTCGTTTATAACGACAGTTGCAACTTTTTTTGCAGTTTGAAGTGTAAGCTCGGCTATATGGAGCCACCACTATATATTTTATGACCGAATAGGAACGCAGTTAAATTAAGCCCTGACAGGCGTGACGTGAGGATGAGGATGATATCAAGGATTGCGTCATCAGTAGCGATGAAGGCAAATCGTTGCATGAGTTTTACTCTATTAGAGATTGTTGCGACTTGCGACTGTGATCTGTTTGATCGATACTCTTGGTGGAGCAGTGGGTAGATTGTCGAACAAAGGAAGCAGTATCTCGTTGTAGAAAAAGTATGACATCGTGGTTTTGCTCAATAGCGAAAATCGTACGAAAGCGGAAAAACTGCAAAATATTTCGATATTCCAACAAGCTTCGAAAAATAAAAACAGCATAATTTCTCACTTATTCTTATCAGAGCATACGCAAAACACGACACATTGAGCCAGTGATTCTTAACCGGGGGGGCGTCAATGAATTTCAAGCGGGCGCGAGCCCTTACGCACCCTACAACATTAAAAGTTTGATCATTAAATTTACCAATAAATACACTTCTTTTAACAGCTTATTTAAAGGGGGGCTTCAGCGCCGGATTTAGCTGGTGGGCGGGCTGGGGCCCAGGCGTGGTGGAAGGCCTCATGTGCGGGGATACAAAATGTTTAGGTAGGAGGTGATCGATGAAGCCACTAGTATTTCCACTTAATATGTATGGCGTAATCTTGTGACGTCACATTTGTCAACTCAACTGTAACAAAGCTTTATGATGCAACATGGTATTTGATATTGATTAGCGATTTGTGAAACTGTTGCACAACCAGTTGCTAGAAGCATCACATCTTCTTTTTTTGCTTTAAAAAAGTTTTGAAAAGTTTTTGGAAAAACTTTCTCGGCAATCTAACGTTTTCATCATCTTTAAACGCCAGTCCTCGCTCAGCAGTAAATTTTACGAAAGAAACCAAACGTTGCAGGCAGAGGCGATTTCCAATATTGTTCGCATTGATTGACCTGACTGGCTAGTTCTGTATCAATTCTTCATCGTGATTAATTACATCTGGGACTAAATGTAATCGTGGTATCTATATGTTCCATTGAATGCTCGTGCCTCCTCAGGCGTTCAAGAGCGTGCTTTCAGTCGAACTGTCAAAGATTCCTTTTCCAATGAGGAAATGCTCATTTATTCGTATCGGCGCACATCAGTGCACAAGTTAAACATTTAACACAAGTTTGTGAAGGAGGAAAACAAAGCCAGCTTCTGTCAAATACTTCGCCGTTGTAATTCTGGCGACGAATAAGACTTGTGGTACATTTCCGTGACAAGCTTCTGTCTTTTCTGTGTTGCGGATCATCATGGTTTAAAAATGACTTTTCATCACAATGTCAAAAAGAACCTGTTTCATATTTCAACCAAAATTCCCACATTTTTTCCGGTATATTGGTTGGCCAGAGGGCCCAGAGACCGATATCGTTGCCTCCAGTGAAAGCGTCAGCCACCTCATCTATCGTGTTTTTCGATGATACATCTTGACGTTCTTCTGTTACTGCACTGTTGGTTAAACTAGGTCTATTTTCGTCGTTACATGGATCTAAGTCTGTCACAACATGTTCTTCGATTTTCTGTGCTCTTACAGGTTCCGCAGAAAAGTCTCCGCTGGTCTTCACTGCCACTGCAAAATAGTCACTTGAATGTTTCTTGACTTGGCTGGAACTTCTTCCTCTCTCATGTTTTTATCTTTTGCTTTTTCACATCTTTTAGAACCACTTGGATAAGCTGTACACTTGTTAAGAGGACGATCCCACTTCTGTCCATGTTTATTTATTAATAAGCTCAATAAGGCTGCCACATTTCCATCGCAAAAAGGGAGGACAATTTACAAATGTCACTTACTTGAGTGTATGATCTACACTCAACAAGTCATATAACAATTAGGCCTATTGATAAATTTAGTATGGAAGTAAGACGTGCGGTGTGGACCATGCTTCAGTCAGAACACACAAAAAAGCTTTTTACTTGTCCTATTTAGCTCATGAATATTTTGCAGTTTCCTTAAATTTCTTTAAAATGTAAAATTGCCTTTGACAATATTATGAAACTAATTGCATGAAAGATGTTTTAAATTGCACACCAGCTCTAATAGAGTAGAAACTGGTTCAGTTAGAAAGATTTCTCTTTCTTTTAGGTTTGTGGCTGCATCAAGGAAATAATCGTTCCACATTAGCGTTATGAGCCATAACGTTGAAGTAAAACTATGCAATTTTTATCAGTTCGCTGAAGCATTCAATGGTATTGCAAGTTGCAAAATATTTTGCCCATCTTTCAGGTTCCATCATGGAAGCCTTCTTTGCGCGAACTCGAACACGTTTTGGTATTGCTCTAACAGTTTGCTTCAGCTCCATCAATAGAAACGTTTCTCTCAAGAACATACTACTCACATGGTTCAACATTTTCCCAATCAGTTGTTTGCAAACGGAGGAATCTAGTCAAAGCATTTAAATTCAGCAGATAAAGTGGTCCGTTTAGGAAGATGTGCAACACAAGACTTGTACAATACAGATGCATCTGGCACGAATAATACACAGTCAAGATCCTTGCCTTCTCTCAGTCTCTGAGTTTTCTTAGTGCTGATTTAATTTGGCTGAATATGTAGGCTACATCTGATTGTCTATATTGAATCCTTGCCTTCACAGTGGCGAAACACGATACAATCTCAACAAATGATGCTTTGGACTTTTCAATACTCTGAGCTTGCTCGTTGAAAGCAACCACAAATGATTGCAAATGTCTTTAATGTCTTGAACAGAGTTCGCTCAGAGAATTTCCAAAAAAACGTTTCAGAACAACAGTTGGTTTGTCGATAGACATGAAGTATGAACGTTAAGCTGGGTACATTTGAAACATCCTTGGCAAGCTAGGATAAAGTGATAGCCACCTGATTACGATGTGAGAAATATTTTTTGGTATTCAATATCCACAAAATCACAATAGTCTTTTCACTCTCTGTTGCGAACTTTGTAAATGCAACCACACGTAATTCACTCGGCTTCAGGATCATTTAGTCCTTTTCTGAAAAATGGATACTTCTGACGAATTTCTACATTTTTTAGCATTACTGATTAGCTATAATTACTAGAAAGTACTACACTAAGCTATGCACAATACACTGATCGTCGTATCACGGTTCATCAGCAAAGCTACTGTAGTACATTACCTATAATGGAGTCAGGACTTCGCGCTCTAATACCAGTCATTGAGATATTGAAAAAAGATTTACCACGGTTATGTAACGATTAATGTGAAAGCATTCCCGCCTTTCCAAACGAGAGTTAAACCAAAACATAGATTTAAACTAACCAAAACATAGGTTAATTAGACAACTTGCAAGCCCTTCCATAAATTAAAAGCTATGCTGCCAGCTCGTATCATGTTGCAGTTGAGCATGAGCATAGGGACAGCTTACTGTATATAAAAACAATATATCATAGCCAGTGGTGTAACTGACTGGGGGTATAGGGGTGATCTACCCCCTGGCAAAGCAAAATGTAAAAACTGGTCTGCCACTTGACTTATATTTCGGTTTTAGCATTTTTGGTTTTCAGTAGGTTGTTGTTTTTGTGTGTTTTTTGGATTATTTTCCGGTGATTTAGAATTTTAGTTTAACCATCCACATCCGGATTCACAATCGTTTCCCAAGTTTTTTCTGAGTGTTGGCTAGTGGACCCCGTACAGTGGCCAGTGGGCCCCTTTCATCTAAGTTTACCACCCTGGCTCAAACCTTTAGTTACGCCACTAATATAGCTATGTAAAATACTAAATGTAAAAAGGAGGAAATTTTTTAACATTTTTGAATGTCCTCAGAGATTATTTCATTTCTCATGAAAAAAGTGGACATGTACTCCATAAAGAGGACGTATGGTAGTCCTACTTAACAATGTTACTCATATGCGACCTGTGCAAATCTGAGTAAGGCAGACGCAAAATCTACCAGTAACGAGGAGAGAAGTAAGCTAATGCGTTCTACATGGCTTGGCCTTGCATTCACTAGATTCAGATACCTGACCGGCTTTCAGGAAACCGTAAGTGTAATAGTTTTTTCGTCACAATACCAAACAATATTAATGACATACTGCCTCTGGCTGACCGACCGATAATAGCGTCCACAAACAAACTTTCCACGCTAATAAAAAGACTAAGTGGCACGCACATGTCGTACACATGGCTAAAGACATTAAAGTGGTGGTGGCCCCTTTTTGGTGGGGAGCCCGGGCCCCTTGGAGCCCCCTAAAATCCGGCGCTGGGTGGCTTGAAACAAAAGACAATTACTTATGGGAGGCGTGGTAGACAGGGTTGTCCATGGGACATATTTATCTGTCCCATTCCCATCCAATAGCAATTTATGCCGGTCCCATGCCATGGGATTCCCATTACATTATTATAATATTAATATGGAATACAATTCAATCCCATGGACAAGCCTGGTGGTAGATAACAGGTTAAGAACCATTGCATTGAGTAGCAATCTTAATCAAAGAACACTTTCAACCCTTGCCAGGCTTTGGCATTGTACTAAATACCCATATTGTAGTTTGGCCATAACGGCAGTTCGCCTACAACGACGCTTTTTCTCCGGTCCCATAAGTGACGTTACAGGGCGATTCTACTGTATTTGAGTTGTTCCGTGGTTCGAACCTTTTGTCGTTGGCAAGAAGTCGCCAAGCTTAGCTTCGGGTTCTTGCCTAACCAATATCTTTGTATCTGAGGGCATAAGACGCACCGATTTGTGAAATAATTTGCACACCTCGTGAATTGCACAATTAAAAAGAAAGTGGGTATTGAAAAAGCACTTTCAATTTTGTAAAAGTACCGACTACTAACTTTTGAATAAGGCTGCAACTATTTTTGCGCACAATGATATAGAGGATTTTGGATCGCACTGAAAGCTGCTTCCGGTTGCGTCAACTTGCGCCCAGCTTGTGACATTGAAATTTTCTGAAACAACATTGTTTGCTGTGTAACGCATTCACTTACTCATCCCGAGTTTATGCATTGGTAAAAATAATATTTTTCAGTTTAGATGCACATAAATTTGTTGTAAATTTTAATATCGTTTTTATCTCTGCTTTCTTATGTACAGGTTCGCTGGTACTTACCAACCTGTGTGCTTTCGTTGTTCACTTGCTGATCGAAGCGCCTGTCATTAGCATCATGAAAATTGTGACTGGCAAAGATAAGCCGCCTCCCCCGGCTGTGAGCTTCATCCCTGGTCAATTGAACTGCGACGAAGACCCCGATGCTTAGCTGACACTGAAACACTTCAGTCAGTGTTTATGCTTTCAATTGACTGCGTAATGGTGCAGCTATCTGGATTGCTGATGTGTGTTGTGTTTATCATCGTATCATCATGGACGGTAAAACTTGAAAACCAAATTACGTTTTCACCATCGTATGTTCAGGTCCGGATTTAGACATGTGGAGGCCCCAGCCCAGGGTAGGCTTTTGTAGAGGCCATCAGTACCTCAAGGAAATATAATTAAAGGTCAAGGAAATACTTTTATCAGTTGGCTGCAAATATGTAGCCCAGGGTTTTTTTAAGGTGTTTTAGGGACCCGATTCGGGTCTCTAGAATTGAAAATCGGGTGCCTAGAATAAACGAAAATTAACACTCGGTCCCTAGAATCATAGAAAATCGGGTCCCTAGAATCAGAGAAATCGGGTCCATACAGGTCTATGCAGTGGCGTAGCGAGGGGGGCTCTGGGGTCCGCGGGCCCCGGGCGGCACTTTTAGGGGATCGGCACTTTGCTGACCAAAAATAAATTTTTGAAAGGGTTTAAAAGTTCTAGCTTTTCGTTGTTATTTTTAAATAAATTTTTACAAGATTTAAAAGTTCCGAGTCTTTTCAGCTTTTGTGTTCAGAAGCCCTAGACTGGTAGGTTAGCCTGTAAAAACACGTCATGTGGCTGTGGAGTGAGCAAATTGATGAAATGTTCATTCAAAGCCCGGGTCAGAAACCCAATGTGCGAAAGTTCTCCAGTGTTTGTCTTGAAGTTAGGGTTTTTTTAACCCACTTATTTNTGTGGCAATTGTGTCCCAGTCCCTACACCTTCCTCGCTAGACAAAGCCATTTCCACCATCTCAGTGAAAAGTCGTTTAAGCAAAGGCAAGAGATGACATTCGACTGCGGACTAGCAAATATTAGGGCTGCGGTTTTTACTGCCCCTCTTCTCAAAATCTGATAAAAAAGCTTTGCATGAAATCACGGTAAATAGTCAAGGCTGGCTTAATCCTTTGTCTCCTATAGCTGGGTCCTCAGTAACGCCCCACCGTCGGATCATAACATCATCTGACACCTAGGCATTGGTGACGAAGATTGCGCTGGGGCGACGATAGCTCATGGGAGAGTGTCCGCATCACGATTGGAAGGTTGTGTGTCCAATTCACCAACACTGAGTGAAATGCGGTAGCGCCCCTTGGGCAAGATCGCTCGCCTCAACTGCCCGGTAAGAAGCAATTTCAGGCATTGGCATGCCGCTATTGCTGTCGCCAAAATCATAAAAAACATTTCTTGACACATCTCATGCTATTTTTTAATGTTCAGTGGGGACATGTTCAATAAGTGCCATAAGCTGTAGCCTAGTCATTGGGTGGGCTTACCAACATTAAATTTTGGCGGTTGAAGTAAAGAACTCTGCAAAGATAAATTTGCTCAGTTTCAATACAATGGCTGTTTTGTGCAAGACGTAATGGGGTCGGAAAATGACGTTCTTGAAGCGGCGTGGTGCATTTGGTGTGTTTTCGTGGGCAACTTTGAGCTCAGATTGTCGGTTTGAACTGCAAGTAGAGTGAATCAGAGCCAGTCGATAGTTCACGTGAGTTTTGCAAGTCTTTTTTGTTCAATGGTTTACTTAACGTTTGCAGTCATAGAAAAATTGATTTCAACAAGTAAAACTTAGAAAAGGTGTTGCTCTCATTTTGGTGAATTTGAGGCAAGAACTTTAGTCTGAAAACCTAACGCAAGGGAAAACGATATGTTTAGATATGATTGTGGTG
>JGI24159J19872_10014026_pt1 | contig 10384 bp, 7 predicted proteins | sample Ectturendosymbi4_FD_19872 | JGI IMG/M metagenome (IMG submission 19872) | reverse complement strand
CCGCCTGTCTGAATAGCCATGATCATCTCTTGTTGAAGCGTCAAGCTGCTTAAATTGCCAAGTGTGACGCTGACGCACGTTTGTGAAACAAACAGTCACAAGTGGTGAGCAAAAGGTCTGCCCGGAGTCGGAGTCGTTAAAATTATCTGCGACTTCGACTCCTCAGGTTGAAAATCCTTCCGACTCCGACTCTCCGACTCCACAGCCCTGACGGTCCCAAATCAAAATGTATACATCCGAAAACCAAACTACAAAAAACGCTAGAAATCACGGAAATTTAACGAAAAGAACTTCTGAACTACACGAAAGAGCTAAAAATTCCAAGAAAACATCGCAATGCCGTTTGTTCTTGAGAAGAATGTAGGAAAAGCTTTAATTTCTGTTGAACATTTAAGGCAAATGTAGAACTAAAGTCGGCACAACTAAAGATATATTTTTGAGGGGGCGCTACACATAAGAGGAGCATACGTTCACGCTTCTCAGACAAACGACTAAATAGGTGTTACAGGCAAGTTTTGCCTGCAACAACTATTACTGTACAGAAAACAGGCTTGCTGAAAGACTCGCAAGCCTGAAACAACCAGGATGGATTAAAAAAGGGTTACAGCCAATCAAAACCCATTATTTAGTCAGCTGACCCTAAAAACAACGTCATTTAAACGTGAGCAAAAGTCATATGATGCTCGATCACGACCAGGTGAAATCCCAAGCAACGAGATATATCTGAAGGTGCTGGAAGCATTTGAGCTAGCCAATCATAAAACAATTACATAATTAAGAGCCAATTAAAACACCTGAAGGAAAGGGGAATTTCCAGGAACTTGGGTATAAATAGCGTCTCATCTGGACTGAAATTCAGACTTCTTCTCCCGCCTTAACGGCCTTGTACCGAGGTTAAGTCACTGTCCCGCAATGTGCTTTTAGTACACTACCGGCAGTGATCAGGAAGGAGAAACTGACTTACTCTGCCTCGCCAGGGCATGTACCGGAGGTTAAGTCACTGTCCCGCATTGTGCTTTATGTACACTACCGGCTGTGATCAGGAGTAACAAAATGGTAGTCCGCGGCTTGTACACCAGACACCATGTCAGCTTAGAGTTTCAAGAAGCTGGTTTGTCCTAGCAGGGTTCTGCCAGTCTAAAGTGGCTTGTCCGGGATAATCCCTGCCAGTTTAGAAGACAGCAAGTGGCTTGTCAGAATGAAACTCTGCCAGGCTAAAAACACTGTACCGTACCAGCATAGCCTTTGTCCTGTCAGTCGTTCAGGCTTAAGCTGCATTCGTGAGTGAGTTACATTCATGTCTTACTGAACTGTTGACATTTCCAGAACAGTCGCGTGCTTTCAGCTACGAACAGTAACGTTCGAAGTCTTAATTAATGATAAATTTCCGTCTTAAACTCAACAAGCGATACCGCGCAAACTGGAAAGTAAGCCGAAATATGAATGTGACAAAACACAGTTTAATCATTATCAGACAGGAGCGCAGACATATCTTTAAGTATAGTTATAACAAAGTGCTGACCTTTTAAGCAATACACGCAGCAGTTAAATCATCTTTAGTTTATAGTAGGTTTATATTTATAAGATGCTTGAATAAGATAACCGATTTAAATATATCGTTGATCTCCTAATCGCAAATTACTAAGATGCAGAATTAAGATATGAGAATAATGTTAGCGTTGTGACATGTCGAGAAGTGCTTGAGCATCATGGAATATTGTACCTTGGTGAGTACCTTTCTATTTCATTTGAAATTATGATTCATGGCAAATAAAAACAGTAATAAAAATACATTTCACAGGTGTGTATCTTTCGATGAGAATCGTTTTAGGTATCAGAAATAAAAATTGGCCTGTCAACCAGACTTGGTTTCTGCGAAGACGGACCTGGATTCAGTAAATGAGAACCCATGCATAAAAAGATTACTTCTGAATGCGAATCACATCTTTGTCACCCTTAGGGGTCGCGAAATGTGTAACATAGGTCACACCTGCTTGGGGCCTCCAAAACGAAGATGGCCTAGGGCCCCGCGCTCCCTAAATCCGTCCATAATCACACCTAGTTTTGTTGGACATTCTTTGTGTTGAAGGTGAAACTTGGTACTTTTTTGCCAATTCACGGTTGAGCATTTTTATTTAATATCAAAGATATTTTTGTGTCGTCATGCAATTAGAACTATTAGAATGAAACTTTTGACGCGGTGCAGAGTTATGTCTGGTCCGGTTTTTCGTGTTGGGCTGGGTTCGTGCTTAAGTTTGTCTAAATATTTCGGGCCTACGTACAAAACTTTTTTATAGCATTCAGAGTAACGACTTTTTTCTTTCGTGACGTAGATTTGTTGTGCTCACCGCGGTAACTTCTGTGAGTGAAGCGATTTTTCTTCAGCTAATTCTGTTTGCAATCACAGCTACCTTCTTTTATTCTCTGCTCGGATTCGTCTCACACTGTTTTGAGAAGGCGACAGCGGTGAGGAAATTAGCACGCGATGGCGTTGCGTCGAAAAGATCAATCAGGTCCGTAAATTTTGGTTCTGGTCCAATAAAAAATCCTGACTACGCCACTGTCAGTTGTTGTGGCGTCCGACGTTTTAAAGCATGCGTGTGCTTTTACATTCCATAATTGAGAATAGCTCAAAATGCATATCAGTCAATCATTGTCTCAAGATAAATCTAAGTGTACTTTTCGAATACCATGCAGTTTATGCCATGACAATTTGAAACCATGTGAGAGATAAAAGTTGAACTTTCACAAAGGAAATGTTTATGTTAATATTGAAAATACTCTGCAATCGAGAAAGCAACGAAGATGAATGTAGTAGGCTACTTCGCTCGTCTTCACCATCAGCACAAACGCATCTGTCGACTGGTATTTTTACTATAAACGGTTACGAAAACATTGTGAAAAATCGAGTCCGACGATTACTATTACTTGTTTGAAAGATCATCACGAGTTTTACTTCATAAGTAGAACAAAAGCTAGCAATGAGGTTTGCGCGCATCGTTGGAAAAAAGTTTAGAAATTAATCATCACAAAAAATTACGCAAAAATGGGAGAAACAAACGAAATGCGTATCTAAGATTGCAACGGTCCCTTTTTGTATTCCAAGCATATTTCTACCAGCAAATGGCCTAAACCAGGGTCTCAAACCCGCGAGGGCATTTTGTGCGTCCCGTGATGAGTTTTGGGAATTTTCATTGAATCAAGATTTAACTTCTTTAGTTTATTCATTGGTGTTTAAAAGTAATCGGCCAGCGAGTGAACAAGTTCCTTTTAAAAGAACGTAGAGACGACTAAGAAAGATCTGCCTATCTATAACTCACGATACATTTCCCAGGAAATAAGATGTAAAAGGTGCTCCTAGTGAGGTTCAGATACCGCCATTGTTGCGTCAGCGTCGTATTGCGACCCCTCGGGTTACTTTGTGCGTCATAATTTGGCCCTCGGAGCAATTTGAGGTTGAGACCCTGGCCTAAACTAACATGGATGTAAATAACGGTCAAGAGTTTTGCCAAAAATCACTCATGGAGAGAACTAGTTCCCATGAAATCTTCAGCACTTTCTATGCTCAGCTTTCCACCGACGTTCAAGTGCATAAACAACAGTCCCTTCCGTGGTTGGTAGGAGCAACATGTTGCCTAGTATAACGCAGTGATCTGAACTGTATATAATAGAGCAAAGCTCTTCGCAGATAAATCAGAGCCTTGGAGATTGACGCAGACCTTCAGTGGGCGCTGATCACAAAAATCATTTTTTCGTTGCCTTTCTGATCAACGCCAATCGTTGCTTGTGAGCGTCGGCCGTCACGGGCTTCTTGAAAGCCTTTATTTCATCGCTGCCATAGCCGGGTATGCTGATGTTCCAATGCCGTTCTGTTTTACAAACGAATGGTAATCGGCTCAGTTGGGCGTAGTAACATTGAAATAACATAAACGTGCGACGTGCGGATTCCGAAAGACGGCTAAACGAGTCCAAAGCTTAACATCCGCTATATTGCGTTTGGTGAAAAGCGCAGTAGCAAAGCTAAACCGACATTAATAACAAAAAGATAATAATAAAAACTTAAGCAAAACTGTTTTGGAAAAAGTAGCATTCAAACTGCGATCTTTCTCAGAGACAATGAGCCTCCAGGAAATTGGAGGCGTCCCTGCCTTCTTTATGAGAAGCTTTGTTGATACACACTGTTGTAGGGGTTAGGTTTTTATTGCAGTAACATGCAAGTAAACCACAGGTTGCGTTGCTGCAAGCGGGATGACCTGATGTCAATGCATCATGCAGTTCAAATTTCCAGGAAAATGTTATTTTATCAACAATCACGGGTCTCCCAAGCTATTTTTTTCAATAATTTCGCTAATCACTAAGTAATTTAAATGCTTCCGTACTTACCAATGCATTGGAAAATCTTTTTACTCCCCCGCAAACACACCATAGCCGTAAGACGTGATGATTAGGGATGGGTGCACTGACACACGTAGGAAAAAATTTTACCAACTGGAATTTGTGAAAGCTCAAGCGATTTTGAAAATCTTTCACTTTATCAAAAACATCATATTTGAAAAAATTACATTTGAAGAACACCTTCTAATCTATAGGATCAATGGAAAGGCATCATTACTGAAGCGATGGACAAAAACTTCACATACTGAACACTTCAGTGTTCGTACGGTGTCCACACAGCGTACAATTTGTTTCAGATCATCTCGAACCGATCAGCGCATTTGTATGGCGTTTTGATCGTTCGCGTTCAGTCGATTTGGTAGTAGTCAGCTGTAAATTACACTAGAAAAGTATGCACGCCTTGTACAAACAATTTCGAAAAGCTTACTGGTTACATGTGCCAGGAAAAAAACTACGTTTGCACGCGTGTAATAATGGAAATGCTTTGCTCAATCTGTCAGTTAGGACCTCACTTACAGTTTTTTAAGAAGTACCTTCTCAATTTGAGGGAAAGTACCTGGGGGTGGAAACAGCAATGGAACTTCAGTTTTTCATTATTTCAAGAAAAATCGAGAAGTTTTATCATCCATCAAATAGGCCATAAGCGCCTTTCTGAACTGCCAAAAGGGCCAACAAGGTTTCGGCAGAGAATAGTTAGTTTCAAAGTGTATTGGTATGTTTATATGCATTGTTACGTTGCTACGTACCATTTAAGCCTTGTTGTTGACCACAAAAACATTCAAACCAAAAATGCATGGCATAATTCAGGTGATTGTGGTTTTTACACTTTCATGGTAACGTTTGTGATGGATATAAGTACGGAGTATTTCATACTTGAAAACAGCTGTAATAAATTCAGGGGAAGTCCATGTCGATGGAGTTTGAAATATATACGTTACTGTTTATAAAGAACACTTTTCCGACGGGTTTCCCCTTTTCAAGAAAAACGGAGTGTCATTTACTTTCGCAGCATCCCTGGTTGTATCTTTTTTTGCAGCTTAGCTATATTCATAAAAACACTAACAAATTTGTCCCATTTAAAAACAAACCTACCTATTTCCAGAAATGAAAATGACTTGCTACAGTTGTACCTACCGCTACTACACACGACCTTTTTAATATAAAAGTTAAACATTTCCCATATTGGTTTTCAACACTTGAGCTCATGCAATAGTGCCACTTTCGACTGTTGATCAAATCAACACGAAATCTAAATAGTGAATGACACAGCCAGCCAGATAACAGAAATGGTTTATCCACACCTTAGCGTTAGACAACAGCTGGGTAATAGGAGACAGATTTAGCACCCGTTTGTCAACACAAAATTGCCATTAATTTCTACGATGCCACAGGAGTCGAGTGATCAAACAATGTGTCGTTTTTTACAATGTGAAAGTATTCGTAGATTTCTATTTGTAATACTTCGCAAACCTTTCAAATAAACATAGCTGTTTTCGCAGTGCTTATTTGCTAATACAGTACATATTACTTTTCTTGAATACGTTCACTCTTCACAAACTCCTGAATCTATAACACAAAATAAGGATAGAAGGTGAGACCTTATGTCTCGCCTGTGGCAAAAAGACGCCTACTTCGAACAAATCAGAAATGAGTTTGAGCGACATATCCACGCGCGCTATGTGCGTTTGGACATTGGTAATGGTTAGGACTGATCCTGGTTTAGCATATTGATTACCCACGTGTCATATGTACATAAAAATATAGGGCATGCGTTGCGAATGCTACAACAGGTTGTAATTGACGGTTTTAAACAAATACCAAACGCACTCCAGTTCACATGTCATACTTTTAAAGTATTTGGCTAAGTTTCACACCTACCTAAGTGAAGTTTTATGTCCTTCGCTTCCAAAGTGTTGGACTGCCGGTGTCTGGCAAGATGACATGAAGCAGAAACAACCTTTTCAATGAAGTCATCGGTGATTTGCATGAGCATCTACAACCCAATAATCGAACGTTATAATGAAGCAAGAAACAGCTTTACAAAGACGCGTCTTCGAAATTGGATTTTGGAGCAAACATCAAAAAAACAAAAGCATGTAAAATCGTCTACACACAAAGGCCGGGCTGCTGTTCCTATGCACTGATAGTTTCATTGGGGCTCACGGCGCCCAGTGCGCTCTTGCGGCTAATCGACAAGTTTTCCCTTACTACATCGAACTATTCGCCAACAGAAAGCTGAAAGCTGGGAAACATCGCTTCTGCGGTGTTTAGTACGACTCGACTGGAAATCGAATCAAGTCAGCCAGCTCCAGAAGTGCGTGCTTCATCTCTATGCCACTGCGCCGGTTATAAATTAGGTTGCGAGCTTGAAATGAGCGTTGAAACTCCAGGCTTTGCAACTTTATTATTTTAGAATGTTTTTCAGTTCCTTATAATTGCGACACTGCACGGTTTGTGTTCGTTGCAAAGATGCCTGGCACGCCGGACAACGCTTTTATGATGCAATCGTAAGGTTGCAAACAAGCCTTCTCCGTTGCCATCAACTGAATAGGCCCCAGATTTTGATTTCGCAAATCCAAGCGGGTACGGACACTTAAAACTAGCTGGTCATATGCTCGGTTAGTAGACTATACTGGATAAACCAAAGCGGACTATCTCAACGATATGGCGCATCAAGGTCCCCTCTATTTTTCCAAAAACATTTTTAACTTGCTACAGAGCTTAGCTGGACTCAGATGGACAGATATCTATATTTTGTGCAATGATCGCTTATTCTGAAACAAACCCGGACAGCGACAACCAATAACTCTCCGTTGGCAAGCGACTGCGAGTGTGTGAAGCGGATTGCACAGCTGAACTGAGATTTGAGAACAACGGCATGGGCCAAGAAAAGAGTTGAAAGTCTTAAAATACAATACTGTAACGAAAATACGCTATTGCCTGTTACTTGCTTTTCTTACAGTTCTCAATCTTGGCACCTGCTCTGGGTGAAGAAGAATGAACACTTCATGTAATTTACCTCTTCAACGTCTTCGTCAAGCTGTTCCGACGGATCAATTTCTTTTACGAGTTCTTGTAGTCGTTGTTTGTTTAAAATCTGCATTACAGACTTACCAATATTGCTTTTGCAATAAATATGCAACGCATAAAGCAGGGTTAAAACACAAAATAAAAATTAATTGCAAATGATCACGACCTACTGACGTTTGCATAGCGAAAGACGGTCTCTGTAAGAGGCACTCAATCACATATTACACCCTTTGCCCCACATGCATCTTTTCTGGAAACAATTTCCCCAAAACGTGTCACGTTAATTTCATATAAAGAACCACAAACGCTGCTATAATGGTGAGTCACTCCTACATTTGCCACTTGGAACCAAGTGCAATTACCGTAGCAATGCTTCTAAGCCATAATACAACCACCGCAAAGAACAAAAAGTCAGTGTTTCCATCAGGAGCAGAGTGGAACTTCTACAACACAAACCATCTAACCCTATAATAGTTGGCAAGTGAAAACTAAAACCGAATTTGCAAAAAATTCTGAAGAAATTAGGTTTCCGCAAGGTGGCACTACAATCTTTCATGGCATTCTAAACAAAATAACGTATTTATGATTCTTAAACTGTTACTTTTGTATGAACAACCCAGTTTGGACCCTTGAGATTCCTGCAAGATAAACGGCTAACAAACGCAATGCAAAAATTGAAATTCAAAGCATGATCCTACATCGTGTGAAATACTTCTTGTTTCCTTTTTTATCAATTTGCGGTGTTCATTTAAAACTATTTTTTGCCGTTTCTTAATGACCAATTGTTTGGTCCCCTTTCTTGCTACACATCTAATTTTTAGTTACCGACTTTTGTGTCTCCATTTTGAACGGCTAAAGTTTTCATTAAACCTACTCTTCTCAGGGCCTAATCGTTTAAATCTTATTCTTAGCACCTGGTTGTAGCGTTTGTCATGTAAATGATATAAAAAATCGTGTTATGCTATGATATGTTTAATGTTCGGTCACAAAATTATCTTAACAAAAAATGTCCAGAGCTGTCTGAAGTGTCCGAAATTAACCAATTAACACAATGGTCACGCAGTGTAAACAGAATTTGTTAGCTCTTATGTAATGCCTAAAACGCATTTTTTTAGGTGGCCATTGTCCTAGGTGGCGATTGTCCTAGGTGGCGATTGTCCGGGCGGCGATTGTCCGGGCGGCGATTCTCATAGGTGTGGTGTAACTGACGGGAGCAGAGGAGCGAATCGCCCCCCTGTCAAGCCAAATGTGAAAACCAGGCCCCCACTTACCTTATACCTCAGTTTTAGTATTCTTCTAGTAAGGCATTCAGGAGTATGGTGGAGTCTGGTGATGTATCGTTCCATGGGTTGTTGGCAGCGCAGGACAGTACATGCAGCCATGTCAACCTCACGTCAATGAGTTACAGATCCACGCAGTTTTACATCGATACTCTGTTGTTTCCCATTCAAATTAGTGGCAATTTTTGGGCGCCAAAACAAGGCATTTTATAAAAATTTAACTTGATTTGTTTTTTCAACAGGCTGTGTGAACTGAACAAAATGAAATGTTCTATCAAAAAATGTTCACCTTTATTGACATTTGAAATTTGTACGATCAATGAATTGCATCTAAATTCTACCCATCTGAAAATTGAATACTTTAAAAATTACAATACAGACGAAATATCGCAAATTTAGGTACACACAGTTTATATAGGTGAGATAAAGTATTAGTAGAGAATATTACTGCAATATAGACAAGCTGTTTCCGATAACAGTAAACGTGCACTTTGCATAAAATTTTCTGATTTAGAGGCAACTCCAACAACGACCTATCATCGACAAAATTCTAAGTACCGCTTGTGCATCGAGAAAACACATGTTTGCTTTTCAATTGTTTTCCTTTTACTATTTGCAGATTTGGTTGTCATTTCTTACTGCACATAACAACACACCTGTCAAAGCAAACATTCCTAAGTCAAAAACTTATAAGCTAATTGGGCAGCTTTCCTGACATGAAATGTTGCAGATTAATCTAGAACAGTGGTTCCCAAAATGGGCGGTACCACCTCCTGGGGGTGTTGAGAAACTCTAGGGGGGTGGTGAAGCAGAAATGGGCGATTGGGGGGGCGGTGAAGCAGAAATGAGCGGTTGGGGAGTGATAGGAGACCCAGTTAATAATTACATTTCTGTTGTCTTTCGAACTTGGAGTGACCAAATGTCATAAAAAAACAGTATGATCAACAAACATGTATGCATGTAATTTGTAAACAAAAACTTTGCGTATTGGAAAGAAAACAGAGGGGAAATGCTAGGTGATAAATTGATGAACTGCAGTTTTCATCACTAAAGGTAAGTTGCATGGTAGAACTGTTCGCCTCTATAATTAAATGATTATGATTGGAATTTTCGTCAGCTGTACTTTTTGGCACAGGTAAACTGCTACTTAACAATGCCCGTTTCGTTACAGTGATTATCACCGGTGAGGTTTGAGAATGCACGCTTGCACTTAGACTCAGGCTGTAACCAAAAGCGTGAGCTAATTTTGGATGGAGTGGTTTAAAGATTATAAATATAATAATAACCTTGTATGAGTTCAATTCGAAAGTAGAAAGGCAATTTATATTTTTTTACAGATAGTGCTAGGTGCCAACAAGAATAAGTTACCTAAAGGGAATCGAAAAGATTCTGGAAAAGAGAAGTGTGTTTCAGAACGCACTTTAGCTTGAGCAGCACCATGGAAATCCAGGGAGAGACAGATGGTAGAGCCAGTGGACGACTGCAAGTGTCACGGCTAGGTTCAAAAACTTTTAAAATACGCAGATTAAATTCAGTCCTTAAATTCAGATTTTTTAAATTCAAAATTTACTGAAAATGTGGTAGAGTATTAATGGATTGATTGATCAAAGGACACCAAAGGGTTCAGAAGTGTTCTGCTAAGTTTAGGCAATGTGGTGCACTCGGATAATGATGAAGAG